>Ga0265338_10004740_pt1 | contig 18196 bp, 16 predicted proteins | sample 42126metaG_FD_193579 | JGI IMG/M metagenome (GOLD analysis project Ga0265338, IMG submission 193579) | Rhizosphere microbial communities from Carex aquatilis grown in University of Washington, Seatle, WA, United States - 4-21-26 metaG | ecosystem: Host-associated > Plants > Roots > Rhizosphere... | reverse complement strand
CGATCGTCATCGACGGCGAGAAGGGCGAGATGGGGATCGGGAGCGGAATTGTTTTCGATTCGGACGCTCAAGAAGAGTACGAGGAATGCCGGTTGAAGGCCAGCTTTCTGACAGAGCCGCCGGAACGATTCCAGCTTATTGAAAGCATGCTTTGGGACAGAGAATATCGGCGCCTCGCGGCTCATATGAACCGATTGAGATCTTCTGCAATGTATTTCGGCTTTCGTTTCAATGAGCGGGAGATCCTCGAGGCTCTGAACCAGAACGGCGCACTTCTTCTTCCTGACGCTTCATACAAAGTCCGCCTCTTGCTCGACGCATATGGAGCGCTCTCCATCGACAATCAGCCGATAACGAACGTTTCCTCAACCGGCAGGGTGACCCTCTCATCGTCGAAAACTTCTTCATCCGACAGGTTTCTTTATCACAAGACCACCCGAAGGAAATTGTACGAAACGGAGTTTGCAAAAGCGGTCCAGGCCGGATTCGATGATATAGTGTTCCTCAACGAGAGAGATGAAGTAACCGAAGGAGCCATCAGTAATATCTTTATTGAGAAAAGTGGGGTGTTCTATACTCCGCCGCTTTCGAGCGGTCTGTTGGCAGGAATCTACCGCGAGGAGCTCCTTCGGACCATGCCTGGCACAATCCAAAAAGTCCTCGAAATGGAAGATCTTCTTTCAGCCGGATCCATCTTTGTTTGTAACGCCATTCGCGGAATGCGGAAAGTTGAGCTCGTCCGCGAGTGAGCCAGGTCAAAGGGGGCATTTTTTAGTTTTGTCTTTATCGATAAATTGCTATTTTTTGACCGTTCAGAGGGGTAGCGCCTGTTTCAAGCATCGCCGTATTGTAAGTTCAGGATATTCTCATATATTAGTGATGGAAACACCTGTCTCGTGTGCCATTGACAAAGCAATCAAACAAGAACTCGTTCATTCGAGGACACTGCAGCATCCGCCGAATCGCCTAAGCTAAGAATTCTTCTTTTACCGATTATCCTTGCAAAAATGAACCGTCAGCAACTCATCGCCCAGATTGTCGAAGATGTTTTGAAAGATAAGAATGTGCCGCACAATTGCTGCAAGGACGGCATTTGCACGGACGGCATGTGTGTGATTCACAACAAAGAGGGGGTGAAGAACATCGTTACGAACGGCGCCACCCGAATATCTGCGGGTGTCGGCGTCGACGCCGCCGGGGGTGTAGAACCGGATCTTGCCCGGATGATCGACCACACGCTGTTGAAACCGGAGGGGACCGTCGAGCAAATCGAGAAACTTTGCGCGGAAGCGAAAAAATTTCACTTCGCGAGCGTCTGCATCAATCCATCCTACGTTTCGACCTGCGCCAAGCTGTTGAAAGATACAGACGTTAAAGTCTGCACCGTGATCGGTTTTCCGCTCGGGGCAACATCGACCGAAGCAAAGGCGTTTGAAACGGAACACGCGATCAGGGACGGCGCTAATGAGGTCGACATGGTTATCAACGTCGGCAGGTTGAAATCCGGCGAGTACGATTATGTCGAGAGAGATATTTTTGCGGTGGTAAGCACTGCAAAGAGATACCATGTACTTTCCAAGGTCATCATCGAAACCGGTCTGTTGACCGACGAAGAGAAGATCAAGGCGTGCATGCTGGCAAAGCAGGCAGGAGCCGATTTTGTCAAAACCTCGACCGGCTTCTCAAAAGGGGGAGCAACCGCCGGAGATATCGCTCTGATGCGGCTTGTCGTGGGCAGTTCGATGGGTGTTAAAGCATCGGGCGGAGTCAGAAGCCGTGAAGATGCCCTGAAGATGGTTGCCAGCGGGGCCGACAGGATCGGGGCGAGCGCGAGCGTGGCAATTGCAGGGGGCGTGTCTCCTTCCGGAGGCGGCTATTGAATTTGATACTGCGAATCAAACAATCCTTGAACCATCCGATGCGGCTGCGGCATGAATTGCTGTTCATCGCCTCTGTCGGAGTGAGCATTGTGATTGCCGGATGCTCGTCGTCCGGTTCTTCGCAGCAGGAAGCGACTCAGGCATCACCCGACTCTGCGTCGGCTCAACTGACGGGCCAGGGCCAGCCGGCGGGACATTTGAACGGCCGGAAATCCTCCAGAGCCAGAAATCAACAGGGGTTTGTGACGCAGGAAGATACTATTGAAGCGGAGGTCGTGACCCGAAATCACACTACGGGGCACGTGAAGCCTCCGGCGAAGGGATCATCCAAAAAGAAATTTTACAGTGTGCAGGTAGGAGCTTTCCGCGAACTGAGCAATGCGAACCATGCCAAAAAAGTAGCTCAGGAGCGGTATAAGAGAACGGTGTACCATTTCTACGAAAAAGGAATTAAGATGTACCGGGTGACCGTAGGGAATTTTTCGAAGCTCAACGATGGACTTGCCTTCCTCAAGAAAATACAAAAAGAACATCCTCAAGAGTACAAGAATGCGTGGGTTGCGGAGATGAGACGTTGATCATGAGAATTCTCTTTTTCTGCCTCGTCCTGCTCGTATGCGTGAATGATTCCGCCTCAAGCTTTGTCGCCGCCTCCGCCGATTCCATTCCGCCCGCTCGAAAAGAAAAGCTGAGCACGTTTGAGAGATCCTTCAAGCCGTCGGAGTACGACGCGGATATCGACCTGATCCACAAGAAAGAAAACCAGCCGCGGCCGATCGTCGATGTCCCCGTCGAAACGTTTACCATCGCAGAACCAGAAACGGTGCAGGGGTTCAGGATTCAGGTCTTTGCTTCCAACGGTTACGAGGAAGCTGTCGGCGTTCGGAATGCTCTGAACCTTGAGCTTCCCGTGCAATGGGTCTATATGGTGTATGACGCCCCGACGTACAAGATCCGAGTTGGAGATTACACCAACCGCGCCGATGCAAATCTCGCCGTCGACGGATTTATCGACAGAAGCTACAAAGGCGCCTGGGTAGTGCCCGACCGCATTATTGCAAATCCTCCTCCAAAACCCGCCGCCCCACCCCCTCCCGACAGCAGTACAACAATTGAAAAGAAATAGACAAGGAAGTCATTTTCTTTTAGTGTTCTTTATTCAATGAGTCCGAAAGCCTTCGATAGCTTCGCAATCAGACTTAGTGAAGACCGAATCCTAAATAATCGTGCTACTTTCCTTTCCGAAAAAGTCCCGCTTAACGGGATCCCGCACAGCGGGACTTTGCTTCTTTCTCTGGCACCAGAGAAAGAAGAGAGCATCCAACGCTTAATGTTGTAACAGTCGCATTTGGATACAACAGAAAATATACGTATCTTAAAGTATTGCCCCGCCTCTGAACCTCCATATTCGGAAGCGGAAATCTGAGACCCGCTCTCCGACGATCAAAAGCTGAAGCCCACGGTGTAATAGTACTTGCCATGGCCAGGGAAGGGACCTTGCATTGTCCCCTTTTCTACCTTCCGCTGGCGTAAATCTCGCAGCACCGTGTCTCCTCATCTAATCATAAAGGATCACCATGTCTTTTTCCAAACTTGGACTGAACGACCTTCTTGTCCAGGGAATTTTGGCTACGGGATATACCGCGCCAACAATCATTCAATCACGTGCAATACCAGCGGCGGTTGCCGGCAAGGATGTCATCGGATGCGCTCAAACCGGAACGGGCAAAACCGCCGCGTTTGTTCTTCCAATTCTCAACCGGCTGACGAACGAGCACCATTCGAAACATCGCGCCGTCCGGGCTCTCATCCTGACTCCGACCCGCGAGCTCGCGCAGCAAATCGAGGACTCCATAACGGCCTACGGACGTTTCATGAGCCTCCAGAGCCTCGCTGTATTCGGGGGAGTCAATATTCAGAATCAAATCAAGCGCTTGCGAAACGGCGTCGATATTGTCGTCGCAACGCCCGGCCGGCTTCTTGACCATATGGATCGAAAGAGTATCGATCTTGGTTCTGTTGAAGTTCTTATCCTCGATGAAGCCGACAGGATGTTCGATATGGGTTTCATCCAGGACGTACGGAAGATTATCGCAAAAGTACCGGCAAACCGTCAGACGATGTTGTTTTCTGCCACGATGTCCAAGGAAGTCCGCGCGTTGACGGCGAACATTCAGAAGCATCCTGAATTCATCGAAGTCGGCGAACAAAGAAAGCCGGTCGATACCGTGTCCCAGCATTTTTACGCAGTGCACCAGGATTTGAAAATCGAATTGCTCGTCCATATCCTCGGAACAACCCAGATGGACAGCGTGCTGGTTTTTTCCCGCACTAAACATGGGGCCGATAAAATTTCCCACCGGCTGGAACGGCTGGGAATCAAGTCAATCGCGATTCACTCCAACCGCACGCAGGCCCAACGCCAGCGTGCCCTGGCCGGATTCAAACACGGCGACTACAAAGTCCTCGTTGCAACCGACATTGCGGCACGAGGGATCGATGTGGAAGGTATTACGCATGTCGTGAATTTTGATACGCCGGGGTTTGCCGAAGACTACATCCACCGCATCGGCCGCACCGGACGCGCTACCTCGAAGGGTGACGCCCTGACATTCGTATCGCGGAGCGAGCAAGAGCATGTAAGAAGGATCGAGCAGTTTGTCGGAAGGAAATTCGAGGTTAAGAAATACCCCGGTTTCGACGAGACGAAGAGGCTCGCACCGATGCATCAACCGGAGCACCAGGATCGACCGAGGTTCTCGAGGGATGACAGGAGACATCGGCCGGGTGCGCAATCGCATTCAGGATTTTCGCACGACGGTCACAAGCGCCGGACGGAGGGGGAGGCACAATCAAGCTTCTCGCGGGATAGCCAGAAGCCTCGGCCGGAGAAACAGGGGGATCACAGAAAGCGGTGGGAGGATTTGATCAAGGATCGCGACGGTGCAACAACGCCGTCAAAGGGGGGTAAGGGACGCTTCCAATTTCGATCGCGTAAGAAACACGGCGGGAACGACAGTTCCCAAAAATCTTAGAAGTTTTTATTTCATTTTGATCAGGACTCCATCGACGGGCCAACGGGCCCGGACTTTGATGGAGTCTTGATATACAGAAAATCGTTCTGCTGGAATAAAGGGGAATGGTCTGCCTGAGCTGTAGATCCCATAATTGTAGAGATCTTGAAAGGCCTTCAGGCGATACTCCCCTTCCCGCAGCTGCGGGAAGAAGAATTTCTCGCCGCGGCGGCCCGCGACGCGGATCGTCCCCCTCGCCCGTTCCCGGTTGTTCTCCCCTTCGATCACGTACCGGTTCGGCAAAGAGGAATCAGCGTCTACGAGAATTCCCTCAATACTGCTCAGCTGTTCCGGATCCACAGTCCTGATCAGGAATTTCCTTGTACTGTCCTTCCAATGATTCCCTGTCTCGTCCATGAGGGAATCCATCAGTATCCGAAATCTGTAGGAGGAGTTCGGTTGCAGCGTTTGACCGGGCACAACGGAAAAGCTGGCGGCGGAATTCCAAATGAACGAGACCGGCACATCGACAGAATCCCTTCCTATCATCGTCAGGCTATGCTCTGCCGGGCGCCGGCGCAGCGCGTCGTCAAAATCAAACCTGAATTTCTCGTCGAGCGGAACGCGCGTCGTGGAATCTGCGGCGGTCGCGAAGAGCATGCGGGGCGGCAGAGTATCCGGAATTGCCGTGCGGCTGAACTGCTTCGACATTGCCAGAGAGTTGATGACATGACCAGCCAGGTCTCTCACCGTTGTCGCATACACCTTGAACACACTATCGCCGCGGAGGGGATCCGTTACGAGCGTAACAGTCGCAGGATTTTGAAGGTCCGCGAAGAGGTCGGTGATGCGTGCGAAGCGCGTCCGGCCTGTATCCGAGATCGAAAATCCTTTGAGCGATACCGACGACGAATCAATAGGCTCGCTGAATCTTAACTGCACATGACGCTCGTCCGTGGCGACGGCGTCGAGAAGGCGGGGAGCTGTCGTATCCTCCGTCGTAAGCTGGAAATTCACGCCGTCGCGGAGAGAATCGACGTCATTGAGCGTAAAATCGCTCGCCGCCGTGCTCATCGCATCGGTCTCCGGATCATAGAGCAAGTTTCGAAACTCATCCCGAACGGCAAGGAGACGGTATCGTCCAAAAGCCAGATGCGACAGATCATAGTCTCCGGTGTTGCCGCATTGGGTAATGTAGTCCGGCTTTTGTGTCATCGGATTGAGCGTGTCCGCCTGCAACCCGTCCAGCCGGTACGCAAACACCATCACTCCGCTCGGCTTAGCATCGTACAGCCGCCCCCGAATTTCTCCCTTATCTATTTGAGATCCCGTTGCAAAGGCAAGTGTGAACGATTTTGCCATCCGGTTGGCAGGGGATCTCCTGTCGACAACATCAGTGCCTATGGTAACGACATATGTTGTGTTCTTGCGGAGGGACTCGGGAAAATTGATGTCTACCTCTTTGCCGCTCCAGTCGAATTCAATATCACGTACATACGGAGAGATAAAGATCGACTCCTCAACCGAGCGGCGGTCGACATATTTGCTGAAGACGAGAGTGATATGCTGGCCGTCAAAATTCGTCGTATTCGGGAAGGGATAGACCTCAAGAATTTCGGGGACCGTTGTGTCGATCGGTCCGCCTTCGGGGAGCCGCTGCCCGGCGCATCCGGAAAGCAATGCGAAAATTGCCGCAATCATTGGCACGAAGACGGCGGAGATCGGAAGGTCAAATGTCTGGGATCTTATGTAAGATTTTCTTGGGCGCATCGGAGGCAGGAACATAATAGAAAATTTTTGCGTCAGAAGAAAGATACGATCCTTTGAGAGTTCTTTAACTTGGATTGATATCATTCAGATCCCGCGGTTAACCTCGTTTCCAGCATCTTTGCCTATTCTCGTTCCCAACTTCTCGTGGGGAACGAATATTCTCTCCCGTTTTCATTCCCGACCTCTTGTTAGCGGGGTTCAAATCTGTAACCCCAAGGCTCTTGCCGATAGTGTTATCATCTGGCGTATTATACAAAGAAATCGAAAGCGAGGCGTTGGACAGACCTCTGGATTCCCACTCGCGATCGCGCAGGCCGTTCGCAGGGGGACATCCCCGCTCCATTTCTCCCCCCTGCACGCTGGCCTGAGGCTGCAGGAAGCGGGGTCGGGGGTGTGTCGAACAGGATCGTTGCATCGCAGGTCCCTCATGCCTTCCGAGCTCTTTCACACTGTACCGCTCCCCACTTGCCTTTACGAACCCGATTTGTTAAATTTCTCTCGTAAGAATCCTACCCTCTACAACAGATTGAATACGATTATCGTACGTTTGTCTACTGCTGTTGGGCTTTTACTCTTCGTCAATCTGTTCACTACATCGGTGAATTCCATATGAAGATCTCTGGCCTTGGTCAATATCGGAGCGATAGACTGTTCCGAACAGTCGCTCTTGTCATCTTCGTGTCCTGCATCAGCACCGCTCAGACATCCACTTACAGTTTCCTTCTGAGCGATGTCAGCGCACGATCCTCGGCGATGGCGGGAAGTTTTATTTCAATGAGGGATGACATCAATACCATTTTTTACAATCCTGCGGGGCTCTCCACGATCACGAAGCCGCAAGCCTCCTTCGGCTACCTTAAGAATCTGCTCGATATAAACTCGGGGTATGCTTCGCTGGTGGAGGAGGTTTCTGGGCTGGGGATGGCGGGCCTGGGCGTCAATTATGTGAACTACGGGACGTTTGACAAGACGGACGAATTCGCGAACAAGATCGGCACATTCAGCGCCGGCGATCTGGCGATTTCGGTAGTGTGGGCCAATCAACTGGAGGAGAATTTAAGTTACGGGGTTGGGGCAAAATTCATTTACTCGTCCATAGAGGATGCACGTTCCTCGGCCGTCGCTGCCGATCTGGGGCTTCTCTATTTTATCCCCGGTGCGAATCCGGTTTCCCTGGGGGTGAGTCTGATGAATCTTGGAACTCAGCTTAACCCGTATCTGAGCACACGGGAGAATCTTCCGCTGGAGTTGGCAGCGGGCGCGACGATAAAACCCGAGCATCTTCCCCTTCTGTTGAATCTCGACTTTCACGACCTGAACTATTCGCAGCCGGATCTGGTGTCTCACTTCAGATCCTTTTCCGTCGGCGGCGAGTTCACGATGAGCAAGGAACTCCGCTTTCGTTTCGGCTATCAAAATGAACGCCATCGCGATCTTGTTTTCGGTTCCTCTTCGGGGCTTGCCGGATTCTCATTCGGAGGAGGTCTCGTGCTTGAGAGGCTGCGCTTTGATTACGCCTACGTCTCCCTCGGAAGAATCGGGAGCATCAACAGTATATCGGTGGGAATGAATTTATAGGGAAGTGCGAGAAGCGGATTCTGAAGTACCCCCTGCCGGAAGATGATGGTCCAGTGAGTTTATTGCCCGCCGACAACCTTCGTCACCAATACCGAGCTAACATAAAAGAGGATCATTCCCAGAAACACAACGATCGGGGCAATCCTGTTCCTCGACCGGTTGATTTCAGGAATGAGGTCGCTCGCCCCGACATACATTCCAGCCCCCGCCGAAAAAGCAAACGCATATCCGACAAAGCGGGCGTTGACGCTGCCGAAAAAGAACATTGCGACAATGCCGCACATCGTTGCCGCACCGGATCCGGCCGACGCCAGGAAGGCTCTCTTGCGCGGCTGGTCGGAAGCGACCATGATGGAGGCGATCGTCAGCCCTTCCGGAAACTTGTGCAGAAGGATTGCGAAGAAGATCATCAGACCAAGTCCGAAGTTGTACTGCATTCCCGCGGAGATCGAGAGGCCGTCAAAGAAAGCGTGTATGAACAATCCCCAGAAGGCAGAATAGCTAGCGACTTTTGAGACCATGACTTCCGCATGCACTTCTTCTCCAAAATGAAGATGACCCACCACTGTGTGCTCGACAAAATGCATGACGCTGAATCCCGTCAGGACCAGCAGCGGAGCGAGCGAGCCGATCCCCGAAATGCTTTCAGGAATAAGATCGAGCAGCACGAGGGCAAGGATGAACCCGGCTCCCAGGGCCAGCAAATACTCCTGGAATTTCTGAGGCCATCCCTTGTTGAAGAGAACGACAGCCCCTCCGATGATCTCCGCGCATGCGGCGACCAATCCAAAAAGAAATATTGCCGGGTACGTACTCATCTTCCTGGGTAAGGCGTTTTGATGAATTGTTCTGCCTGATCGTAGGAATTCTCAAACTTCTTCATCCCGAGCACTTTATTGTACTGAGCGAGAGCCAGGTCGCGTTTCATCTGCAAGTCATAGATGAACCCGAGTTTAAGGTTCGCCATCACCATAAACCCCGACTCTCCGTCTTTATCCAGCTTTTGGCTCAACTCCTGGCAGCTCCGGAGATCTCCGATGGCAGCATCGTAGCTAGCTTTGTTGAGCGCATACACGCCAAGATAGTAGAGAGCCTCCCGTTCTGCGGAATCCGAATATCCGACCATACCCCCGGTTGTGTGACACTTGGCGACGATGTCATCAAACGCAGCGTGTGCTTCCTCCCATTTGCTGAGGCTCACGTAGCAGCGTCCCACGTACCGTTCAAACACCACGTTTTTCGGAAAGCGCGCAAAGAGGTTCTTCGCAACATCGAGCGCTTTATCGTACTGGCGCTCGTGCGTATAATAGAGCTGGAGTAAAGTGAAGCTTGCCTCCACCGATGCGTATTTGGCGTTTGCTGCGGCGATGGTCAACTGCTCGATCCCTTTTTTCTTGTCCCCGCTCGGAAAAAACAACATGAGAGGCTTGACGATCGGGTATTGTTCCGGAATGGCCTCGGCGTAGAAATTGTAAATCCCCTTGCCGAGTAAGATATCATAGTTATCGGGGGCTAGCTTGAAAGCGCGCTGTACGACCGGAAGCGCGAGCCTTCCGTCATTGGCCGCTTTGATCCAGCTCCCCCTGTTTGCTCGCAGGCGGCCCCGGAATCCAAGCGCCCCGCCTTTGAAAAAGAGGGCCGTCAGATCGTCCGGGTTCGCATCGAGGATACTGTCGCACTTGTCGATGACAACATCCAGCTTCGCCAAAAATGGATCGTCGAGCGATTCGTTGTCCATATCCAGCATAATCTTCCACCAGTCGATCATTGCAAGAAAGAAGTAACCGGCTGGATGGGCTGGGTGAGAGGTGACGATCTGGTGAAAATCCGTTTCCGCCTGGTCAAACTCAAGATTATAGACATGATCGATCCCCTGCCTGGTGTGCATATCAAACTCGGGATCAGTGAGCCATTGCGCGCGACCGAGAGTCGGGGCGATGACAACAATGAGGCATACGAGAGCGGCGATCTTCATAGCCAATCCAACGGCGGGAGACTTTGGGCTTTCGGGTGATAAGAATTTCATGAAGGGCAAATGGCCATCAAGGTGTTGTGGTCTCGTCGACGGTGAGCTCCTGGAGTTGGCTCACGGCTCTCATTTCTCGCCATTGCTCGATCGACCAGGCCAAAGGCCATGAGGAAATCCATGGAGAGTACCAGATGAACGCTCCTGCCAGGATGAGCATCAAGGTTGCGAGGGCTCCGCCTTCCGGACCGAACGACCCGCCGGTCAACCAGTTCGGTCCCGATTGGACTAAGACGCCAAGCTGGAATTTCGTGAATGGAATACCGCTCACGGGGAAAGAACAGATGTGGTTCTGGGTGAAATTCCACGAAAAATGGAGAGCAATCGGAAACCAGAGAGATCGCGTTTTAAAGTAGGCGATTGAAAGCCATACTCCTGCCAGCGCAACATTCACCAGAGAAAAGAAGGTTACGTTTGGATTGCTCGCGTGGGCCAGACCGAAGAAGGCTGAGAAAGCCAGAACGGCGATCAGCTTTCCGGTCCCTTCGATCATTGTCTGGAACAAGTATCCGCGGAACATCAGCTCCTCTCCAAACGCGCCAACTACGAAAATAACGCCGCTGGCGCAGAACAGGCGGGCTTCTTCGCCAACGGAGAGAGGCTTAAACGTAAAAGTGATCATGCCAAGAGAATATTCGGCCGCGAAGATAACCATCATCATGCCGCCGCCGATGAGGGTGCCCTGACCCAGTTCGCGCAGGAGATTGCCGCGCATCGGAAGTCCGACCGAAGCGAGCGGGGGGCGGTGTTCAAGAAATTTGGCAATCAACCAGGTCACCAGCAGCAGCGATCCATAAAGCACGACCTCACCTTTTACATATCCAGGAAGAAGCGTGTCGTGCGGAAGCAGCATCCTGAGGGGCCACTGGACCGCAGAAGTAATCGCGAGAAGCGCGATAGTAAAAATCCCCATCCGCCAGCCCGCGCGAATGTTCTGTTCGTTTTCGTTGTAGAAGATTCGTTTTATCATTGCTCCAGTTTCTCCAGAAGATATGTCTTGGCCCGCCCGATGGCAATCCTCTCCTGACTCATGGAATCCCTTTCCCGGACGGTGACAGACTGGTCCTGCAGTGTTTGTGAGTCGACGGTGAAACAGAATGGCGTCCCGATTTCATCCTGTCGCCGGTACCGCCTGCCGACGGCGCCGCTGTCATCATAAAACACGCGGAAGGATTTCTGCAGGTCATCCGTCATTTTGTGGGCGATCTCATCCATCCCGTCGCGATTGACAAGAGGGAGAACCGCAGCCTTCATCGGTGCGAGCCGCGGATGAAAATGAAGCACCGTCCGCATCTCTTCTTTTCCATCGGCCGTCGGAGCCGATTCTTCGTCGTATGCTGCCGCGAGAAATGCCATGAACGAGCGGCTTGCCCCGGCCGAGGTCTCGATGACAAAGGGAGTGAACTTCTCCTTTGATTGATCATCGAAATATTTCATGCTCTTGCCAGAAAATTCCTCGTGGCGGCTGAGGTCAAAATCGGTCCGGCTGTGAATCCCCTCAATTTCTCCCCAGCCGAACGGGAACTTGAATTCGATATCATAGGCCGCTTTGGCATAGTGGGCGAGCTTCTCATGCTTGTGCCACTGAAGCTGTTCGCGCTTGATACCTAGTCCAAGAAACCACTCCAGCCTCTGAGTCCGCCAGTACTCGAACCATTTGTCTTCTTCGCCCGGCTTGACAAAATACTGCATTTCCATCTGCTCGAATTCCCGCGTCCGGAAGAGAAAATTCTTCGTGTTGATTTCGTTGCGGAACGCCTTGCCAATCTGCGCAATTCCGAAGGGGAGTTTCTGCCGGGATGAGCTTTGGATATTGAGGAAATTGACAAAGATCCCTTGTGCCGTCTCAGGCCTCAGGTAGACAACGCTGTTCGTATCCTCTACCGGGCCCACAAACGTCTTGAACATCAGGTTGAACTGGCGCGCTTCTGTGAAGGTCTCTTTGTTGCCGCAGTTGGGACAGGTGACCATCGTGCGTATCACGTTTGCCGTGAACTCATCCGACGTCATCCGCTTCGCGAATTCATCGATGATCGTCTGGTCCTGCATTTGCCCCGCGAACGTCGAAGGTTCCACCGTCCGAAGAATCTCTTTTTTCTTCTTCACGGAAAGCTCTTCAAGAAGCACGTCAACCCGGTACCGCGCCTTGCACTGTTTGCAGTCGACCATCGGGTCGGTGAAATTTGCGACGTGACCCGAAGCTTCCCACACCCGGGGATGCATGAGAATCGAGGCATCGACGCCTTCGACATCCTCGCGCAGCGTCATGGATCGCCACCACGCTTGCTTAAGATTGTTCAGCAGCTCGACGCCTAGCGGGCCGTAGTCCCAGCAGCCGTTCAGTCCGCCGTAGATTTCGCTCGACTGGAAGACAAATCCCCTTCGTTTTGCGAGGGAAACTATTTTTTCCATCACCGCGATGCTTTGTGCCGAATTCCCTTTTTGATCTTGCGTACCGATAATCCCGCTCCTTTCTGTGGTCGTTCCTTGGTCATGACGATGCTTTCAAAAACTCGTTTCGCATAAAGAAGATGAATCGATGAGCTTTTCTCTCTCAGGTTTTCGGTCGAAACAAGCGAGACGTTGAATCGCTTGAGCGAATCGGTCAGAGACGTGATCGCCCGGAGCACTTCAAAGGCCGGGGGCACGGCAAAGCGCAGTTCCTCACGAACGCCCTTCGCTTCGCCGACGCCGATTTTAAGACGGCGGATCTTTTGCACGTCCACGCCCATCTGCTTCAGCGTCGAATCGATGATCGGCGCTATCCGCACTACCGGCGGTCCCTCTTCAGCCGCGGGCCGGCCGGCGGCAGGGCCCGGCGAGACCGATCGTTCCCGGATAAAAGTGAGAACGACGGCGGAGGCCGTCAGGATGAGAAGAACGATCGTCCTGGTACCGAGGGATTTGCGCATATGAACAATTGCCTATGCTATTTCCACTCTGCTCTGATCCCCGATCATGAATCGGTGAACTCGCGGTCTTCCCGCTGCTTCCACAATCTCCACGTCGTTGCCAAGAATACTCCCTTCGATGCGAATGCCGACATTGTTGATTTTGCACTCGCGCAGGATGATGGAGTATTCCACTTCACTCTTTTTGATGACGGTATGATTACCGACAGCCGTGAACGGGCCGATATAACTCTCCTCGATTACGCAATCCTTTCCCACGATCACCGGCCCCCGGATGACACTCTCCGAGATCTTAGCGCCTTCTTCGATGATAACCTTCCCCACGATGGACGATGACGCATCGACCGATCCGCGAATCGAAGTTTCAATGTTGTCGAGAATCAATCTGTTCGCCTCGAGAAGGTCCAGCGGCTTCCCCGTATCCTTCCACCATCCGGTAATCTCGCTGTAACCGATGGAAAATCCCTTGTCGATGAGGTACTGATGAGCGTCGGAGATTTCCAATTCGCCCCGTTTGCTCGGCTTGATCGCCTTGCATGCCTCGAAAATATGACTGTCGTAGATATAGATACCCGCCACCGCGAATTGACTCTTCGGTTTCTTTGGTTTTTCCTGGACGCTCACAATACGATTATTTTTGATTTCGGGAACGCCGAACCTCTCGGGGTCCTTCACTCTCGAAAGGGTGAGCCAGCAATTGCATTTGGCCTTTTGGAACTCCTCAATATAGCGCTTGATTCCCCCGACGACCATGTTGTCGCCCAGGTAGAACACAAAATTATCCTTGTTCACGAAACGTTCCGCAAGCATCACGACCTGCGCAAGTCCTCCGGGTTTTTCCTGAGGGATGTACGTGATCGATACGCCCCATTTCCGGCCGTCTCCGACGTAGTCGGGAACTTCCTGGCTGTCGGCGTTGTGCACGATTCCGATTTCCTTGATACCGGCATCGACCGCCGCTTCAATCGCATAGTAGAGAATGGGCTTATTGGCGATCGGGATAAGGTGCTTGTTCTGCGTGTGAGTGATGGGCCGTAACCTGGTGCCGCGGCCTCCTGATGCGATGAGTGCTTTCATAGAACAGAGTGAGGTTTAGAATAAGATCAAGATTGAGATTAAGTTCGAGATCAAGAAGTATCTGACGATCGCGCATGACCTATCTTTCTATGAGACCCGCGCTTCGGTCCGTTGGCGTTTTGTGAAGAGCGAGATCTTGCCGCCGCCGTATTTTTCGATCAGCTGTTTTGCCACATCAAAATCCTTCCCGACGTCGGTCGGTGAATGCGCGTCGGAACCGAGCGTGAGTGGAATCTTAAACTCGCTCAGGATCGCGAGGATCTGCGCGCTCGGGTAGACTTCCTTCACCGGCTTTCTCAGACCTGAGGTGTTGATTTCAACGGCAATGTCGGCCGCCTTCACTGCCTTGAACACTTCCCGCAGGATTTCTTCCATGTTCTTGGTTGGCCTGTGTCCGAATTTCTTCACGAGATCGCAATGGCCTATGATATCGAACAATTTCGCCGCGGCGGACCGTTTGATGTGGTCGTAATACAGAGTATAGACCTCGTCGATGTTACGTTCTTCGTATTTGTGAACGAACACCGGGTTGTCGAATCCCCATTCGCCGAGATAGTGAACGGAACCAATGACATAGTCAAAATCGTTCTGAGCGTTAAACTCCTTCACCCATAATTCGGTCCCCGGGAAAAAGTCTCCCTCCACGGCAAACTTCACGGTGATCCGGTCTTTGTATTTGTCGCGGAGCGCCATCACCTCTGGCTTGTAGGATGTCTGAAACTGATCGATCGTCATCCGGTGCTGCAGATCGAAGTCGTTCGGCATCGGAGAATGGTCGGAACAGCCTATCTCCTTCAAGCCCATCGTTACCGCATGCTTGATGTACTCTTCAAGTTCTCCGTCGGCATGTTTGCATCGCGCGTTGTGAGTATGGTAGTCGACGAGCATCAGGGATCCTTTGTGGATGCGAGAACGGCTGTCTCTTTTGACAACGCTTCATAGAGCGCTGCAATCCGTTTCAACCCGCGGGCATTCAGGGCCGAACGGTGCTTTCGTATCGTGGAATGATCTCCACGCGCGATGGGCCCGGTAAGGGCAGCGGCTGCGGAAGTCAATTTCGCATTCATGAAACTCCGCAGGATAATCGGTTCGTAGATCGACAGCACTTTGTTTCGCGGAAGTCCGAGTCTCACCCCCAGTTCCTCAACAACGGATAGGATCGTCGTGAAAAAATTAGAGCTGAAGACGGCTGCAAGATGATACAATACTTTTTGCCGGCGGGTGAGGATGAGTGCCCGGGAGCCGAGTTCACGGGCAAGATATTTGCCGAGCGCAATGGCCTTCCGGTCTCCCTCAATGCCGATCCAGATATCGCTCAATCCCTCAGCATCCGCTTTCGTCCCAGGGAAAGTCTGGAGCGGATGAAAGGATCCTACCGCGGCTCCTTTCCGGCACAATGGCGCGAGGACATCGGATTCCAGCACGCCCGAACAATGGAAAACGACTGTGCAGGAAAAATCCGATCGCATCTGTGAAACAATCTGAGCGACATCGCCAATTTCATCATCGGGCACGGTGAGGAAAACAATACCCCCGGAGCTGATGGCGGGCATTGACTTCAGGGTGCAGTGACGTGCGCCGACCCTCCGCCCTAGACGGCGTGCAGATTCCCCTTTCCTGCTTACGACCAAGCGAAGAGTGAATTTCCGCTTACGAAAGGCGAGGCCAAGGGCGCTGCCCACCGCGCCGGCTCCAATGATCGTTATGGGCAGGTCTTTCTTTGATCTCAATGGGTTTTCCACATGGCTGCAGAAACATATCCAACGACTCGATCGGTATCTCCGGACACATCGCCTGAATTGCAGGCGTGAAGGATCGTGCAAACGTCTGCCCCCAGCGTTGTTGCCGCGGCTAATACGGATACGATCGGACCGCCTCCGCACGCTTCTGTTTTTTCTTCGTCGATATCGTTCATCAGGGTCCGGTAATCCAAGTCCTGGATGGAAGCAATCGCAATGGCGTCGAGCTTCTGCGCCGTGTCTGAACTGTAATAATGCGAGAGGTCGGAGCTGGCGACGAGCAAAATGTGTTCGTCCTCCACTACTTCCGCGAGCCCGGATCCGAGCTTCTCGCAGTATTCCTTCTTTTGGTTGCCGATGATAATCGGCACAATTTTAAGATTGCGGACGGATCTCTGCAAGAACGGAATCTGCACTTCAATAGAATGTTCGGACCGGTGCCCATCAAGCGAATTCCGGAGAAAAGGAACTTTCGTGAGGATGGCATCCCTCACGTTGCTGTCTACCTCCACCGTCCCGAGCGGAGTAGTGAAACTCGAGCCCGAAAACACGGAAATTCCGTCGAAATATTCCCGATGACTCGGACCGACAATCACCGCGGTGATCTTTTCACTCCCCGTCAACAAAGCGTACGCTTCTGCGGCGGTGCTGCCGGAATACATATATCCGGCATGCGGGACAATAAGGCCGATGAGCCGGCCCGCCTGCTTTCGCCGCTTGACGTCGGAGAGGAGAGAATCTACCGTCGCCTTGAGATCTCGCTCGTGCTCCGGGTAAAACATGCCAGCGACGACCGCAGGCCGAACATACGAATCTCCGGTCATGACTTTTTCTCCTCGATGATATCCGCCGAGAAGATATAAATCCGGGTCTCGGCATGCTTCCATTGATCTCGCGGCAAGCCAGCCTTGGTGCACGTCTCTTCGAGAAACCGATTGCGGCCCCAGTGATTGGTAACGGCAACCTGTGGAAGAAGGAGCCCGCGATGCATCCCAGCGGTGAGGAAAATTCCATGGGTGCCGACCTGGATCTCCTCAATCGATGAAATTTCTCTAAGGGGAGAGAGAACGGAGATTTCGATTCTGATATCGGCAAGCTCTTCTTCGCTCACCGGCAAAAATCGCGGGTCTTCAGTAGCAGATCGCCCCGCCATTTGTGCAACAGTATTCGACAGCGGCTCGGCCGAGACGATCAAGCCCAGGCAGCCGCGAAGCTCCTTCTTTTTCGAGAGCGTGACAAACACTCCGTTGGGCTGAGATAACGGACTCTCTTCGGGGTAGAGCTTCTGTTTCGATCCGGAAGGATCTTCGCCTTTGTGAGTGACCGCATACCGGACCGAGTTCCGCGCAATTTCGATCAATTCCTTTTCTTCGTCGGGGTTAAACATACAGAGACCGATCCAAAAATTTCAAACCAAAAATAGTCATTTAATAAGTCAGTTTCAACAAAGCGTGGCGGGGTAACTTTCCGAAGGTTCGTTTCTTAACCCGTCGGATTGCTCCGTATTGTGTGCCCTTTTAGTAAAAACCTTCGGATGGTCTTTTCGCACCACCCATCCGAGCCCTTGCACGGCTCTTTCGTCCTTTGACTTAGACTTCGCTTCGATCAACTTGATCCAAAAAAAAGCCCCGGATCCGTCGCCGGATTCGGGGCTTCCAATCTCTACCCGTTGGAATTATTTTATCTTGATGCTGGCGATCGCTTTGTCGAACGCCGGTGTGTAGTCGGCTGCCATCGGCAGATACCAGGTCACGACCAAACGGTACACTTTGTCGTCTTTCACCACAAAGTATGCACGTCCGGCAACCTTGGCTTCCGGGGCATACGACAAATATTTCGCATCGAGGCCGTCAATTTTCGTATCGCTTGTCGATTTTGGCTTGAATTTGTCCTTGTTCTGCTCGAACACCTTAGCGACGTTCAGCTTCTTCGCCGGCAAAACGTCGATCTGGATTGCACAATCCTGACGGAGCTTATGATGGATGTTCATCGAGAAAATCGTCTCTCCTTTTTTCGGAGGGAAGCTGTATTCGAAATTGTCGGGGTACTGGAGCTGGAAGAATTCTCCGGCGTATTTCGTCAATTCCGCCGAAGGCTTGTCTTCATCTCCCTTACTCACCGCAACTTTCGGCTTCGGGAGCTTGATCGAAGAAAGCACCGAGTCAAAGACCGCAGAGTACAGCTGGTAGTCGTCATTGAA
>Ga0265338_10004739_pt1 | contig 18198 bp, 8 predicted proteins | sample 42126metaG_FD_193579 | JGI IMG/M metagenome (GOLD analysis project Ga0265338, IMG submission 193579) | Rhizosphere microbial communities from Carex aquatilis grown in University of Washington, Seatle, WA, United States - 4-21-26 metaG | ecosystem: Host-associated > Plants > Roots > Rhizosphere >... | reverse complement strand
AACCACACCTTCAGCGCGGGGAGCGAGAGGCGGCCGGCAAGATACGCGACGGGAAGGATCAGGAGGCCCGCGAAGGCCAGGCCGGAAACAATTTGAGAGATCCGCTTCATGGCAAGGCAGGGCGGGGGGCGGGTCGGGCCTTCTGGATCATCCGGCTGCCCGCAACATAAACCGCGGCGGCGATGAACCAGCCGGGGAGGCTGACGAAATAGATCTGGGTGACGCCGGCCTGGACGAGCCCGACCGCGACGGCGAGCGTCGCGAACCAGGCGACGGCGGCCGCCCAGTTCCAGGATGAGCCGGATTTTTCCGCGTAGAAGGACGACAGGCCGATTCTCGGGAAGAGCCAGAAGTCGATGAAAAGGACGGCGCCCATCGGCATCAGGATCAGGCCATAGAGCGCGACGAAATCGAGCAGCTTCATCGCGACGGCCGGGAACATGCCGAACACGGCGACGATCATGCCGGTGACCAGGGTGACCCGGTAGCGCGAGGCCCGCGGGAAGATCGCCTGGAACGCGAGCCCGGCGCGGTAGATGGTCGGATTGGCGGTGGTCCAGCCGGCGATGATCACGCAGAGCAGGCCGGTGATGCCGGCCGCGTTGTTCGCGAGCGGGCCGGGGAGCACGTCGGTGTTCCCGGGATCCTGGTGCAGCTGCAGGGCGTACAGGATCGACGCGGCGATCCACGCGAGGAAATGGCCGAGATACATGCCGGCGGCGCTGGCGAGGCCGTACCGGGCCCGGCGCGCGTAGCGGAACACCGAGAGGTCGGACATGCCGATGTGCATCGCCATGTTGCAGAACCAGGCGAAGAACATCACGTGCCAGAAGGTGAACTTGACCTGGCCCGGCAGCGGGCTGCCGCCCTTCCAGATCGTCGTCTCGCAGAGGCTCCAGAAATCGGCGAACGAGCGCAGTTGCGTGTGGGTGACATCGAGGAACTGGCGCAGGCCGATCAGGCCGAAGACGAGGAAGACGACGGTCATCCACGGCGCCGCGTAATTGGCAATGCGCGCGACCACTTTGTAGCCGTAGGCGGCGACGACGGCCACCATGGCTCCGAAGACGAGCGCGGCGACGACCCAGCCGACGCTGTTGGGATAGAAGTCCGCCAGGCCGGGCATCGGAAAGCGGAACCACACGCCGAACGCCGTCGCCGACACGGTCACCATCGAGCCGGCGAGGAAGCAGAACATCACGCCGTTGGCGAGATTGTAGACGGTGACGAGCCTCCGGCCGCAGATCTTCTCGAGCTGGTAGTACAGCGTGAGCCGCGCTCGCGTGGCGATCGGGGCGGTGAGCAGGGTCCAGCTGAGCACGGCGAGCAGGTTGCCCAGCAGGAGCCCGGCGATCAGCGGCGCGGCGCCGACGCCGGAGGCGACGAACAGCGGTCCGATCATCAGCTCGGTGCCGGCCGTGTGCTCGCCCGCGTACTGGCCGACGAAGCTCTTGAAGCCGAGCCAGGCCTGGGGCGGGACGGGCGTGCGTTCGAACTCGTCGACCGGTTCGTCCGGGGTGGGCGGGGAGGGATCGGCCATGGGCAAGAAAAGGCGAAAGCAGCGCGACCGGGACCGCCCGGGGCGCGGCGGGGGCGGGGAAGACTGGTTCGTGTCAAATCTGCGGATACACCGGCCGCGGACGGCCCGAATCGGCCGCTGGGTTTCGAGGTGATCGCGTCGCCAGACTGGCGCAACCACGCCCTGTTCGGCAAGCGGCGTCGATTCTGACTGTCTGAGGGGTGTCACATTGTCCGCAATGGGCTTGCGGATTCAAGTCTCGGGCGAAGCACTAGTGTTCGTACCCCGTAACTTAACGTCGAGCGACTCCGACCCGATCGCGTCCCGCAGTTTGGGCCGCAGCCCTGTTTTCACCAGACGGCGCCTTTGCACCGCAAGAACCCCTGACCAGAATCCACCACCAGCCATGACCCCACTAGCTCACCCGTCCCGAATGGGCGTCCGATCCCTGACCGTTCCGTTGACCGCATTGCTCGTTTTCGCCTCGGCTGGCTTCGCGCAGCAGGCGAAACCCGCACCCGCGGCTCCGGAGGCGACCCCGCCGGCGCAGCCGGCCGCAGCCAGCCCCAGCGCCGATGAAAGCGTCGTCAAGATGTCTCCGTTCGAGGTGTCCACCGACAAGAACGCCGGCTACTACACCGCCAACACGCTGGCCGGCACGCGGCTCCGCAACAACATCGGCGACCTGCCGTCGTCGATCACCGTCGTCACCCAGCAACAGCTGCAGGACACGAATTCGAGGAACATCAACGACGTCTTCCGCTACGAGGCCAATACCGAGGGCGCTTCGACTTACACGCCGATCGCGATCGTGCGCTCCAACCTCGCCGACACGCTGGGCGGCAACGGCGGCACGACCGGCAACTTCACGGGCGCCGTGGCCACCGGCAACCGCGTGCGCGGACTGTCCACGGTGGACAATGAGCAGGACAACTTCTTCTCCCTCTACCGGATCCCGTTCGATTCCTACAACACGCAGTCGATCGAGGTCCTCCGCGGACCGAACTCGATCATCTTCGGCACGGGCAGTCCCGCCGGCATCGTCAACCAGCAGCGGATCCAGGCGGACACCGAGAAGCGCTCCGGCAACCTCAACCTGTCCGTGAGCAGCTACGGCGGCTACCGCGAGTCTTTCGGGGCGAACGTGCCGCTCATCTCCGGGCGGCTGGGCCTCTATGTCGCCCAGCTGTATGATACCGAGGGCTTCAAGCAGAAGCCGTCGTCCGACGTCACCCGGCGCCAGTACGTCGCGATGACGTTCTATCCCTTCAAGAGCCAGAAGACCAAGCTTTCGGCCAGCTTCGAGAACTACAACAACTATGCGAACGACCCGAACGGCGTCACGCCGGTCGACTTTGTGACCCCGTGGCTGCAGAGCGGGCGGCCGGTGTGGAATACCGTCACCGACGTGGTGACCTATTTGGACGGCGGGCGGACGGTCGGACCGTACGCGGTGTCCAATGCGTATCCGAACTACACCGCGCCGATCACGCAGGCGCTGCTCACAACCACCACGTCTCCCTATTTCGTGCCGTCGCTGACCTTCCTGGCGGCGAACCACCGGACCATGTTCATCTCGCAGGGCAACGTGGAGTACACGTTCAATGCAGGTGAAGGCCCCGGCTCGGGCCTGAATGTCGCCGGGTGGATTCCCGCCGTGACGGCCATGACCAACGCCGACAAGCTGCTCAGCGAGGAGCGGCTGACCCTCACGGCGGGCCTTCCCGCCCCAAGGAATAGTGCCGGCGCCTTCATTTACGCGACATGGGCCAACACCGGCGTGACCAGCAAGAGCGTCTACGACTGGAGCAACATCAGCATCAACTCGCTCGCCAGCACCTGGACCAAGGCCAAGACATACAACATCAAGCTCGAGCAGCAGATTCTGAAGAACCTGTACGTCCAGCTGGCGTGGTTCCGCCAGGATCTCCGACAGCTCCAGGACGCTCCTCTGTCGCAGGCCAACGCGACGACGATGTACGTCGACACGAACCAATACCTGCTCACCGGCCAGGCGAATGCCCATGTCGGCCAGCCCTTCATCGATGTCTATGCGGTCGACGTCTACAATCAGCCCGAGAGCAACAACAACCTGCAGGCGATGGTCAGTTACGAGCCTGACTTCCGGGGCAAGGTGCCCGGCTGGCTCGAGTGGCTCGGACACCACCGATTCCTAGCCGTTTTTCAGAATCACGATGACGTGTCGACGGCGCTGCGGTGGCGGCCGGCGATCGTCGGCGGCGATCCGAACTACCTGCCGACCGCGGCCGCCATGGCGGTGGCAACGGGTTATTCATTCGCCGCGAGCAACACGGCCATCGAGGAGTGGTTCTATATGGGCACTCCCGCCGGGGCCAACCTCACGGGCAAAGGCCTGTCCAGCCCGGGGTTCTTCCGTCGGGCCGGCTACGGAGGCCCGACGGCGGCAAACATCCAGACCTATAACTATACGACGCACTCGTGGAACACGACGGAGATGGACATGGCCCCCGTCCTGTTCAACTCCGGCGGCCTGAGCGAGAATCTCCAGCGGTCCGCGACGTTCTTCTGGCAGGGCTACTTCTGGAACGACCGGCTGATCGGCATGTTCGGTGTGAACCAGGACAAGGTCAAGAACCGGAGCACCCTGTTCCCGAGCGTGAACCCGCTCGCCACCCTCTACACCAACGGGCTCGCCAACGAGCAGTACTGGCGGGTCTACGGGCCCTGGACGCCCGTCGTGGGCACGACCCACATGGCCGGCATCGTGGCGCATCCGTTCACGAATTGGAAGGGGATGGATGCTGCGGCGGAACGCGGGAGCATCCTCCCGGCATTCCTGCGCACGCTCAGTGTCACGGTCAACCGGTCGGGAAACTTTAATCCGCCCCCGGCCCACTATACGGACTTCTTCGGCAACGACCTCGGCAAGCCCCAGGGCAAGGAGAAGGATTGGGGCCTGGAGATCGCCACGCCGGACAACAAGCTGTTCCTGCGCGCGACCTGGTTCCACACGACCAACGAGAACGCGCTGGTGACCCTGACCTCGACCGCCCGGGCCCAATACATCGACCAGACCGAGCTCAAGGCCTGGGCCACCAAGGTCGTTCAGGTCCGCACGTGGCAGACGACTGGGTACGGCGTCGCCCCGGACCAGCTGAACTTCGGCAACGTGAGCATTTATCCCATCACCCAGGCCATGCAGGACCAGATCGCGGCGTTGACTCACCTGCCCTATAACTACGGCAACAACGTCGGCGAGAATGGCCAGTTTGTGGCGGCCAACGCGAACCAGAATGGCGACGCGAAGGGATTCGAGCTCGAGCTCACCTACAATCCGCTTCGCAACTGGACCATGAAATTCTCCGTTGCCCAGCAGAAGACCACAGTAACCGGGGCGGCGGCCCAGGCGCAGGCATGGATCGACCATCGCTTTCCGACGTGGCAGACTTACGTGGCGGCGGACCTCACAGGTGATGGCCGCGCCGGCGCGCCCGCCAACTCCTACACGCTCAACAATGGCACCCATATGTACCTGGCCAACTTCTGGCAGGGCTTCGGCTACGACTCGAACGTGACGGAGGGAAACATCAACGGGTGGACCACGACTCAGAACTACTATAACACCGTGGTGGCGGGACAGCTCGCGATCGACGAGGCGAACAACGGCGCCCTCGCGGCCAACCAACGCGAGTGGAGCTGGCGTTATCTCACGAACTACGTCTTTGGCCGCGGGGCCCTGAAGGGCGTCGGCATCGGGGGCGCCGTGCGGTGGGACGGAAAGGCGACGGTCGGCTACTTCGGCGACACGGTGCACCTCAATTCGACCAACCAGGTCGCGGCTCCGGACATCACCCGCCCGATCTACACGCCGGCCAAGTATCATTTCGACGCGTGGGTCTCCTATGCATTCCGGATGCCCTGGGTCGATGGCGTCACCTGCAAGCTGCAGCTCAACGTGGCCGACCTGACCTCGAACGGGTACCTCCTGCCCGTGACCTACAACTTCGACGGGTCGCCGGCTGGCATGCGTATCATCCAGCCGCGCATGTACACCCTCAGCGCCAACTTCGCGTTCTGATCGGGGGCACGATACCGGTCGGGACCTTAACCAGTCTGTGGAAACGGGGCCGTGTTGCACGGCCCCGTTTCGATTTCCATTGACCGGGGCGCGGCCGGCAACGAAGTCGAAGCCATGAGCATCGGGCTTGGCACCGCCGGTCGCGAGACGCGGGCCCGCGCCTGGACCGGCGCCGGGTTGATCGCCCTGGCCGGCGCGGCGGCGTATGCGAACAGCTTTTCCGGCGCCTTCCAGTTCGACGACATCCCGGCGATCCTCAACAACCCCTCGCTGCGCCAGCTCTGGCCGCCGTGGATCCCGCTTGAACCTCCGCAGGGCGGCATGACTGTCAGCGGGCGGCCGATTCTCAATCTCACGTTTGCGCTGAACCACGCGATCAGCGGCGACCGGCTGTGGAGTTATCACGCGCTTAACCTGCTGATCCACGTCGGCGCGGCTCTGGCGCTCCTCGGGATCGTGGGGCGCACCCGGCATCGGCTCGGCCGCCCGGACGCGCAGCCGGTGGCGGTCGCCGTCGCGCTGCTCTGGGTCGTCCATCCGCTGACGACCGAGGCGGTCACCTACATCGTGCAGCGCGCGGAGTCGTTGATGGCGCTGCTGTACCTGCTCACGCTTTACGGATTCGTGCGCGCGGCGGAGGCGGGCGCGCCGAGGGCCGGGATCACGTGGAGCCTGGCCAGCGTGACGGCCTGCTGGCTCGGGATGGGGGTGAAGGAGGTCATGGTATCGGCTCCCGTCGCGGTGTTGCTGTACGACTGCCTGTTCGTCACCGGATCGTGGGCCGGGGCCTGGCGCGCCCGGCGCGGCTATTACCTCGCGCTGGTCGCAAGCTGGCTCCCCCTGGTCTTCCTGGTCGCGGGCACGGGTTGGGACCGGAGCGGCACGTTCGTGTCCGGCGTTTCGTGGGGAGGGTACTGGCTGTCGCAGGGCGAGGCCATCGCGCGGTACGCGACGCTGTGCGTGTGGCCGCATCCGCTGGCGATCGAATACGGTCCGCCAACGGCGCCCCTCGGGCTCGCCTGGCTGCTCGCGGCGATCGTCCTGGCCGGCGCCGGCATCGCGGTGGCGGCCTGCGTGCGGGGCCGCGGCTGGGGCTTCCTTCCGGCAATCTGTGTCCTGGTCCTCGCGCCGACCAGTGTGATGCCCGGCATTCTCCAGTTCGCCGCCGAGCACCGGATGTATCTCCCGCTCGCCGCGGTCCTGACCGCGCTGGTGATCGGCGGCCGGGCGCTCGTTGGGGATCGGGGCTGGCCGCGCGGGGCCTGGCCCGTGTTGCTCGGACTCGCGGTGGTTGCGCTGGCGGCGACGACGGTTGTTCGCAATCGGGTCTACCGCGACGGCTTGCTCCTCTGGAGCGACAACGTCGCGAAGAAGCCGGCGAGCGCGGTGGCGCAGGCGAACGTGGGCGAGTGCCTGCTGGACCGCGGGCGCGCGGCGGAGGCGGTCGCGTATTGCGAGAGGGCCGTGGCGCTCGACCCGTCCAAGCCGATCGCGCACTTCAACCTCGGGCTCGCCTACGAGCAGACCCAACGCTGGGCCCAGGCGCTCGCGGAGTTCTCGGCGGCGCTGAGGCTGAATTCCCGCCTGTTTCCCGCCGGGATCAAGGCCGGTCGGATGCTCTCCCGGCTCGGCCGCCCGGCCGAGGCGGAGCTGGCCCTGCGCCAGGTGGCCGCGGCGGCGCCGGATCTCCCCGAGGCGCACGGGGATCTGGGCGCGGCGCTCATGCGGCGGGGAGACCGGGCCGGCGCGATGGCCGAGTTCGAGCGCTCGCTCCAGCTCAAGCCCGACCAGCCGGAGATGGAGTACAACATCGGCGTTTGCCTGGCCGGCGGCGGAAATCTCGAGGCGGCGGCGGGTCATTTCGCCGGGGCCGTCCGGATGTGGCCGGCTTATGGCGACGCCCAGCTCAATCTCGGACTGTCGCTGGCCCGGCTCGGGCGCGTGCCGGAGGCCCTCGCGCCGCTCGAGGCGGCGGTGCGCCTGATGCCGGCGTCGGCGCGGACTCACGGAACACTGGCCACCGCGCTCGACCAGGTGGGACGGACCGGCGAAGCCGTCGCGGAGTTCAGGCGATCCCTGGAACTTGATCCGGGCGCCGCGGAGGCCCACTACAATTTCGGCAACGCGCTGATCCACGCGCACGAGGAGGCGGCCGCGCGCGCGGAATTCGAGGAAGCGCTGCGTCGGAATCCGCAGCTTGACGCCGCGCGCGAAATGCTCGATCGCATCGCCGGCGCGCCCGTCACGCCATGACCCCGCCTCCGCAATCGGCCGGCCGCCCGGCGGGGTCCGGAGTGCCGGATGTTCTCGCGATGGGGTTCCTGGTCCTCGCGGTCATCCTGGCCTACGCGAACAGCGTGGCTGGGGTGTTCGTCTTCGACGACGTTCCCGCCATCGTCGAGAATCCAACGCTGCGCGCTCCCGGCGACGTGGTGGGGTTGCTGGCTCCGCCGGGCGACGAGGCGGGCACGGTCGGTGGCCGGCCGGTGGTCAATCTTTCGCTGGCCGTCAACTATGCGATCGGCGGCGTCCAGCCCCGGGGCTACCATCTGGTCAACATCGCGATTCACGCCGCTTCGGCCCTGCTTTTGTTCGGGTTGATCCGGCGGACCCTCGATCGGCTCCGCCCATCCTCGCAGAGCCGGTCGATCGCCTTCGTGGCGGCCCTGCTTTGGGCGGTGCATCCGCTGCAGACCGAGGCGGTGACCTACGTGGTGCAGCGGGCGGAGTCGCTCATGGGCCTGTTCTACCTCCTCACGCTTTACAGTTTTGTCCGCTACACCGAGCCGGACGGCGCCGGCGCCGCGCCTGTGGGCCCGGCGGCGGGCCGCCGCCGATGGGCGGTGGCGGCCGTTCTCGCCTGTCTGCTCGGCATGGCGACGAAGGAAGCGATGGTGTCGGCGCCGCTCGTGGTCCTCCTCTATGACCGCACGTTCGTCGCGGGTTCCTTCGGTCGCGCCTGGCGGCGCCGGCGGAAACTTTATCTGGCGATGGCGGCGACCTGGGTCCTCCTGGCGGTCCTCATCGCCAGCACCCATGGCCGCGGCGGCTCGGCCGGATTTGGAGGACCGGCCGGCGTCTGGCCGTACGCCCTGACGCAATGCCGGGCGCTCGTCCATTATCTGGGGCTGGCGTTCTGGCCGGATCGCCTCGTCTTCGACTACGGGACCGCGCTCGTGCACAACCTGGGCGAAGTCCGGCCGCAGGCCCTGCTGCTGGTGCTTTTGTTCGCCGCCAGCGCCTGGGCGTTGATCCGTCATCCCCGGATGGGATTTCCGGTCGTGAGCTTTTTCGCCCTGCTGGCGCCCAGCTCGAGTCTGATCCCCATCGCGACGGAGCCGATGGCCGAGCACCGGATGTATCTGCCGCTGGCCGCCGTGTCGGCCGTGGTGGCGATCGCCGTTTTCGCGGCCCTGGCGCGACTCGCGCCGCGCGCGGCCCGCATTGGTTTCTGCGCGCTGGGAATCGCCGCGGCGCTGGTCCTGGGCGCCGCGACGGTCCGGCGCAACCGCGACTACCGGAGCGAACTCGCCCTCTGGGCCGACACCGTGGCAAAAATGCCGCGGAATCCGCGGGCCCACAACAATCTGGCGCAGGCCGCGCTGGCAGCCGGCGATGCGGCGCAAGCCGCCGCGGAATTTGCCGCGGCGCTCCAGGCCGATCCGGACTACGCCCCGGCGCACTACAACCTGGGTGCGATGCTGCTTGATTCGGGCCGGCCGCAGGAGGCGATTCCCCACCTCGAAAAGGCCCTGGCGGCCCCGCGCCATCAGGCCGAGCTCCGGCTGTTGCTCGGCGAGGCGTTCGAAAGAACCGGGAAGTACGCGCCAGCGGCGGATTACTTCCGCGCGGCGCTCCGGCTGGCGCCGGGGGATTCCGAGGCCGCCTTCGGGCTCGGCAACAACCTGGCCGCGCAGGGGCGCTATGCCGAGGCGGTCGGCGCCTTCCGCCTGGCGGTGGCCGGGGCGCCCGAGCGGGCGCAGATTCGGAACAATCTCGCGAACGCCCTGCTGTTTTCCGGCAACGCCGAGCAGGCCGTCGTTGAATACCGGGAAGCCGTGAAGCGCGATCCGGACAACGCGGCGATCCGGGAGAATCTGGAACGGGCGCGGGCGCAGCTCAAGGCCGGGCGCTGACGCCGGTTCCGCGTCCGGGCGCTCCGGTCACGACCCCGCGGTCAGGCGCAGCAGGAACCAGAACGTGGCGACGATTCCGGCCGAGACGCACAGGCAGACCAGGAAGCCGATCGTGTCGGTCCGGTCCCATTTCGTCCACTCCCACGCGGAATGCGGAAAGAGCTTGGTGGCGTCGAACCGGTTTGGGTGGAGGCGGGTGTCCTCCATGGCGGCGGCCTCGAGCTCGGGCGTCGCGCCGACCGGCGTCTTCATCTTGCCAAAGAAAAAGTCCACTTTCTCCCGGGGCGGGGCCTTCGTCAGCAGGCTGACGACGACCAGCACGATGAACGGGAAGCCGCCGTCGAAGAAGAACTGCACCGCGGTGAGGTCGGCCGTGGTCATGGGCTTCAAGTCCACCAGGCCCGCCTTTTCCAGCAGCCAGGCCTCGAGGTTGAACCGGCCCGAGCCGGTCGGGGGGCTGCCGAGATCCTCGGGGTTGGTGCGCACGATCTTGGCGAAATAGACGGCCACCGGCGCGGGCGCCGCGGCGACGGTGAGCACGGTGCCCGGCCGGACCACGGCGTCGAGCGCGAGGCCGTTGAGGCGGGCGAGCTTCTCCGGCCGGACCCGGCGCGCCGCCGCGAGGTGCCGCAGGGTCCACGCCGCGGGCACGGTGAAGGTCGCGGCCCGCGGCGCGGTCCGCTGGATCAGGGCCGGCGCCCGGCTCAGGGCGGGCACGTGCTGGACGGAATAGGGGATCAGGATGGTGAATACGACGGAGAGGCCGACGCACCACCAGACCGCGGCCCGCGACAGCCGGCGCCAGAAGAACATGAGGACGATCGCGGCGCCCCAGGGCACGTTGACCGTCAGCTGCACGTTGATGAAGCTGACGATGTCGTTCATGCCGAGCGCCACGCCCATGCCCAGCACGAGCACGACGACGACCGTCAGGCGGCCCACCAGCACGCCTTTTTGCCGGGCCGGGCCGGTCGCCAGGTAGCTGTAGACGTTGCGGACGAAGAGCGCCGACGCCGCCATCGAATTCGTCGCGATGTTTGACATCATGGCCGCCAGCAGGCCGGCCATCATCAGCCCGAACAGACCCGGCCAGGGGGTCAGGAGTTTCCGGGAGAGCTCGCCCCAGACGACATCGGGATCGGAGAGGTTCTGGCCCATGAAGAAGGCAAAGCCGATCAGCCCGACAAAGCTCCACATCACGATCATCAAGCGCTTCGCGTAGGTGCCGGAGACGGCGCCAAACCGGGCGGCGTATTCGTTGCGGGCGGAACCGCTGACGCCCATGTTGCCCATGATCCCGTTGATCTGGATGATGCTGACCAGCAGGATCGCCAGCAGTCCGGTCAGGCTGACATAGCCGCTGCCGGCGGCTCCGAGCAGCTCGAGCATCTCGGGATCGACCCGGGCCCGCAGGACTTGCACGCCGCTCTGGCCGCCCGAGCCGGCGGCGGCGAGCGCATGGAATCCAAAGGGAATCAGCAGGAGGGAGAACGTGACGATCAGGATGCCCTGGAGCACCTCGTTCCGGGCGGTGCCGGTCATGCCGCCCATGAACAGGTAGCAGGCGACGATGAGGGTGAACCCGAGATAGAACTGGTAGGGTTCGATGTAGGAGATGGAGGCGCGCAGCCGCTTCTCGGCGTAGAGATCGCTGAGCGTTTGGAACTCGCCGCGTTGTTGCGGGCTCATGGCCGCGGGATCGGTTTTCTGGAGCGCCCGGAATTCGCGGAACTGCCCGACCTGGCGCTGTTCCTCGGCGGTCCAGGCCGTCTCGGGTTTAGTCAGCAGCGAGGCGGTCACGTTGTAGCCGATGAGGTTGGCCCAGCCGATGAAGAAGACGACGTAGGTCACCTGGTAGAGGGCATAGATCTTGGCCAGGTTGCGGCTGTCCAGGCGTTCCTCGAACAGCTCGGCCACCGTCACCAGGCGCACGCGGCGGAACCACATGTTCATGAACCAGTAGTAGGGATTCATGAACACAGTCTGGAAAGCCAGCCAGGCTCCGGAGACGCCCCGCTGGTAGACGAGCGTGGCGGTGCTCACGGCGCCGTTCGCGTCGGTGGCGTTGCCGAAATTCAGGAAGAACTGGTAGAGCTTCCCCAGCTTGCGCCCGGCGAGGAAATAGCCCTCTTCACCGCCCGAATGCGACAACGAGCGCTTGCCCAGGTAGAGGATCGTGCCGAGGTAGGCGGCGACAACCAGGATATCGACGATATGGATTCCGCTCCTGGGGGGTGGGGGATGCGTGACGCCCGGCCGCGGGATTCTAGCGGGAAAGCACTAGGTTGAACAGGGCGCGCCGGGCGCCGCTATCCAAGGAAAATCGGACGGTAGGACCCTGCCCGGCGTTTCGAGACGATTCCGGGCCGGCTTTGTCTGTTCGCCGGCCTTCGTTCAAAGTCGACGGACTGTCCGGTCGCCTCCAGCTTCGCCCCGGATCCTGCTTTTGATCCGATGCGTCCCGTCGCCGCGCGACCACTCTTGCGATGAATCACCCTCCGCCGTCCCGCCTTGTCCATTGGTTGTTCCTGGCCGGCCTCCTCGGACTGGCGCCGGCATCGGCTCAGTCGGCGGCCCCGGCGGCGGCCGCGCCGACGCCCGATGCTCCGGCAGCCGCCCAGCCGCGCGATCCGGCGCTGCCCACCGTGTTCATGGCGGGCGATTCGACCGCGGCCCGGAGCCCGGAGGCGGTGCGGCAGGGCTGGGCTGAGCCGTTCCGCGACTACCTCGACCCCGCGAAGATCAACCTGGCTAACCGCGCGCGCGGCGGGCGGAGCAGCCGCACGTTCATCACGGAAGGGCTGTGGGACGACCTCCTGGCCGGGGTAAAGTCCGGCGACTTCGTTCTGATCCAATTCGGCCACAACGACGGGGGCGCGATCAACGCGGAGCCGCCCGGTTCGACACGGCCCCTTCGAGCGCGGGGTTCGCTCCCCGGTCTCGGCGAGGAGACCGAATCGATCGACAACGTGCTGACGAAGCACCGGGAGATCGTGCACACCTTCGGCTGGTATCTCCGGAAGATGATCGCCGACGCGAAGGCGCGCGGCGTGACGCCGATCGTGCTTTCGCCGACCGTGCGCAATATCTGGACCGACGGGAAGGTCGAACGCGGCCCCGGGGAGTACCGGCGCTGGGACCGGGAAACCGCCCAGGCGGCCGGCGTGGCGTTCGTCGATCTGACGCGGATCGTGGCGGACCGCTACCAGGAGGTCGGCGAGACCGGGACCCGCGCCTTTTTCGGCCCGGATCACACGCACACGAGCCCGGCCGGAGCCGATGTCAATGCCGCGGCGGTGGTCGCGGGCCTGCGGGGCCTCCGCGGCGGACCCTGGGACGCCTTTTTGTCGGCCAAGGGCCGCGCGGTGCCGGCCGACGCGCTCGGCTGGCTGAACCTCCCGGAGCCGGAGGATCCGGCACGGCCGACCCTGCTGCTCATCGGAGACTCGACCGTCCGCAACGGCGGCGGCGACGGCGCGGGCGGTCAATGGGGATGGGGCGACGCGCTGCCGGCCCACATCGACACCTCGAAGCTGAACGTCGTCAACCGGGCGGTCGGCGGACTGAGCAGCCGCACGTTCCTGACGCTGGGGCACTGGGCCCGCGCGCTAACCCTGCTCAAGCGGGGCGATTTCCTCGTGATGCAGTTCGGGCACAATGACGACGGGCCGCTGAACGACGACCGGCGCGCGCGCGGCACGATCAAGGGCACGGGCGAGGAGACCCAGGAGATCGAGAACCTGCTCACGAAGCGGCCCGAGGTCGTGCACACCTACGGCTGGTACCTGCGGCAGTTCATCCGCGACGCGAAGGCGCGCGGCGTGACGCCCATCGTCTGCTCGCCCGTGCCGCGCAAGATCTGGCAGGACGGGCGGATCGTTTGTTCGCCCGGCGGCTACGCGGGCTGGGCGCGTCAGGTCGCCGCCGCGGAGGGCGTTGCCTTCATCGATTTGAATGAACTCGTGGCGCGGCACTACGACGCGATGGGCCCGGCGGAGGTCGACGCGATGTTCGCCGACGAGCACACCCACACGAGCCGGTCCGGCGCGAAGCTGACCGCGGCGATCGTGGCCGGGGCGCTGGCGGATGTCCCCGGGGCTGCGCTGCGTCCGTACCTCCGCGGGCTCTGAACCGGCTGGCGGGTGTTCCGAGTGTCGTCAGGCGGAGTCTCGGCTGCCGCCGAAGACCTGCGACGGGGCAGAAATGCCGATCCGGCAGGCCCCGCGCTAGGCCGTCACCGGCGATGCGGCCGCCGGCGCCGCCGGGGCGACGACCGGGCCGCGCAGGGTGGGGCCCTCGATAAGCTTGGCCGAGATCGTCGTCAGCGACGGCTCCTCGGGGATGCCGAGTTCATTGTGCAGCAGCTGGCCGATCACGAGTTCGGCCGCCCGGGCGCCGAGGTGGGACGCCTGCAGGTCGAGCGCGGCGCAGTCGTTCTCCGTGCGCAGCGAATTCAAGCAGACGAACGCATGGGTCTTCGGGATCTGGGCGCCGCAGGCCTCCATCCAGTCGATCGCCTCCGCGCAATGGCCCAGCACGACATCGGGATCATATTTCCGGAACCAGGGTTCGAACCGGGCGCGAGTCACCGCCTGCAGCCGGAGCGCCGGCACGGCGGTGATGTTGGGCAGGTATTTCTGCAGCGCGAGGAAGGCGCCCTCCCAGCGGAAATGCAGGCGCTCATCGTGCGTGATCTCGATGAAGAGTCCGGGGCGGCGGTAGCCGCGGCGGTACAGCTCCTGCAGCAGCGAGATCATCGAGTGATAATGGTCGGAGCACACGCAGTGCAGGGGCGGATGATCGATGAGATAGTCGATATAGACGGCGGTGTAGCGCTGCCAGTCCAGGCCGGCCAGGTCGGGGACGCCGGCGGCGGGGAGGATCACCATGGCGTGGATACCCCGGGCCTGCAGGATGGCGTCGAGCCGGCTGAGGCGGAGGCCGGCCGGGCTGATTTCGAAGCGGTCGACCTTGAAGGCGAGCGCCTTCGCGCGTTCGGCCACGCCGGCGAGGACGCGCTCGTTGTAGCGGATCGCATGCGACGGCTGGGGCCCGTCCACGATCTCGATCGCGGCCAGCACGCCGCGAAACTCCTGGCTGCGCGAGCGCCGCAGCAGCGACATCACGGTGCCGGTGAGCGGATTGCTTTCATAGCCCGCCGCCTTGGCCGCAGCGCGGACGCGCTCGGCCGTGCGGGCATTGACCCGCGGCGAGCCCCGCAGCGCATCGGAGATAGTCGTGCGCGAAAGCCCGAGCGTGCGGGCCAGGGTTCGCAGGGTCGGGGTCGCCATCGGTCTGGAAAAGATACGGGTCCGCAAAGCGAGTTCAACCGGAAATTCGGACAGTTCGAACCGGGAGCCACCGAGGGACGGGCGCGGCGGCGTTCAAACTGTCATGCACGCCGCGCGACCGCGTTGTCCCCGCGGCCCGCCATTGTCATCGCGGTCCGCACAATCCAACCTCCGACCATGATCCGAAAAGCATTCGTCATGTCCGTGAACGCCGGCGCCGAGGCGGAATATGAGCGCCGCCACCGCCCGATCTGGGCCGACCTCGAGGCCGTGTTGAAGGCGCAGGGCGGGCACAACTACTCCATCTTCCTGCATCCGAAGACCGGGCAGCTGTTCGGCTATGTGGAGATCGAGGACGAGGCGCGCTGGGCGGCCGTCGCCGCGACGCCGGAGTGCCAGCGCTGGTGGAAGCGCATGAGCGACGTCATGCCGGCCAACCCCGACCACAGCCCGGTCTCCCTGGACCTCCGGGAGGTCTTTCATCTGGACTAACCATTGCCTCCCGGCCGCCCGCGGCGCATCCGCCGCGGCGGGCCCGGGGGAGCGTTCCCAACCATCCGCGCCCTCACGGGCCTCGCGCCATGCCTTCGATCACCCGCCGGGACTTCGTCCGCAACGCCGCGCTCGCCGCGGTCGGCACCCATCTCTCCGCGTCGCTGCTGGCCGGCTCCGACCCGTCGCCCGCCGCCGCGGCCTCCGACCCCGGCGGCCGGACGGGCGTTCCCTCCGTTCACTGGCTCGATGGGAAGGCCCCTGACGTCGTGACCGGGACCACCTGGGGCCTGCCGTGGCCGCGGGGGAGGCATGCGCCGGGCACGGCGTTCGCCCTGCGCACGGCGGCGGGCGCGGACGTGCCCGTGCAGAGCTGGCCGCTGGCCACCTGGCCCGACGGTTCCCTGAAATGGACGGCGCACGCGCTGCCGGCCGGCGCGGTCCCGGCGGCGGAGTTTGAGCTCGCCGCCGGCGCGCCCGCCGCGCCCGCCCAGGTCATCGCCGTGCGCGACGACGCCGAGGCGGTCGAGATCGACACCGGGGCGATCCGCGCCCGGGTGGCCAAGGCCGGCCGCGTGCTGATCCCGGCGGTGCAGCGCGACGGCCGCGACGTCCTGCGCAACGGCCGCCTCGTGCTGCTCCGGCAGGAATCGCCGGAAATCGGGCCCGAGCCGGAGCTGTTCGCGGGGGCCATCGACCGGATCGCCCTGGAACAGGGCGGTCCCGTGCGGGCCGTGGTGAAGATCGAGGGCCGGCACGCGGTCGCGGGCGGCGGCCGGCCGTGGCTGCCGTTTGTGGTGCGGCTGTATTTTTACGCCGGCGGCGACGCCATCCGGGTGATCCACACGATCGTTCACGATGGCGACGAGCGGCGGGACTTCATCCGCGGGCTCGGGCTGCGGTTCGACGTGCCGATGCGCGGCGAGCTGCACGACCGGCACGTCCGGTTCTCCGGCGAGGCGGACGGTCTGTTTGGCGAAGCGGTGCGAACGCTCACCGGGCTGCGCCGGGATCCCGGCGCAGCGGTGCGCGCCGCGCAGGTGGCCGGGGAGGCGACGCCACCGGTGGCCAGCTGGAGCGCGGCGGTGTCGCGACGGCTTGCGTACATCCCCGCGTTCGGGGACTGGAGCCTGTTCCAGGCCAACGCGGACGGGTTTGAGATAAGCAAGCGCACGAAGCCCGGATTCACCTGGATCAGCGCAGCCCGCGGGACGCGCGCGGGCGGGCTGGCCTATGTCGGGACGCCCCAGGGCGGGGTGGCGTTCGGCCTCCGGAATTTCTGGCAGAGCCACCCGGCCGAACTCGCGATCGCGGGCGCGGCGGGAGAAACAGCCGAGGCCACGGCCTGGCTGTGGTCGCCGCGGGCGGGCGCGATGGATCTTCGCGGGTACCACGACGGGATGGGCGAGGACACCTACGCGAAGCAGCTCGAGGCGCTCGAGATCACCTACGAGGACTACGAGCCGGGCTTCGACCGCCCGGAAGGCGTGGCCCGCACCAGCGAGCTGATGATCTGGGCGCTGCCCGCCACGCCCTCGCGCGAACGGATCGCCCGGCTCGGGGACCTGGTGCGCACGCCCCCCGTGCTCGTGACGACGCCTGCGTATCTGCAGGCGTGTGGCGTGTTCGGCGGGCTCTGGTCGCCGGAGGACCGCTCGACCCCCGCGCGCGCGGCGCTCGAGGACCAGCTCGACGGGTTCTTCCGGACCTACGAAGTCCAGCGCGAGGAACGGCGCTGGTACGGCTTCTGGAACTACGGCGACGTGATGCACACCTATGACGCCGATCGCCACGAGTGGCGGTACGACGTCGGCGGCTTTGGCTGGGACAACTCCGAGCTTTCGACGGACATCTGGCTCTGGCTGTACTTCCTCAAGACGGGGCGGCCGGACGTGTTCCGTTTCGCGGAGGCGATGACCCGGCACACGGGCGAGGTCGACGTGCATCATGTCGGCCGTTTCGCGCCGCTCGGTTCGCGCCACAATGTGCTTCACTGGGGCGACAGCGCCAAGCAGCTGCGCATCAGCACCGTGGCCAACCGGCGGTACTATTACTATCTCACAGCCGACGAGCGCGTCGGCGATCTGATGCGCGAGCAGGTGGAGGCCGCGCGGGCGCTCGCGACGATCCAGGCGAACCGCAAGGTGGCCCCGGATCGCGTGACGCCGCCGAATCCCGGTGCGACGGAAGTCTACGCGGGTTTCGGCACCGATTGGGGCGCCGTCGCGGCGGCCTGGCTCACCGAATGGGAGCGTTCCGGGGATGTCCGCATCCGCGACCGGCTGGTCGCGAGCATGCGATCAATCGCCGCGCAGCCTCGCGGCTTCCTCACCGGTGGGGCGCGACTCGACCTCGGCACCGGGGCGTTTGCGATCGCGGACAGCGACCGCGTGAACGTCTCCCACCTGAGCGCGGTCTTTGGTCTGGTCGAAGTCTGCGCCGAGCTCGTTCAGCTGTTCGACGAGCCGCGTTTCAAACAGGCGTGGCTCGACTATTGTTACTTCTACAACGCGCCGGCCGCCGAGCAGGTGAAGCGGTTCGGGCAGCCGCTCCGCGACATCTCCCTGCGCCAGGGACATTCGCGGCTCACCGCGTTTGCCGCCCACAGCTCGGGCGATGCCGGGCTGGCGCGCCGGGCATGGAGCGAGTTCTTCCAAGGCGACGGCGACGCCCACCGGGGCGCCAAACCCACGCTCGCGG
>Ga0265338_10004738_pt1 | contig 18202 bp, 31 predicted proteins | sample 42126metaG_FD_193579 | JGI IMG/M metagenome (GOLD analysis project Ga0265338, IMG submission 193579) | Rhizosphere microbial communities from Carex aquatilis grown in University of Washington, Seatle, WA, United States - 4-21-26 metaG | ecosystem: Host-associated > Plants > Roots > Rhizosphere... | reverse complement strand
CTTGGCCACCGTGACACTCAGCGCGGCCTCGCCGGATGACCGCCGCCCCTTCCGCCTCCGACCTCGCCTCCCTCTAGCGCGCGCTGACCGACCAAACGTTGCGCGAGAGGGTGCCGGGGGGCAAACGGTGGTCGCCTGCGGCGACCCGATTCCATCCAACTATTTCCCCCGTATTTTCTGTTATTTTCTTTCTGCTTGCAGTTTTTTCTTGAGTTTTAAGAAGTTGGGGTTTAGTGTGGCGGTGATGAAGGTTTGTTTCAGCACGTACGTTCGCTTGGAGTGTCCGATGTGCGGTCGGCTGCTTGTAAACACACGGATGTTTTATAAGACAAAGAATAGAGTCGCCGTAGTGTGGCGTCATACGAAGGTTAAGGCGGGGATTCCATGTGTATTTTCTAGGAAGCGTTTCCGGACGATTATGCCCCAAGTTGTGGAGGGAGTTGAGGTACAAGACCCAAAGGCCGGTTGTTGACTTCGGAAAGTGGAGGAATTATGGACGGAGAGGCGAAGGAATATCTGATCGACTTCGACACAAAGATCATGCCGGGGAAGATACAGGCGGTGAGGGTGGTGTTGGATCTGGTGACGATTTCGGACATGGAGCAGCCGTTCCGGATTGACCTGTGCGACCACCCGCTGTATCCGGAGTTGAAGCGGTATGTGCTGGCGAATCAGTAGGCCGGCTAAAAATTTGGAAGTTCCGAGGTTTCTATGAGGAAGGTACCGGGGTTGTTTTTGCTGATGCTGTTGACGTCGGGGTGTGCATCGCGGCATGCGTATATGAGCCATCCGATGGCGTTGGGGGCACCGGTTTGGCAGTGTGCGAACTCGGACTGCAGTTTGGTGCGGATGTGGGAACCGAGTCAGTTGACGCCGACGGGGTGCGTGCTGCATACGATTGTGACGGTCGGGCATGTGGCTTGGGAGTGTCGGAAGCCGAAGGCGGGGGAAGTGGTGGCGGGGGGAAGGTGGATATGGAAGCGGTAAGCCCAGTCGTTCCGGGAAACGAAGACTTCGAAGTGGTCTACGCGAAAGACCAGCCGGAGTACACTCCACTGCCGGTTTTGAGAACCGAAAAAGCGCTGCTTTCGCGATGGAAGTTTACGGACGAGGAACGCGCTCACGTGGCGGCTGGCGGTGACATGTTTATCTGCGTGCTGCACTTTGGTGGGACGTTGCAGCCGATTATGCCGATCGCAGACACTCCAGAGAGGGCGATGCAGATCATGGTCGAGGCCGAGGGATGACGAACGAGATTCCGACCGTCCCCTGCCCGTCCTGCGGTGCCCAGGCTACGGAGTCGAACTCGATGATCTTCTGTGGAAAATGTAAGCGCTGGTACGGCGTCAAGAAGCCGGAGAAGCCGGAATGACGGTTGAGGATGCTGAATACTTCTGCGCTCTGCTCAGGCGAATGCCGCCGGAAGAAGTGACGCGGTTTACCGAATGGATGGCGGAGGCGTTGCGTGAAACGAAGGCGATGGAAGCAACTTCCGGAGAGTGAAATGGGAAGCGTAAAGATCACGGTTGAGTTGAAGTGCGCGCAGTGCGGAAAGAAACTTTCCACCAAGGGAAAGGCGGTTAGTGGTCGGAGGTATTCCCATATTCACATGCCGGATGTTTGGGAAACTGACTGGATCAAGAACGCCGATTTCCACCAATCCTCGATCAATATCACCAAGGGATACAACTACCACGACGGGGACGACGACGACATCTACTGCTCCCGAGAGTGCGTTCTCGAGTTCGTGGCCAAGATTCTTCCGAAACTGAAAACCGAAAAAGAAGACGAAGATTGAACGAGATCCCCCACATAGTGGTCGACGTCGTTGCGGTGGCGATTGTCTGTGGGTGCTTTATCGTTTACGGAATTTTCCAGATGACCGGAGGGATTGTGGGAAGCGGAAGGCACGGAAGACGCAAAGGATCAATCCGTAATTACTCGTATGCTGACATGCCGAAGCGTCCGGAGTACGTTGATAAATTGATGCAGCGAGCCGCGCAATACGACTCCGAAGTCCAAGTCTTGGACTCTCAGAAAGTTCCTGAGTCGACTGCTCTCGATTCAATTCTCAACCCCAGCAGGAAGTACCGATTCAAGGAGACCTTATGAGCTTCGCGGACACAATTAAAACCTACGCGCCGGGATTCAAAGGCAAGCTGATGTTCGACGTCATGCCGTGGATGTCCGACGGAAAGGTTCATCGGGTGTCTCGCTACAGTTCCATCGATCCGGCTGTGATTGCGAACCAGTTGGCGCTCGTAAAACTGGCGGGCGGCGCCGGCATCCGTGTGACTTGGGAAGGTCCGAGTCCGACGTACGCTTTCAGCCATCAGGCCACGATGGAGCTCTGCAACCAATGCGCGGAGCAAGGCTTGCTGTTTTCTCTGATCATCAACCCGCAGGTGAACGGCCAGGCGAACTGGTGGCTGGATCCCGGGTTCCTTGCGATGGTGAACTCTCCAGCGTACATCCCGGAAAAGTTCCTGTGCGACTTCTCGACCGGGATTGATTACACGAAGGTGGCTCTGCCTCCGGGGTTCTCGGTTCTGATGAACCAGAAGGGATTCGGATGGGCGAACGCCTACGACGCTTCGTCGTCTCTTTCGGGTGCGGTCAACTATAACGCTCTGACGCTTTCGCAGATTCAGGACACGAACAAAACGGCAACGATGAAGTGGCCGTTTCTGACGAACGGGTTTCAGGATGCCGGGTATCCGCTTCCTGCCGGGGTAAAGCCAACTGCCTTCACTGGGTCTCGGGATTACGCGCATTCGGTCTGGACTTCAGCGAAGCTGGCTCGAGCGATCGACCACGAAGCCGGGAATTTCTTCTTGGACTGCGTGGCGGCTTTGCTGCTCTGTCCTACGGCGCCGTACTGTGGAATGGTCTGGAACGATGCGGACGAGGGAGCTGGATGCGAGCACTTCCTGTCGGCGTTCTTTGGGATCCGGATCGGGAAGTAGATGCGTCCAGAAGTTCCCAATATCGTTCAGATGTGGGTCAAGCCGTCCAGAGGTCGGTACAACGACCGCTGCATTATCAACTGCCGCTATGCGGACGGGATGCTTGGTTGGGCAACGTGGAGAGCCGCCAAGCCTCCCAAAGTGTTAGACGCGAAGGATTACTGGATGTATCTCATGGCGAAGCTGACGATAGTAAGCGATTCGATGGAGCACTTCTGGCTGCGCGACATCGCGAAGGTTCCGGAGTTCCAGCGAAAAAATGGCTGACATAATCAAGACGTGGCCTTCGTTCATGTCGCGAGAGAAGGTTCTCCGAATCTTTCGCATGCCCTCGGCCGAGTTCTACTTTGTCGTTGGTGCAGGGAAGCCGAAGCAGGCGATAGAAAGAATCTGGTACACCCACCAAGGCGAGATTCTCGGATACTTCAACGTTCGCGAGATAGTGTGCAACGTTGGCCAACTCCCGAAGCTGCGCAGTCTCGAGAACCGCGAGAGCGAGTGGCAGATAAAGCGGGACCGCTGGGTGGCTATCTGTCCGGGTCCGTTCACTCCGCGACCGGGAGATGAACCTGTCTATCACGACAGTTTTCGCGGCTTCCACTATTTCAAATTCGACGAGTATTCCGAAACGATGGAATCGAGGATTGCTATATGAGCTTTCCGAAGACGCTGGATGACCTTCGAAACTCCGGCTACAAATTCACTGGCGGAGCGAACTGCCGCGGCTGTGGCGCGGACATTGAATGGTGGCAGACTCCGAAAGGAAAGCGGATACCGATGGATCATGGGACCGCTAATCCCCACTGGGCAGCGTGTCCAAACGCTCAGGACTTCCGACGTCCAAAGGTTGGCATGTCGGATCATGAAGCAAACCGTGAGGAATAGATGGCGGTTACTCTCTACCGATGCTCGAAGTGTCGCGGAGTGTTCAACTCCGTATTCGACACATTCGGCGGTCGTCTGTGTCGGGATTGCAAGCTCATAGCATCCGGCTACGGAGGCGAGGTAAAATTCGCTCCGGCGGAACAGGTTAAGATCGTCGGAGACGAGGAGGAAACCGTGGGCGGAATCGGAGTTCAGTCAGCCGTCGGTCTGCAAAAAGAGCAGGCACAAGACCTGTACAACAACGCTCCTCCCGGAGTGCTGTCGGGTTCCTCCGGTTACCAGTTCAAGTTCTCCGGCTGGCAGGAAAAGTTCCGCTCCGAAGAAGGTAATAAGTACTACGATATCAACAGCAACACCTTCGTAGAACGCTGGCCGGACGGAACCCTTGTCCGATACGACGGTGATGGCAAGGTAGTAGAGGCCGTGCCGCTTCGCGATCAGACCGCCGAACAGAAGGTTGTGCCTACGTTCCTGAATGCCGAAAAGCCGGAATCTTCCCCGCACGATGCCATCCTGAAGCCGTCGAGAAAACTAAAACTCCTCGCAGAATAAACTTGCAAGCGTAACGGCTTCGGAGTAGAGTTTCCTTCGTGATCTCGGAAATGATGTGGCAGGAACCTTTCGATACGATGGAGTCAATCACGGAGCGTGCGCTGACTCGCGCGAGTGAGACCGGGGTGCCGCAGCGGTTCGAGTTCGATTGGAAACTGTTCGAGGCGCAGCCGGACAAGCCGGGTTTGGGAATCGTACAGATGATCGGAGAGGTCCGGCGAGATTCAGGAAGGTACATGGACCCTCGGCTGTACGAAGCACTGAGGTATGTGACGGAGGAGATAGTCCAAGAGTGGACTGTTCCGGACATTGTGAACGTCCTCAAAGGGAGCGGAACCCGATACATTCTGATAGCCGGGCCGAATACAAAATGGCTTCGAGTTGTCCAAGATGAAATCTATAGATCGCTTGGCGACTCGTACTTTTATTCAATGTCTCCTCGTATGCTCAAAACCTGCGGCGACATAACAGTCTACTTTGAGGTAGCAATAATAGAAAACGAGGACCGATTTCGCGGCATCAAGTTCGATTACGCATTTCTGGAAGAGAGGCAAAGAGAAGTCATGGGCGGAAACTACAACAAGTTCCCGTATCGCTCGATCAGCGCGGACCGTGCGCGTTGGGAAGCGCGGCAGGATCGTGACGTCCGAGCCGCCGATAAGTGGGCGAACTTCCAAGAGATTGAGAAGGACCGCATGGCGGCCATCAAAGCCAAAGCGGAAGAGGAGCGGGATCGCGAGGCTAGGATGATGACGCTGAAGCCGCGAGGGATTGGGGCGTCGATTATGTCGATGAAGTCCTTGCAAGACGCCTACGCAGCGGCTTCGTTCAACGGCGACTCCGCATCCGCTATGCAGGTTTCTGAGACCGCGATGTTTACTCTGAACGAAGCGCAGAAGCAGTTGATGGAAAAAATGTCACTGGACCTTAAGCCTCCAAGGATGTTCGGGTTTGCGGAGTCCACGGTTGGCGGTTTTCAGTCTTTCCCTAACGCTATGCCTGGAAATGTGTTCTGGTTAGGACCAGTTACCGAGTGGCCAACTCCTACCCAGACTATTGATTCCGCCCAGTTACTGCAGCGGCTGCAAACCATCGAGCGAGTTCTCGGTCGTCATCTTCGCGAACAACTGGCGGCTGCTCCGAGCCAAGGTTCGGTGTACGCATCGGGACCGGGGTACGCGGTGACGGCATTTGAAATCCGGCAGGTAGTCCAAGCCTTGGACTCGGTGAGAGGTGTGCCGATTCCGCTGCAGTGGGGTGTTGACCTAGGCGATGCTGACTTCACGGCTCAGTCTGAGGACGGAGAAAAGATTGTTCTGTCGAAGGACGGAGACCGCTTTGACTCTGGGGTGCTGTTCGATCCGGCGAACCGTCCGATTCGTAAATTCAAGTTGAAGGAGCTCGCGGCATGAAGTTCTCGGAGCACATCGTCCTTGGCAGTACGCTGGTGAAGTTCAAGTCCTGCGTGTTCTTGCAGGAAGGATGCGGGTGCCTGATCGGGATGGCCGGAGCGTCCCTTGGAGAAACCGACCTCGGCGGTCGAGCGAGCGCTGACAGGATTACCGAACTTTTCCCCTGGCTGACCAAGATGCGCGTGGTTCGCTGTCCGGTGTGCTCCGTGACGCAGTACAGTTATTGCGAAAGCGTTTCTTGCGTGGCTTACCACGTCGAGGTCGGAGAGATGACCTTCGAGCAGGCTCTGGACTACATTCGTTCGATCGAACCTGCGGATGAATTTCCGAATCAGGAAGTTCCGGTATGGAACCGATATCACGGAGTCGGCGCGTGAGCGCGGCTATCATCAATCCCGGGCTGGACGCATCCGAGTGGACGATGCTTCTCCGTCTCTTGGACGAGTGCAGCGAGGAACAACTGGACACCATCCGCGGCATTGTTACATCCGCAAAGGAAGAAAAGGTTCCAACTATGCCAAAGGCAGAATCTCCCTCTCCGGTGAAGTCGACTCAACTTGCGATTGAGATTTGGGATTCGATGAAGGGTCCAGAAGACCCAGCCGCATCCGAGTTGCCGGATGAAACGATGGAGAGGATCACTATGTTCGCGAAAGTGATTCGAAACCGGACTCTGGACGAGATTGCGTCGGCGGTCGATAAGGCGTACTCGAAGTTCACGGCGACCGTGGTGGATTCGATCAAGAATCAGAAAGAGTAGTTTGTGCGGAATTGCACATTTTCATCGGTCTCTCAGGAGTAAACTTCATCTGCATTGAAATCTTTATTGCGGCTTTCTAATCGGTCGTGCTAGGTTCAAAACCATGAGGGCAATAGCGGTAGCGATCTTCGTTCTCGCGGCAGTAGAAGTCTTTAAGTCAATCTACCTTGGAAGGAAAATTCACATGTCGACAGTCACGGGGCAGCAAGCATTGACAGATTTGGATACTCTCTTCGCAAATCTGACCGCAGCCATCCAGCAAGCCGCGAACGAATTCACGGCTCTCCTGCAGGCTATCCAGAACAACAACGGCGTCAACCCGGGAGCGATTGAGACGTTGGTCACGCAAGGCCAAGGTCTGGTTGCCAACCTGAATGCTGCAGTCGCAGCCGCTCAGGCCGCAACGAATCCGGCGGTTGTTGCCATCACCATTGCTCCGAATGCAGTCACCATGCAGGTCGGAACCACTCAGCAGTTCACGGCTTCGGTCACAGGGTCTCCGAATACCGGGGTCACCTGGCAGGCGCAGTCCGGAACGATTGACGCGAACGGTTTGTACACGGCGCCGGCCACGGCTGGAACCGATGTTGTTACGGCCACTTCGGTCGCAGACACGACCAAGAGCGTGACGACCAGCATTACGATCAATCTTCCGTTCACGGTTGGAGTGACGGTTGATCCGGCGACTGTGACTGTGGCGCGCGGACAGGCGCAGGCGTTCACGGCGTCCGTGACTGGCAGTTCGAACACGGCAGTAACGTGGTCAGCTCTGTCGGGAACGATTGATCCGAGCGGGAACTACACGGCTCCGGCGACTCCGGGGACTGACACGGTGACCGCGATCTCTGTGGCTGATCCTTCGAAAAGCGCTGCCGCATCGGTGACGGTCAGCTAATTACACTCAGGTCTTGAGTGAAGTGAAAGATAAGCCGCCTTAACCGGCGGCTTTTTTCTTGCGCTTGCAGTTAAGTAGTGGTAGATTCCTTTTGTGCAAGCGACAACTACCTTCTGTATCCCCTGCCGTAATCGAAGACGAATCACTCCAGCAACGCGGTTAGTGGGACAGGAGCCGTGGTGCGAATCGTGTTTCGGAGGAATAGACGGAGACCTTGACCAGTGCAAGGTCTGCGGAAAGTTGCTCGACCCAAAAAATCAATCCGGCGTGTGTAAGTGCTGCCGCAATTCCGGCGCCATGTACCATTTAAACAAAAAGGAAATCAATGGAAATCAAAGCTCTGCCAAAGCCAGCCAGCATCTTGTTGTGGGATAAAAAACTTCGGGAAAAGCCGTGCGATAAGGTTGTGAAGTTCGACGAAGAACTAGCCTTCTTGGGAGAAGTATTGAAGTCAACCTGCTACGTGAACAACGGCTGCGGCATCGCGGCGCCACAGATCGGGGACTTTCGCAGAGTGGCGCTGGTTCACTACCCGGCAGAGTCTGAGGCGTTCGTGATGGTGAACCCGGTGATTGACGAGATCAATTCAAAGGGAGAGCAGATTGACTTCGAAAGCTGTCTAAGCCTGCCTTGCAGTACGTCATCCGGCGAGCGCGTGCGACGAGGCGCTAAGGTGCGGCGGTGCCGCGACATCGTGTACTCGTATCAAGACATTACCGGGAGAAGGATAGAGGCGACGGCGACCGGGATGCTGGCGCGGATCATCTGCCACGAATCTGATCATCTTTCAGGAATCTTCTACATCGACCGCATCAACTCCATCGCCAGAGACTTTGTGATGCGGGACTACCAGAACTTCGTACGGCGTCTCAGCGTTTCTGATTGACAACCTAAAAATTGAGTGTAGTATCGCGACTTCCAGTTTTGTGCTTCAGGAGCGTTGTGTCGAGAAAGCCCCAAATACATAACCTCTTCCACCAGAAAGCCGCATTCGGCCAAGGGTGCGGCTTTCCCCTCCTATCGTGAAAATATTACTTCTCCAACTCGACGGAAAGATTCCGAATCTGGCTCTCATGCGAATTTCCGCTCATCACAAAGCATTGGGCGATGACGTAGAGTTGCGAGTGGTTGGCAATGCCGCTGCGGTTGAGCGTGGACTCTGGGATTCGATGGACAAGGTTTATGCGTCTGCCATTTTCACTCGAAGTAAGCCGCTATGTGATCGCCTTTTGGAAGTCTACCCAGATGCAGTAATCGGCGGGACCGGGTGGAATCTGAAAGCAAACCTGCCGAAGATTGGAATCTCCACCCGCGAAACCGATTACTCGGTGTACCCTCTGTTCCGTCAGTCCTTGGGGTTTACCCAGCGAGGATGTCGACTGAAGTGCTCATTCTGCGTCGTTCCGGGGATGGAGGGAAATGTCACCAACGAGGCGGGAATATATGACATCTGGCGCGGCGGAACATGGCCCAAGGAGTTGCTTCTTCTAGACAACGATTTTTTCGGGCAAGGTCTATGGCGTGATCGCATTCGTGAGATTCGAGAAGGCGGATTCAAGGTCAGTTTCAATCAGGGGATAAACGCTCGCTGCATCACGGACGAAGCCGCCGAAGCCATAGCCTCTGTTGACTACCGTGATGACTCCATGAAGACGAAGCGGATTTACACGGCATGGGACTCCCTTGGCGACGAGGAGCGACTATTCGCGGGACTTAACAGGCTAGTCAAGTACGGCGTGAAGCCGGATCAAATCATGGTCTATATGCTCATCGGCTACTGGCCGGGGGAAACCGCTGCCGACCGAGAATACCGCCGCATGAAACTCCGCGAGTTCGGAGCGCGACCGTATCCGATGCCTTACGTTCGGAACAAAGAAAACGTCGGATTCCAGCGCTGGGTAATAGGCGCATACGACAAGACCATTCCATGGAAAAGATGGGAAGAGGCCAAATATGAGCCTCGCAATCTGCAATGCTTTCCCCTCCGCTTGCAGTAGAAAAAAGTTCGGAGTACATTGACTCTCATGGCGACAATCAAAGCCGCAGTTTGTGGAGCGAGCGGTCATACGATATGCTCGATGATGACCAAGGAAGTCCAGATCCCCGGAACTCAGACGTGGGCTCGCCAGTACGAAATTCTCTGTACGCAATGCGGAACGTCCCTCGAAGACATTCGCAAAGAGCGCATTCCTAGCACTACACCCCGAGTTCGAAAACCGAAAGCAGCGCCGGTTGTGGCGCCAACCCCAGTGGAGGCAGCATGAGTGTAACGACCGTGGTACCCGAGAAGCCGAAAGTAGGACGGATTCCTAATCTGAATCCCTGGGCAGCTCCAGCGGTTGCATGTCCGAACAAGGGGTGCAATAAGATTCTATTTCCCGTACTTGCGGACAATCCGAAGGGCGGAGAGAAGGAACTTCGCTACGACTGCGAGCCTTGCGGATACAGTTTCTACGCCAGTTTGGTTCACGTTCAGGGGCAGTGCAAGCCTCTGGGACAGCCGAACAAGAAACTGCCGGATATGACGGAGAGGTCGACGACCGTAGGGGTGTAGCCACATGAAGTTCATATACATGCCGTACGAGCGATGGGACGCGATGTACGACTCGATGCCGGAAGAGTTAGTCTGCCCAGTCGTCATTGGCGGTAACCTCATGGCGATCGACTTTGATGGCGAGAAACAAAAAATAAGAGTAGTGCGCGGCCTTGAGTCCCATATTGGCTTAGTCGAACGACGCATGCTCCGCGATGACTTCGACACTTCAAGACCGTCGGTACTCGGGACCGGAGTCATCGCCAACCAAATGGCGAAGGAATTGATCGACGAAGGTAAGGTGATTCCAAATCGACCAGCGCATGGAGCGAGCGACGTAACCAGGTTCTACAAACGGCGCCCGGCGTATCCAGCGGTGCCTGTTGATTGCAGCCCCAGTCCCGCAGAGGAATTGGAGCAGCAGCGAATTCAACAGATGTCGCGGCACGACGAGGAGTTCAAGCCTAAGAAAACAAAAAATCGAAAGAAGGACGTTAAGAAGGCGAAGCGGAAGCGGAGATGACCGAGTGTCCGTGGTGTGAACTGGAATACGATCTGACGCCGGAGACGGCTCACTTGGCAATCTGTCCGGTGTTTCAGACTTCGCCTGTGGCGGAAGTCCGGGACGTCCGGACGTTCGTGGCGCTGCCGTCTGAACCAACCATTCTCTGTGAGCGCGTAAGGATTCAGTGAAAGACGCGGAGCACCACGATACCCCGCACGATGCGCTCATTAAAGCATTAGAGCGTGTCGATGACATGGAAAGCGTTCTTATCATCTACGAAGGAAAAACTGGACTCAAGGCCGGAAGCTTCGACAGTGATTTGAGCGTCATGGGCGCGATTTATCTGGTTGAGATTTTCAAACACTGGCTGCTGTCGCACGCGGTTGACTCAAAGGACTAAAAATGGCAATTCTCGACATGTTTGGCCGCAAGATCGAAGTGGGAGATCTGATCGTCCACCTGTCACCAAAGAATCATCCTCTAATGGTTCAGGAAGTAATCGAACCATCACTCCTCGGTGCAACCCCAGGGCAGATACCGTGCGGCGAACTTCGGCTTTCTCTGGCCTACGGTGAGCCGGTGCCGAATCCGAACCGAGCGCCGAATGTCCAGTTCTCCGATTTAATGATCGTGATGAAGGCTCCAAAACAACAAATCCAATGAACTCAACTGTAGAGATTGTCGTCGCGGTCCTTGCAGCTATGCTTGGCGGCATGGGCCTGTGCGCGCTCGGGGTCTTCTGCTATTTCATGCTGCAGGGCATGAAGCAACTACAGCAGGCAGCCGAGAAGGTTGTGGCGGCAGTGGCGGTCGTCTCTAAGATGGAAGCTATGCTTGGAGATGGAAGCCCAATGGCTCGAGCAGCTAAGTCGGTGAGTGCCCTGAGCGAGAATCTCCCGATGATCATGGGCGGGTTGAAGTCTTTCTCGACGACGATGGACGTGTTCCTGAAGGTCGCGTTAGATGAGAAGCAGGTCGAGAAAGCAGTACGAACTCCAATACCGGGAGTGAGAACTAGAGTAGAGGAGTTTGTCGACGAGTCCGGATTCATCCCCTATTCGGAAGAAAAAGCCGCGCAGTACGAAGTTGAGCGCGCAGCGAATGCACAGCGGTTGGAGTTGTCGAAGGACGAGATGGCAGGGATGCGGACGGACAAAGAACAGGCAGAAGAACCGCAGGCGGAGGAGGCAATATGAGTTATCAGGACCGCGTAAATGAACTGGAGCAGGCATCGCACACGCAGACTCCGATGCCGCAGTACCAGTGCCACAAGAAAGCCTGGGCGCTGAAGATAGCCGAGATCGAAGTGGTTCGACCAACCATCGCAGACCTTGAGGCGATTTTGAATGACTGCCCCGGCAACGACAAGGAAGTTTTGGGAGCGGTGATAACTCCCGCAGATAACGGGTTCGGTAAGTTCGGGGTTTCCGATAAGTACATGCGCAAGCACGATCCGAAAGTCGGAGGCTACTACGTGGTGTACGATGACGGGTACAAGTCGTTTTCTCCGGCTGCTGCTTTCGAAGGCGGATATACTCGAATCTAGTCACCACTTGACGTAACCCACAGCTTGTCCAATACTTGGACTCGATGGCAACCACCAGCATAAGCGCCACTTCCCCGTTAGCTCTTCGGCGGTACCAGCGCAACACCGAACTAGGTGAAGGCATCCCCGAGATTGCTAAATCCGAGGGAGTGACTGAGGAAACCGTTCGGCAGTCGATCAATGCTGTCCGCCTGTACCGCACCCGCCACAAAGTAGAGTACGCACACGAAGCGCTTGTTGGAGTCGTGTTAAACACGGCTCCGAAGATTCAGCGCACGCTGGATAAAGTTCTGACGGCGAAAACCGAGATCACGATTGGCGGGAAGGTTCGCAAGGTCGACGACTTGTCGATGCAGTTGCGCGGGGTTGAGATGGTCAAGGGCATTGTGCAGACCGTGCAGCCGAGGGGCCCGTCTACCCAGGTGCAGATCAACAATGCAAACTTGGCCAAGGCGCACGGCGAGCGCGTGGCCAGCAGTTCGTACGTTGGCATGGAAGACATGCTGACCGACATTATGAAAGAGCAGGAGGCGAATCCGGAACCGGAGCGCCGGCAGTTGACAGGAGCCAAGCTAGAAACCGTTCGCGGGGAATACGAGGAAGTTGAACCCGCGGATTCCGACGATGAGTGACATTCCCCGCCGGGATCCTCTGATCAATGAAGCTCTGGAAATTCTGGACCGGCACTGGCGCCGGTCAAAGTTTGACTACGCTATCGCGTTCAACACCCTCGGTTCGGTTGAGCGGCAGTTCATTCGACAGGAACTGAAGAAGTGCGTCCTCTCCCCCAGGTACTATCTCGAGAACTACCACACCATCCAAACGGAAGATGAAGGGTTCAAAACCCTGTATCCGTTCTGGGACTCGCAGGAAATCTTCTTCAACGAAATCATGTCGATGGTCAAGGCCGCAGTCCCGGTCAAGATCGTTGTGCTGAAGGCTCGGCAGCTTGGTCTGTCGACAATCTCGGAAGGTCTGATCTTTCATCGAACGATTTTCAACCGCGCTATCAACTCGCTTATCGTGGCGCAAGACCCCGGACAGTCGGCGTACCTGTTCGATATGTTCACCCGCGCGTATGACAACCTGCCGTGGTGGATGCAGCCTGAAAAGTTGTTCCGGTCGAAGGGTCGATACATGGTGTTTGCGACGGACAAGCCGGATCGCGAGGGATTGAACTCGCAGATCATGGTTGAGTCGGCCAACAAGCTCACAGGAGTTTCGGTAGGGAAGACGATTCGTGCCGGGCATCTTTCGGAGTTGAGCGCGTGGGATGATCCGACGACGCTGACTGAGCAAATCTTCCCGACCATGAACGCGAAGGACGAGCTCGCCATCATGGAATCTACGGCTCGCGGCCGGAGCGGGACGGGAAAGTTCTGGTACGACTTCTGGAACAACTGCGTCAACAAGTGGGGAGACGGACTCTGGGAGTGGAAGCCGGTATTCATTGAGTGGTTCCGTTGCAGTGTGAGTACGATCGACAAGACGGCCAAGGTCGGAAAGTATTCTCGTTCGACCACGGGGACTGCGTTTGTTCCGACAGCCGATGAGTTGGCCTTTCGCGCGAAGGTGCAGAAGGACACTCCGGACCACTTCACGATTCCGGACGAGATGTTGAAGTGGCGCCGGTACAAGATTGACGAGACGGTTGCGGCGACCGGAGATGCTTACGGCTTCACGCAGGAATACCCGGCTACGCACCAAGAGAGTTTCATTTCCAGTGGTACGTGCGCTTTCCCGCGAGACCTGCTGAATCGCATCATGGCAACGGATTGCTGTGATCCAACGTGGGTCGGAGAGATTGAGTACCACCACGACGCCTCGCTTAAATTCAGGGTCCACCTTACGGACGTGCGGGAGAAACGAAGGGCCGATTCCGGGTGGAAGATCCCTTCGACGGACTATCCGGGAGGGCGTCTTCGAATCTGGGAAAAGCCGATGCCTGGCGAAGCGTATTACATCGGAGCCGACATCGCGCACGGCATCGAAGGCCGCGATTATTCCTGCGCTCAAGTTATCCGCATAGGCCGTGGCGGGGCGCCGGACGAGCAAGTGGCGGAGTGGCACGGATGGATTAGTCCAACGCCGTTCGGAGATACGCTCGCGGCTATGGGTTACTACTACAACACCTGTGAGGTCTCGAGCGAGATCAACGACTGCGGCCAGAAGACGTACATGCAACTGTTCCGGATTCTCGGCTATCCGCAACTGTTCCGGTGGAAGCACTATGACCGCGTAAAGAACTTCTACTCGGATTTGATGGCGTGGCAGACGACGAGCAAGACGAGGCCGTTGCTGATCACGAACATGCGCGAGCGGCTCATGGATGGCGTCATCAAGTTGCATAGTTACGAGTTGCTGGACGAGATGTTCACGTTCGCCTCGGACGATGATGGTGGAAGGTTCGAAGGACAGGACAACCACGACGACACGATCTTCGCGGCGATGATTTGTTTGTGGTGCGCGCACGATTCGGATTATGGCCAGCAGGCGGAAATGTCTGCTCCTGTTGGTTCCTCCGGCTATTTTGTTGTAGATGGGCGTGGGCAAGTCGTGGAACAATGCCACAAGAAGAACGAAGACACAAAGCAGTGGGAACCGGTGACGCGGGAAGAAGCGATGAGCCACATGGGAAAGAATCCTACGTGGTCGATTCGGCGGCAGATGGTGAAGCGGGACAATGCGAACACGGAATTTTCCCCGGTTCACGACCGGCAAGGTCTCCGTGCTACGATGCACTATGAAATGGGCGTCGCGGCAGAGCATATTCGAGGAGATAATTTGATCGACGCGCCGATGGAAGATCCTGCTTCAGATTGGCGGAACTACTGATGGCTGTAAATCCCACAACCCAGCGCGAGATGCAGTCGCTCACCTCAGTCTTCGGCGGAAGAAGCAAAACTCCCGCTGCCCTTTTCGAACGTTCGCGGACGGAGCATGCCGGAGAAGTTGTGGCGACTCGGGCGAATGATATGGCGATGGCGTGCCCTCGCTGCGCGTCAACCGGGGATAAAGAGTCGCGGATGTTCTCCCGGGCCGACCAAGGCTACTACTGCCTGAAGGGCCACAAGTGGAACGATTACGACGAACTCATGTCGATGGGGCCGGAGAAGATGCCGTTCAAGGGCATCGTGGCGCGGCAGGATGGGTGGGAGAAACTGCCGGTGAGCCTTCCCGGAAGCGTCAAGAAAGACCTTGAAACTAAGTTTGGCGACAAGCTAGAGGCTACGATCCGAGCGGTTCTGGAAACTCTTTCCCAATCGAAATGCCTGATGGTCCCGGAAGAAGACCTGAAGCGCCTCAACGACCATACCGGGATGGACCTGAAAAACTCCTCGCAACTGGTTGGCGCAGTGTACTCTTTGAAACAGACTACGACCAATCTGGAAGAGCAGAATCGGTTGATGAAAAACAACCGGGCTGGCGGTGCGGTGTCGGCAACCGCGATTGTGGTTGAGTTGGGCGATCTGTGCGCGAAGGTGATTGCGAAAGCCGAAGAACGCGAGACGACGCCAGGGGAAGTGATCTGTACCGTGGTTGAGCAGTACGCCTCGAACGACTGGATGTAGCCTATGCCAATGGGACTCGGAGTCGGTGATTACAGCGGGCTAGGTTCCTTCCGGGGATCCGCGCCAGAGCTTCCTGCTCAAACCTCCGGCAACGAATTCCAATCTTCCGACACCACGCAAGCCATTGCCAGATGGTGCGAAGCCGCTTTTGAGGAAGCCCGAGCCGACCAGCAGCAGTGCGAAGAACTCCAAGAGATCGAGAAGTACATCGACTACCTCCGGGGTAAGCAGTGGCCGGAAGGAAGACCGTCCTACCGCGCCAAGCCGATCAACAACCGGATGAGTCGACTGTTTTGGGAACTTACGGCCCTCCTCACGGACATCAAGCCGGTCTGTGACATCCGTGCAACCGAGCGCGGCAAGTCTTATATCGAACAGGAAGACGTTCTCAATAAGACCACCCGGGCATGGTGGAGAAACAACCGCGTCGACTCCAAAGTAGCGATGACGATTGTCTATGCAATTCTGACAACCGGGTTCGCGAAGATTTGCTGGGATGAAAACCTTCAGTTCGGGGAGGGCGATCTCAGCGTAATCCCGGTCAGTCCGCGGTGCATCCTCCCGCTGAAGCCGGGAACCGACCTGCAATCTTCTGAAGCCGTGATCTATCAGGACGTAAAAGGCGTCGGCTGGGTACGCCGGAAGTACCCAAATCGGGCCTATGCGGTGTTTCCGGACCAAGATGTATCCCAATTTCAAGCCGATGGCGGGGCTCCCGGGAACGTTTCTCCACAGCTTTTCCAGATGCTGACCCCGGCTTTCAAGCGGGTTTTAGGGTCAAAGAACCGCCAAAGCCAGTCCAGCGCCTACCCGATGTGCCGCTACCGAGAGTTCTGGATCAAGGACTACTCGATCAATACGAGTGATTCGACAGTTAGAATCGGCCCAGCCGAAGGAAACGACCGCTATCGGATAGGCTACAACGTGCCTCCGATGATGCGGCTGTACCCGCGCGGCAGGCTGATCGTCATGGCAGGCCGGAATATCGTTCACGACGGTCCCAACCCATACTGGCACGGCTTCTTCCCGTTTGCGATGTGCCGGCTGAATGTGGTTCCGTGGCAGCTTTACGGTATGAGCGACCTGTCCTCATGGAAAGACCTACAGGACATCGTGAACCAAATCTTCGCTGGCGTGATCGACATGATCAAGCGAGCCGTGAACCCGCCGTTGATGTTCCCGGCGAACGCGATCGGAGAGTCGGCGGCTGCGGGAATCGACTTGAGCATGCCTGGCGCGAAGGTTCGGTACAACGCTACGGCTGCGCACGCTCCGCAGGTGCAGCAAACCGCGCAGCTTCCCGGCTTCGTTCTCCAGTTCCTGCAGGGTACCGAGAGAGAAATGGATCAGCAGTCCGGCATCGCAACCGTGGACGAGGCGATGCGCAAGAAGCAGGTGCCCGGCGGCGACACTCTCGATCAGATTCGCAACTCCAAGCAGACTCCGATTCGAATGAAGGGGCGGAACATCGAAGACTTCATCTCGGACTGCGGCATGCAGATGGTGCCAAACTTTTTTCAGTTCTACGATCGCGACCGCCGAGTGTTTCTGCTAGGTAGTGCAGGTTCGCAGCCGCAGGATACGGAGTGGAAGGCGAGCCAGATGGTTCCGAAAGATGTTGACCCCTCGGTGCACATCCGGAAATTCCGGTTTGAGATTGTGGAAGGTTCTCTGCTTTCGATTCAGCGCGTCGAGAAAGTCATGTACCTGTCGAAACTCCGGATGGCCGGGGATCTGGACCGGAAGACGTTCTTCAAGATGCTGGACCGCCTCGAGAACGTGTACATCGACGTCGACACGGTAGAGCAGAACCTGAAGCAGGAGCGCGCGGAAGGTTTGATGGGGATGCCGCCGAAAGGCAAGAAGGGGCAACAGCCCGCGAAGGTTCAATGAGTTTCGAGTATCCAAAGCCGGAAGAATCGAAGCCGGAGGACGGCTATCCGGTTTCATTGTTCGGGTGGGACTTTATGAACATGCCGCTACCGATAGAGTCGGACGGAGTATCTCGAGCGACGCTGCGGTCGCTTCATCGCTTGCCTAATCCAGAGAGCCCGGGATTTATCTATGCGTACAAGAATTACCGAGTTGGATCTCCGGGTATGGGCATAGAGTACGCAGCCGCGTGGCTGATCGCTCACTGGTTCGAGCATCTGTTTGCGACGTGCGCGTGTCTGAATAACGGAGAGAGCGGAAGGTTTAGGTTCGGAGTCATTGAGACTCTAATGGCGAAGGTTCAGTAATGCTCGAGAACACTCGCAAGATTAAATTCGCTCCGAGTAATCAGCCGATTGAACGGCAGGCCGGGCCAGATTTCATCTGGATGAACGCGCAACCTCAGTGCCCGTTCTGTACGATGATCTTTGCAGTGATGCGGGAGAATTACGATCCGAAGACGCGCAAGATGACAGTGGAACATCCCACTGGGCCGATACAGTTCTGCCCGAATCAAGGGAAGCGACTGCGCTACACGATGCCGTGTGTTGAGGTGGAAGAAGTCTAATGGCAGAATCATCCAACGGAAACGGCAATGGCAACGGATGCTACGTTCTCATCGGTGGCGAAAAATTTCCGATCAA
>Ga0265338_10004737_pt1 | contig 18203 bp, 21 predicted proteins | sample 42126metaG_FD_193579 | JGI IMG/M metagenome (GOLD analysis project Ga0265338, IMG submission 193579) | Rhizosphere microbial communities from Carex aquatilis grown in University of Washington, Seatle, WA, United States - 4-21-26 metaG | ecosystem: Host-associated > Plants > Roots > Rhizosphere... | reverse complement strand
CTCTGGCTGATTTTCGGCGCCGCGTGCTTCTTCGGGGGGATGGGACTTGAACGACGCCTTGAAAAACGTCGCTTGAGCACCGCCTGGGACAAGGCCGTTGAAACCGGCGTTATTACGCGGGAGGTTTTGGATGCGGTGGTGACCGGCGAGCGATCGGTTCTAACGATGGACTCCGACCAGACCGGCGTTCCGGCGCCGGGCGAACCATAATGCCCCGCCAATTCCGCCTGCGCTCGTTGTTCATCCTAACATCGCCCCCAACCTCGCCAGAGTGGCAGTGGCCACCAGTGCCATGAGCTGCTATCTGCCCAACCTCTCGGCACCGTGCCCTCGGGTGGTAGAATGGCGGCCATGCGCTGCCCCCGCTTTCAGTTCCGGTTGCCGCGCCTAGCGCAAAACGTCAGGCAGCGAACCACGTTTATAGTTGGAATGCTCGTAGGTACCTGCACTTGGCTGGCGTGTTTCTGGGTTGACGCAGCCGGAACTTTATCTGGGTGGCAGGCAATCCCGGCTGCCCTGTTTGGTGGTCTTTTGTTCTGGACGAGCGACAAGATTTGCACGCCCAGTTTTTGGTCGGCGTTGATACCTCGCCAGTTCCGCCTGCGCTCTTTGTTCATCCTCACGGCCGTGGTCGCTGCGACTTTTGCCGGAATTAGGCTTTTGCCACCTGCCGTGGCAATTGTGTGGGTGCTCGTCATACTCTATGTGACTTGGCTCGTATTTCTCATCACTGGGCACGCGAAAAAACTCGGGCCGGTGGCGAAATCGGGCAGGGATGCCCAAGAACCGGGCAGCCCGCCAGCAACACACCGTAAGGACAGCCGTTAGGACATTACCCACGCCCGTTCTGGAGCTTCGGGTGAGATCACGAAGTGCTGCCCAGTGGTCGGCCAAGAGGCTACACGAGTCTCCAACTCGGGTCGTGCCGGGCTTTCCCGTGCTTTTCGACGAATTCAATAACGTCGCGGCCGAGCACCAAGGCCCTCCGTCCGATGTAGCGAACCTTGAGACCCGAACGGCGGGCGGAGCGCATGGCGTGGGTGCCGAGCCCCAAACGGACCTTGAGCTCGTGAAGGGTATAGAGCGTGTCGGCTGTGATTAGGCCTGGGACGCGGTCAAGTGGTGCGTTGGCGGAGGGCATCGTTCGTTTCTCCTTTGTAACTCCGAGCGTCGGAATACCGTTCCGACCTTTGAACCATTGTACGTGAATGGTATTCGGATGGCGTTAGCCTTCCTCTTCCAGCCAGCTTGCGACCGTGCTCACTGTGAGGCGAGATCGAAGGCGAAGCTGTTGGGGCCGTCGACAGTGACCTCGGCCGTCAGCGGCGATGTGGCGTCGTCTGTATAGCGATCCGGAATGTGCGGTCTCTTTGGCCATTTTTTCTTTGAGGTGCTCACAGTGACAATGTAGTTGCCAGGCATCGCGCCGAAGCAGGAGGAGACGCCATCCTCCAAGGTGAATTTTCCCCTTGGGTCTGTCGTCGCATAGGCCGCATGCCCATTCCGATCAACTGGAACGAACGAAACCTGCACGCTATAGAGAGGTTGGCCGCGCTGCGTGATGATTCCGCTTACCGGGATGCGCTTCGGCAGTCGCAGATACCGACCAACCATGAGCGCTATGACCGCAACCGGCACGAAGGCCAGCAGCAGGCTTCTCAGGCGAAATTGGCCCCGGCGGGGCTGGGGGGCGTCCATCCCGCCATTGTACTGAATGGCCGAACCTCGCGCCAAAAACTCTTGCTCATCAACCGCTGGCCAGGCCGGTGTAGCGGTAACGGGATGCCTTGCCTGTCCGCGGGCCACCCTTCTGTACCTCGATCAGAATGCCGTCGCTGACCAGCAGGAACAGCCATCGCGAAGCGGTCATGTGGTCAACGGCCAGTAACCTGCCCGCCGTACGGCAAGCCAGGTAGAACGGTCCTTCCCCGGCGGTCTGCTGCAGCTCTCGGCAAAGCGACACCAGCTTCCGCAAGGCTGGTTGTTCGTACCGCGCGGCCACGGGTGGGGGCTCAAGAATCAATGCTCGCTCGGCGATCTGCACCATCGGCTCGGCACCTTTGGGGAACTTGACGTTTTTCCAACCGCGGAGGAAGTCGATCCATGTCTCTTCGAACGGCTGGGTCCTTATCACGGGTTGGGCGAGGGAGTGCCAATGCAGGACGTGGGGCCTGAGCTCTTTGCCGGCGGCATCCGACAAGAACGGGACGGCCTTCAACGCCCGGGCCAGTTCGAAAACCTGCTCGTTCCTGCGACCCGGTCCAGTGGGCAACGATCCGATTATCGCACTCTGGACGACAGTTGGCAATTCGTCGAACCCGGTTTCCAAAGGAGTGCAGGACGGAGCCAAAAGGCCCTGTCTACCACTCACAACTTCAACCTCCCTATGGCATCTGTACTCTTCTGTTCTCTCTGTCTTCTCTGTGCTCTCTGTAACATAGCGCTCAGGTAAGAGACCTGCGGCTGCCACGTCAACTTCGGGCAGCGGCTCGGCCGGCGGGGGCGTGACCCATTGGTACAACGATCCGGTGGGGTGCCTCGACGGAGGCAAGACACAGTAGCCGGCCCCGCGCAGCTCTCCGTTACCGCAATTGCGAATCCCGCGATGGGGCGACCGGAAATAGACATGCCGGCCCCGCGACGTGATGACGGTAGGCAGCGAGCGCGCCAGATCCCGATGCTCCGATGCCCAGTGCTGGTAGCTCGGCATCGTATCGAAGTCGCGGCAAACTAACCCACCGGAGACGTCACCAAGGATGACCGCCATGCCACGCTCACCATCTCTTGCAAACCACTTTCGAAGCTGCAACTCGGAAGGCCGTTCCGTCTGAAAATTTATCCATTTGCGGCAGCCGGGCTTTTTTGTGCCGGCCTTGATGGGGATGATCGACCAACCAAGGACGTGATACGCAAGCGCGCTGTCGAGCACCGATTCGTCAATCATCGTTTGAGCCGATGCCTCCCGTTTCAGTGGTCGCTTATTCTCTTTCCGATTCCCGGTGTTGCCAGCCTCTCGTCGTGCTGTTGCCACGCTTGGTAAACAGCGTCTGGCCGTTCTTGTGCTGGCCGAACGACAACTGGCAGCCGCAGGCGTTGCACCGCAGGCTGTAGTAGTCGTGCCCCTCCTTGTCCGTCCTATGCTCGACTCGGATGTTCGGTGAGTTGCAGGCCCCACACGCCGGCTCGGCGAACACCTCAGCGAAAGCGCTCAACTGCCGAATGGCATCCTTGACGTTCTCCACGTCGAGCTCGAGCTGGCATTTGGCCGTCACGTTAAACTTGATCTTCACCATCTTCGACCTTTCAAAAAGTGCTCGCGCCCGGTGGGTCTGCGCTATCGAGGCTCCTGCAGGCGAACTCGTCCGCTGGATTGATTCACCGGGCCGCCAGGCACCAGCAGGTCACTCACGGCGTGGCCGTACAAGCTGGGACCGACTTAACGAGCATGTTCCCTCTCCACCCTTCAAGTTCAGCGCGCGGACCTCCCTCCCCGCTCACTCCCTCCAAGCCTTCACCTAGGGTAAGGACCCCTCTGCTCTTGGCTTCCCCTGCTCTCAGCTACCCGGTGGACGAGTCCCCCGACGCAAGAATTGGCGAGTCAAGAATCAGACGGCGCTTTACCCCCGGAGCCAGTATGTCGGTCGTTAAGGCGCCCCGTGTCGGTTGCCGGATTTTGCCAAGCGGGACACGGAACGCCACGGAACGGCAACCCTACCTCGTGGTAATGGGCCTCCGTTCCGGTGCGGCGATCTCGAATTAGTCGGGTTTCCACACCACGGCCATACGCCGTTCTCCCGACGTGCGGGAGCTTCCCCCACACGTACCGACCCTCGACCCGCCGCGATACCTCATCCATTACCAGTCTGCGGGCGGGTGCAGGCTGGACGAGGCCTGGCATCAGGGCACACCCGACGCCACGAGTGGCCGCGCAGGATGCGAACCCTGCAAACGCTTGACGGCCTTGAAATGTCTTGGTCAATTCTTCTTCCCTTCCTTAGCCGGCTCCGGATCATCGACATCATTTTTGAAGTTGACGACCCAGCAGAAATCAAAGTAGTCAGTGAGACGTTCCGATCGGTCGTTGTGATTGGGAAAGGCCACGTCCAAGATTGCTTCGATCCTTAATTTCGCGTTCGCATTAGTTGGAGAATTTAGGCTCGGCCCAAATCTTGGAAGCCTGATATACACCGATGAGGCATTCGCGTGGTTCGGGGTCGTCACGCTGACTCCCTTCAAGCCAAGGTCCTTGAACAGCTTCCGCGTGAGCGCGGCCTGCTGTTTGCGCGGAATGCTCCGGTCGACGGTCATTACCGGGACATCGGCGGGGCGAATCTGATGAAGACGCTGGTAGAGATCGCTCATTTGCCCCTCCTGTTCGTCCACGGATAAACCTCTGACGCCTTGCGATTCCAGTCCAAGTGCCCGCGCTCGGGCATTTGTGACAACCCATCAGGCGGCCACTCGCCTGCTTTGTCTTTGTAGAGATGACGCGCCTGCGCCACGGTCTTACCGCTCTGCCCAGCGCGGGCCAGGGCGGCCAACCAATTCTTCTGCTGCCACTCGCACGAGCCATGCGCGGCCGGTATCTTTGGCTTTTTCTCCCGCGGCGGTGCCATCTGTTTGATCTTCCCATCGCCCATCCGAATGAGCCTGACGATTTTCGCCGCCTTGGAGCCGCACTTCGGGCAGGTGTCGCCGCCCTTGCGGATGAACTTGCACCGGACGCACACGATCGGCGTCGGCTCGCCCTGCTTCTTCCGGCGCTTCGCCATCAGGTCCGCCGTCGTCTCGCTGCCATCCAACTCATCCCAAGGAAAATCTTCGTCGGGGTGGCCGTGCCGCCAGTACGCGCCTGAGAAGTCCAGCCAAATCGCTTCCGATTTCCCTTCGTAGGCCCGGCACACACGGCCGGTCTTTTGAACGAAGTCCCTGAGTTGCATCGTCGGCTGCAAGTCGATGCCGCACGCCAAGCACGGCAGGTCAAAGCCCACCCTGAGCACGTCGACCGAAACCAGTACACGAATCTCACCGCACGCCACCGCCTCGAAAATCCGCTCGCGTTGGTCCATCGGCGTCTTTGCTTCGACGAGGGCCGCGCGGTGGCCGTGCCGGTTGAACTCCTGCGCCATCCACTCCGCGAACTCGACACCAGGGATAAAGCAAACAGTCGGCAAGTCGCTGAACGGTGCCCACGCCTCGAATACGTTGGCGAAGGTCGTGCACATCCTCACCCGCTTGATCGTTTCGCCCTGCGCGAATTCGTGTTTCGTGATCTTCACACCTTCCATTCCCGGTTCGCTCGGCGCGTACATCGTCGTCGGCACCAGCATGCCGCGCGAAATCAAACCGGGCTTGGTCGCCCCTACGTGCATGGCAGAGTAGATTTCCAAGGCCTTCCCCTCGGGACCTACGGGTGTCGCAGTGAATGCCAGCACGATCGCATGAGGGTAGAACTTGAAAAGGGCCGCGTAGGTTTCCAGGTCAAGGTGGGCTTCATCGACCAGAATCAAGTCCGCCGGCGGGAGTCCGTCGCCGCTCGGCGTGCCGTAGGCGTCAAAGAAGTAGCGCCGCCGCAAAGTAGCCAGAGAGCAAACCGTCACGCTCTCGCCTTTGTCCGCCGTCGTCTCGCTGCCCATGACGATGGAGTATTGAATTCCGAACCGATCCAACTCATCCCAGAATTGCTTGACCAACCAGCGGCGGTTCGTCACGAACATAATCCGCTTCCCACGGTCCTGAGCTTTCTTTGCCCACCAGCACTGAAGGTATCGCTTGCCCGAGCCAGTCGGCGACACCACCAGTACACGGCGGTTGCCGGCGTTTACCAGCCGATGCACACCGTCAACGATGGAGCACTGGTAGTCGCGCAGCACAATCGGAGGCGCGTCGGCGGTTAGCGTGTCGAACGTTTCCATTCGTCGATACCCTTTTTGAATTCATTCAGCTTTGCAATCTGCGAGTTGATCCAGCCGGGCGGCTTCGGGAACTCATTTTTCAACACATCGATCTCACGCACGACTTGTCCGATCAGCTTTTCCATTTTTTGGAACGGCCCCTTGGGTTTCTCGGGTGCCTTCGGCTTGGGCGCGGCTGTCGACTTCACGCCGGTCACGACTTGCCATACCGCGGTCGCCTGCTCGCTCTTGGGCAGGTCGGCTATCCTGGCGGCCGTCGTGACGGGAATGTCACCCTCGACTTCAACGTCGGCGGCGAGGTCGTCCGGTGCGGCGAGCAACCGCAGGGCGCTCTCAATCGTCAAAAGCGCAGGGTCTGCGCTTTTGGCGGCCAGTGCTGGCCAGCCTTCGGCCAGTTGCTTGTAGATCTGCGCCGAACGCACGGAACCCTTGAAGTGGGCCGCGAGCCAGGGCTCGTATTCGCCGTGCGGAAGCGTGGCCTTTACTTGCTTGAGAAGTCTGCCAGCGTCAAGTGCATTCTCGAACGACGCTTTCGTCGCACACACCACGGTGTCGTGACAGGCGTTGATCCTAGTGGCGAGTTCGGCGAGCTGGACAGAGAGTTGTTGCGGTCGTGCTTCCGTGATAGATTGCACGTTGGTACTCCTTTCCGCCCGGCCGGATTTGCACTCCGCGTTTTCCGGGCTTTTATCGTTCAATAAAACTCAATGATGTCGGCCGGCTTCCGTCGGCGGCGGGTTACTCGTGGAATGGGCGTTGCGGCCCGTCTTGCGAGGAAAAGCTCGACGTCGGCGCGAGCAATCCTCCACTGGGGGCGACCACCACGCCGGGCCGAAACGTCGACGGCTTTCAACTCGCCCGAGCGGATAAATCCCACGGTCTTGGCCCAGGAAATACCAAGCTCGGCCGCGAGTTGATTTGGCGAAACGTAGGGGCGGGCGGTGGTGGGGATCACAGGCCTCCCCCTTCTCGCTCTTCCGCGATTCGCCGGAGCTCGCTCCCGATGTATGCAACATCGTGCTCGGCAAAAATCCGCGCATTCCCGGCCACGCTGGCGGCTTGGATTTTCCGCGATTTGACGACGTATTCCACCTGGTGAACTGACACGCCGAACCGCCGGGCAATTTCACCTACGGTAGGCGCGGCCTGAATGCTGACGGACATTGGCTTCCCACGTTCGAGCCGGTCGGCTGCGTTGCGTACACCGCATCGCTAAACGACCTATCGGAAGGAAGCAACTGGTCATGGACGGCGCCATAACCAGCTTGTCAGCACATGAGTTAGGGTGGTCATGACCAGTAGAAGGTGGTCATGGAAAGTCGCTCTTGCGATCCTCCAACCGGCTCGCGATGGTGTCGACGATCTCTCTCGCAACGTCGTCGGTTATTTCCCCCGACTCAAGCTTAAAAATCAGGGCACCGGCTTCTTCCGCGTCCGTCGAAGCGCGAATCATGCCTATGGTTTCACGCCGGATTATGTCACTTTCCGTCGTGTCGCCGGCGGCTTTCGACGCACTTTCAACGGCAATGTCATGGCCGATTCTGACAGGGCGGGCGACCTTGCCATGGCTCCCGCGCGGGAGTTGAAGTGCCAATGCCATCTCGATCCAAACTGGCGACTTGGTGATTTGAGCCGGTGAGCAACCGATCTTCACCGCAAGTTTATTGCGGCCATAAGCATCGCGAGCGCCCTTCTTCGCGACCTGATCGCCGTCGCCGATCTTTCGAACCAGATCAAAGTAGTGCCCGTCCTTCATCGCCGCCAACTGATTGTTAACGGCGTCCTGTGTCCATGGTCGTCTGCCAACAGTGGCGCCAGGTTTACCGTTTGCCGTTGGTTCGGTCGGTGTGATCGCGCTATGCGGCTCGTTTACCCCTTCCCGCGAAGGCAATTCCTTCTCGCGCCGTCGCCTTGCAGCTTGCCACGCTTCGAATTCAATGGTCGCCTTCAACTGGTTCCAACCTTCCAAGGCGACTTTGGGGAAGCTGGCCATCGCCCAGTGTGTCTTATCAAAGTCGTCTATCGTTAATGGGGGCCATTCTAAAATTGCCACTCCAACTTCGTTCACTGTTCGTTTGGTCCGAATTGACGTAAGTACGTGATCCGTTGCCTCCGCCTGGTAAAGCAGCATCGCAAACGCGGTCGGTCGCGATGTCACGCCAAACGAAAAGACCTCAGTCCGTGCTTGGGTCAGTTCGGGCAATATGGGAACGATCGCTAACTTGGCTGCGCGCAATGCGTCGGCGAGCTCGTGCGCGTCCTTCGGCCATTGCTGGAAAGCGACCGCGATGGCGGTTCCACCGGCGCCATCGCTGATTGCACGGAGGCGCCAAGTCAACTCGAACAACTCTAGCGCACGTTTTAGTGCCTCGCCAATGTCGGCGGGCAACTCGATCGTCTCGGACATTATGCACCTACATTCCACCTGGCGGGCCCTTGCGGCTGGCGGGTAGGTGCGTCCGCTTCGCCGCTCGGGCCGCGTTGGGTCGCCGGTTCGCGGGCCGGCGGCCACCAGATTGGTACCTAGTCTACCCGATTCGTCGTTTAGCGAGAACGATCGTCGCCGTCCGTACCGTACAGCGCATCAAGCAATTCAGCGGCTTCCTTGTCTGTTCAATATGGCTTGCGGTCCCCTGGTCACGGCAAAAGGACGTTGGCAAGAAAGAGCGGCATCAGTGCACCAGGACTTGACGTGGCGGTTGCTGGCCGAGTTCGCCAATGGGAGGCCCAAGTGGCAAAGAGGCTGTCGTTAGGATTGATTCGTGCCCCGCTCTGGCGTTTGTTGGGGCGTGGTTTTTTTCAGGGGACAAACCGCAGGATTGCTTGCGTTTGCATGGGACGGCCCCCACAATGAAGGTCCCATTGCGAACGCAAGAGGAGAATGAACTTGGCCAAGCCCTCCATTCGGAACAGTCAAGACCGAGGCATTCATGAACGATGTGCGGGCATGCGCTGCCGCCTGCTGTTTGCTCTCATTCCCGTTTGTCTTTCCACCCTGGTGGCGGCCGACGCGCCGCCCGAATTGACGGGCGAAGTCGTTGGCGTCCACGACGGCGACACGCTCACCATTCGCGTGGGCGAGAAAGAGAAGTTAACGATCCGGCTCGATGGTATCGACGCCCCAGAACTTGCGCAGCCGTACGGCAAGCAGGCGAAACACGCCTTGTCGTCGGTGGTCATCGCCAAGGAAGTGCGCGTCGAGACGCACGGCACTGACAAATATGGACGCACAATCGGCACGGTGTGGCTTGCGAAAGGCAAACAGGAGTACTCGGTTAATCATCAGCTCGTTGCCAAAGGCTGGGCCTGGCGCTACGTGAAGTATTCCAAGTCGCGAGCGCTCGCCGAGGTCGAGGCAGCCGCGAAGAAAGCCCACCTGGGTCTCTGGACCGGCGCCGACCCTGTCTCACCGTGGGACTGGCGCGCGGCGGAGAAGAAGCGCAAGGACGACGCCAAAGCCGAGGCTGACGCGGCCAAGGCTGATCTCGACGCGGCTGTGGCCGCCCGGAAGGCGAAGCGCGAGCTTGATGCGCCGGCGCAGGCCGAGATAGCGACGAAGCTCGACAGCCAAACGGAAAGGACGCCGCGCCCAGAAGAATCGGAATCAGTGACGGAGCGGCCGGCGGAAAAATTCTGGCTCAACACGAAGACCGGTAAGCGACATAATTCCGGCTGCCGTTGGTACGGTGACACTAAAAACGGCAAGTTTTGCGGCCCCGACGAAGGCGTCGCTTGCAAGGTGTGCGGTGGTTGATTCCCGCCCCGCCCTGGCACACGATGCAGGGGGGCGGCGTTTTTTAGCCCATGAAGCGACGGCGGGGCAACAAAGGTTGCCAAACGCCAATTAATCTGTTATCGAAGGAACTGTCGGGGCTGGGCAATTTTGCAAATGCGCGTGAGGCCTATGCCACGCTTGAAATTCGATCCGACAAAGTTCGGCAACTCAGACCCAAGGGAAATGCCAGCGTACGGAATCCCTTTAGCCGCGCATTACTTGCGCATCCCCGCCGCGACGGTCCGGTCATGGGTCGTCGGCCGCAACTACGAAACAGGCGATGGCACCAAGTGGTTTGAACCGCTGATCGCGCTGCCTGACCCTGATCGTCGATTGCTTTCGTTTTTCAACCTTGCGGAGGCGCACGTTCTCGGCGCGCTTCGTCGCGATCACAACATTAAGTTGCAGGACATTCGCAGGGCACTCGACTTCCTGGCTAACCGGTACGATTCCCCACACCCGCTCATCGACCACCAATTTGAGACAAATGGCATAGCTATCTTTGTCAATGAATTGGGCCAAATGCTGGACGTGTCGGCAAAAGGCCAGTTGGTCATGCGCAGTGTAATCGAACAGCACTTGCAACGCTTGGAGCGCGAGAACCAGGTTGTCGCACGACTGTATCCATTTACGCGTGGCGAGCACGGGACAAGCCCGAAATCGGTATTCATCGACGCGAGATACTCATTTGGCCGACCCGTGTTGGCCCGGGCGCAAGTAGCGACCGCAATTGTTGCGGAACGGTACAAGGCTGGCGAATCCATCCTCGACTTAGCGGAAGACTATGCGTGCCCGGGGCCCGAAATCGAAGAAGCAATCCGCTGCGAACTCCGTCTCGAAGCAGCCTGAGTCGCTTACTTTCTTTCTTGACGCCTGCCTGGGAGGCTCGAAGGTTGCCAACGCAATCAAAGCCACCGGGGCAACGGTCGAGGTTCTGCGGGACCATTTTGAAATAGATACCGAAGACTGCGAGTGGCTGCCGGTGGTCGGCCGCCGCGGGTGGGTAATCCTCACGAAGGATCGCCAAATCCGCTCAAATCAAATCGAAATCGTCGCGTTGCTAAAATCCGGCGCCCCGTGCTTTGCCCTGGTCGCTGCCGACATGACGGGCGACGAGATGGGCGCTTCCTTTGTTAGGGCGCTCCCCCACATCAAACAGTTGATTCGGAGAAATGCCGTTCCGTTTGTGGCCACGGTTTCGCGGAGCGGGGCGGTGTCGATGCTTCATACCCAGGCCGACTTGATCAAGAAGGTTGATTAAAACAGCTCACCCAGCCCGGCTTTTTCATGCGCCTGCCTTGTACACCAACGGTTGTCAGTGACAACCGCAAGCAGCAGAAACCATGAGAATGTACACTAATCTGGCCGAGCGGCTAAAAGTGAATAAAGGCCTGCAAAACAAGGCTATTTCGCGGGTTTATCCGCATTGCTTGTACACCATACGTTTTCCCTTATGAGTCCCCTGCTCTAACCAACTGAGCTACGGGCCCTTCCAGTGCCACCAGTATCGGTATCGGCAGTGGCACGCCAGAGTCTACCGAAACCGCGCCCCCGCGCAAAGCACGCGGAAAGGCATGACGTGATGAATCAGCGCACATCGAATGACGACCCCCAGTGCAACCGACGCCTAGAGACGAGTGGCGAAGCGACGATCAGCGGCGGCGAAACGCTGGCGTCCTTTCCATGCGGCGAGTGCGTGACGGTTTGGCGTTTCGACGATGCGGATTTCAAGTTTTCCCTGACGTTCGCGGTCGATTCAAGCGGGACCATCGTCGATCCGTCAACCGCGGACGGTCTGGCTGTCGGGCGCGTGGTGGCGGCCATCAGACAACTACCTGGGTGGCGATCCCGGCTGACGCATCAGCCCGGTGGCATAAGCGATCGCACGGAGCAACCCAGCGCGGCGGCAATCGCCGGTAGTCGGTCGAGCGGCAAGCGCCGGCCGTCTTCCCAGCTATTCCACATTGTGGCCGATACACCGGCGTGGCCGGCAGCCTCGAGCACCGAGAGGCGCTTTTTGAGTCGCTGCACCTTGATTCGCGCGCCGACCTTACCGGCAAGTGCGGATTCGTCGACGGGCTTTTGTGGTCGATTCATTTTGAATCAAGCTAGTGCATTCGGAACAAAGTGACGTTTCCGAGGGCTGTTGCCTCCATCGCGATAAACGCACACAGCGCCCCAACTTTTGGCCTTCCAAATAATGATCCAAGTGCCGCGCCGATAGCCGCGCACGAAACCTTGACGAGAGCCACGGCAACGATTGCTGGCGCGCGGAAACTCCTCGCCGAACTGAAGGCTGCAAGGGAGACGCAAGCAAGTGTCAGGAAGCCGAAGAACGCCCGAAGGCTGGCTGGCTCGGCGTTCATCGTGGCATCCCTGAGAACCGGAACTGACAACGTGGGCGGAATTGTATCACACCGAAAACGGCGGCGAGAAAGAAAAACACCGGCGCCGCCAACGCCGGAGACCAGGAGTCGTCCCGAAGCAGAAGCGACCGGATGCATGGGGCCGAACCCAGTGGTTCAACAGACCGCTGGCGCTGGCGGCACCAGCGATCTGGTGACGACGCCTCCGCCAAAGGCGGTCGAACACGACTGGATTTTTACCGATGGCGACAACCGGTGCAAGCTATCAGACGCTCACGCGCGCCGCCCGTGAACATCGCCTCGACGGGTCCTCGGCGTGCGGTACAATCGAAACCAGCGCCGCATCAAGATCGAATGCTTTGCTGGGGTGCGGTTGCTCGGGCGGTTTTCAAGGCCGCGCCCGTTCGTCGACCGGGCCGCACGGCGCGCAGCCGAGCGGCAGTCGACCCCCGGCCGCAGCGCTGCACTCGTTGCCTCGTCGGCCGCGGCGATGGCGGCGAGCATCCGAGTCGAGCATTTGAGCCGAACGTCCGAGTCGAACTTCCGCCGATGGAAACCCAAAACCCGTACAACCTGATTCCCTACATGAGCCTCCCGTTCCGGCAATCGCACCCGGAACGGCCGTCAAAGCACTAATGAACGAAACTGCAGGACGTGTGGGGGAAATTGGCTTTGCGCGTGCTTGCCGCGTCCTCGGCGCCTCCCTCTTCATTTCGGCGATTAAAATTCCTCTTTCACGCTCGTAGATCGTTCGACTCATCGACGACAGGTCCCGGGCATGAAGCAGAGCCTAAGCACTCCCGGTTGGCGAAAATTGATGGCCGCAGTCGCAGGTGAGTTTGCGGGCGTGTGAGTTCGTGTGGCACTTCGGGCAAACCTTCTTCTGCCAGAGGTTGGGGGCGTTTGATTTGGCGACCTTTTCTTTCGGATTTTCGGCAGTCTTCGCCGCCTTCTCACCCTCGACGCGCTGGGCGTCCGCTTGTTTCTCGGCGCACTGCGGGTGAATTCCACCTATGGAGTAGCTCGACTTACCGCAGACCGAACACACGTGTCGGGGCTTGTCGTGCCGCGGGAGCGGGATGGGCTTCTTGTTATCCATTGCGGCAGACTTCGGCAATTGGTCGGTCGGGTTGCAATCGGGATCGCGAGCCGCCTGTGCGATCTGCTTGGCGATGTTCAAAATGGGCTGTTTCATTCGCGCGCGTCCGTTAGTAATAGTGGCCGAGAGCACACGTGTTTCGCAGTCTCTCTGGTTCAGACGTCTCTTTCGAGTCTGGCCGCGATGTAGGCGAGTTCGGTATAGATCTTGGGTCGCTTGGAAAACTCAGCTTTGAGGAACTGGATCAGATCGTAGGTGGGTTTTGCGATCGCTTCGAGGGCTTCGAGGAGTTTTTGGTCATCCAGCATGGCAAGCGAGAGAATGCTCTTGTTCTTGAGGTAGCTGGCGGGGCGTTGTGGATTGTTGAAGGGCATATCCTGATCGGTCGCTTCCAGATGTTCCACGTCTCCAGTATCTCATTATAGGCAGGTTCTCGCCGGAATACCTTCGATCCGAGCGGAATGAGCAGTTTTTCCTCTGCTCGAATAGACTCGATCCAACAACCGACCCTGGCCGCAGGGCCGCCTGGACCGAGCGATGCCGCTCGGCAGTGCACCGGCGCGCCAGCGCGGGCGGGCTTGTCATACGGCTCAACCCGCTTCAATACCCTAGGGTTGCGGACGTTGTTACGGTTTGCACGGCGGGCTAGAATGCCGCCAATCACGCCGCGTTGTATTCCCCAAGGGTGGCTTCGTTCGTGTCCGATCGATCCGAATCTCAACAAGAAATCACCATCGCGTCCGAAGGTGGGCCACCCGATCACCCAGCGGCGAACCCTGCTCTCGGCCAAACGATCGCGTTCAGCGAGGCGGGGCACAGCGTTTTGCACGCCTTGGGCCAGAAGCTGCCCGAAATGCCGCGCGTCGTGCTGCGCGACGAGGCGGGGAGTGTCGCCGAACCCGTCGTGCAATCGCAATCGTGCGAAATGCCGTCGGGCAAGAGCGACAGCCGTTATCAACTGCACGGCGAGATCGCCCGTGGCGGCATGGGCGCGATACTCAAAGGGCGCGATACCGACTTGGGGCGCGATTTGGCGATCAAGGTGCTGCTCGATTCCCACAAGGATAAGCCCGAAGTCGTGCAGCGATTTGTCGAAGAGGCGCAGATCGGCGGCCAGTTGCAGCACCCGGGAATCGTGCCAGTTTATGAGCTCGGGCAATTCGCCGACGAGCGCCCCTTCTTTAGCATGAAGCTGGTCAAGGGGCACACGCTCTCGTCGTTGCTCGCCGCGCGAAAGACGCCGGCCGACGATCGGACGCGGTTTCTCGGCATCTTTCAGCAAATCTGCCAGACAATGGCTTATGCACACAGCCGAGGCGTGATCCACCGCGACTTGAAACCGGCGAATATCATGGTGGGCGCCTTCGGCGAAGTGCAGGTGATGGACTGGGGTTTGGCCAAGGTGCTGGCGGCAGGTGGCGTGATCAATGAGAAGAAGGCACACCAACAAGTGCAAGACGCCAGTGTGATTCGGACGGTGCACAAAGAAGGGTCGAGCGGCGCGAGCAGCGGCAGCCACACTCTGGACGGGTCGGTCATGGGCACACCGGCCTATATGTCGCCCGAGCAGGCGATGGGTGAAGTCGACCGTTTGGACGAACGGGCCGACGTGTTCGGGCTGGGGGCGATCCTCTGCGAGATCTTGACCGACCGGCCCCCCTACACGGGCCGTGACAGCACCCAAGTGTTCCGTCTCGCGGCCCGCGGAAACCTGAACGACGCCTTCTCGCGCTTGGCGGCCTGCGGCGCCGAGCAAGACCTCATCGAGTTGGCCAGGCAGTGTCTGGCGGCCGAGCCCGACGAGCGACCGAGGCACGCCGGGGTGGTGGCGCAGCGGATTTCCGACTATCTGGCTTCAGTGGAATCGAGGCTGCGTGCTGTCGAAGTCCAGGCCGCAGCCGAATCGGCCCGCGCCGAAGAGGCGCAGCGGACCGCGGCGGAGCAAGCCGCCGCAGCTCGCGCCGAACGCCGAGCGCGAAGGCTGCAGTTGGGTTTGGCCTTGGCCGTGCTTAGTATGACCGGCCTGGCCGGAGTCGCGGCGCTGTGGGCCGCCATCTACCAGAACGGGCTGAAGCAGGAAATCGAGGTCGAGAACACGAAGGTCATCGCCGCGCAGAAGGCCGAGACAAACCAACGCTTGCGCGCCGAATCGGAAAAGACGCGAGCCGACCTCACGCTGGCCGACATGCAAACCGCGCGTGGATTGCTGGCCGCCGAGCGCGACGCCCCGGCCGAGGCGGCGCTGTGGTTCGCGACGGCGTCGGAGCAGTCGGCCGAGGCCAAAGATCAAAAACGGCAAGACGACAATTACTTGCGAGCCGGTAACTGGTTGCGGCAGGCCGTGTTGCCCGTTGGCGTTCTGTCGCTCGACGAATTCGCCGCCCAGCTCGATTTCCAACCCGGGGGTGATCTGCTGTTGGCGCGCAGCGACCGAGGGAACGCCTTCCTCTGGTCATGGCGCGAGGGGAGGCTGGTCGACTGGTGCGACGGCCTGGCCGGCGTCGGCGCGGTGGCCTTCAGTCGCGACGGCCTGTGGTTGGCAATCGGCCTCGATTCAGGCGACGTGCAAATCCGCACCGTCGCCGACGGCTCCGTCGTCGACCAATGCGCGCACGGGCAACCTGTGCACTCGCTGGCGTTCAGCCCCTGGGGCTTGCTGGCCATCGGCGGCCAAACGGTACGTATCTGGGATACGGCGCGAAAGAAGTTCTTCAGTGAAGACTTGCCCCATCCGCAACCGGTTGTGCACCTCACGTTCAATCGTGAGGGTGACCGGTTGATTACCGCCTGTTACGACAAGTTGGCGCGGGTATACGACGTTTCGAGCGACCCGAATCGTTCGGCCCCCTTGTTCGCGCCGGTGCCGCACATGCCACTATTCTCCTCCCTGCCGGCGCTAACCGATCACGACCGCACGCTGGTGACCATTTCCGCAACTTCCCAGCTCGCGCGCTGGGACATCGCGACCGGAGGGCCCGCGTCACCCGCCACGATCGACGTCAAGTCGAATGCCCTGACGCTCGTCGTCGCTTCTGCCAACGGACGCTGGCTGGCCACCGGCGGTTCCTACGGACCGGAAGTGTACGACCTGCTGAACCAACAGCCGCCGCTGTACCTCGGCCACACCAACCTCGTCAAGAACTTCAGTTTCAGCCCCGACAGTACGCTATTGCTTTCGACCAGTTGGGACCTCACGGCCCGGTTGTGGTCGCTACCCGACGGCAGACCCTTGGGCGCACCGCTGCCGCATATGGCCAACGTCGAGCACTGTGCCTGGTCGAATGACGGTATGAATTTCGCTACCGCGCAAGGCGACGGCCTGATCCGCGTTTGGCAGCTTCCTCTCGACGATCTGGTAACAGCCGAAGTGGGCCCGTGGGGAGAGTGTCCGCGGGTCAGCTTCGATGGCCGACTGGTCGCCCCGGGCATCTGGCACGAAGCTCCTTTCACTAACAATTACCAGCGTCTCGATCGCTTGCAAGTCATCGTCGCCGACGATGGCCGGCCGATGGGAGAGGCGATCGCCTTGCCGGGTGTTTTGGTCGATTCGTGCGTTTGCGCCGACAATCGCTCAGTGGCGGCCGTTTGTCTGAGCGACGGCAAAGGGCTTTTTGGCGTGTGGGACATCGCCACGGCGCGCCGGCAGTTTGAGCCGGTCGCACTTCCGTCGTCTCCCAATTCCGTGGCTGCTCGCAGTGCGAGCTCGCAAATTGCCGTCTTGTGCAGGGGGGGCGAACTGCTGGTATTCGACGGCCGAACTGGCCATCGCGAGTTGGAACTTTGCCACGTGGAATGGTTTTCTGAAGGGACCCGGCGACCGTACGCGTTGTACACTCCCGATAGCAAGACGTTAGTCACTTTGGGAGATGGCGTCGACACGACGATCAACGTGCGCGACGCCGACACTGGCCAACTTCGATGTCAGCCGATACGACCCGTCCTGACAAAAAACTATGCCGCCCGTGGTTTCACTCTTTCGGCCGACAGCCGGATGCTGGCGACGATCGTCAATGGCCAAAACGCCGCCCAGGTCTGGGATCTGGCCACCGGCCGCGCGCTGTCGGAGCCGCTGCCTCATCCCGGCGATCATTACGGTTTGTTCTCCGCCTGCTTCAGCCCCGACGGCCGGCGCCTGCTCACGGTGTGCAAGGACGGGCAGGCCCGCTACTGGGACTGGGAACAGGGTGTGCTCGCCTGCCCTCCCATGGCCCACGCCGACGAAGTCTACGACGCGGCCATCACCCCCGACGGCCGCTTTGCCTTGACGGCGGTTCGCGGGCAAGTGCCGTGCGTCCATTTCTGGGAGCTGACCACCGGCAAACGCATCGCGCCGCCGCAGAGCTTTGGAAACTCCGGCGGGAGTTCATCGCACCATGTAGCGATTACTCCCGACGGCAAGCGCGGCCTGGTGGGCCACTCGGGCACGACTCTCGGCATTGTCAATCTGGAAGCGTTGTTGTCGCCTTCGCCATCGCCGCCGCCTGCGGCCGACCTGGCGCGATGGGCCGAGTTGGCAAGTGCCGAGCACATCGAGCTTGGCGACTTGAGTAAATTGGACCGTCAGCAATGGCAAGCCCGTTGGGACTCGTTGCGTGAGCATGACCCCAGTCTCGTAACTGCCACCGTAACTCGCCAATCGCCTCGTTCCGCGATGAACGATCCCCGCTCAGCGGCCGTCCAACCCAGCGCGGAAACCGCGGCCGACGCCGTCCACCGCCACATGGTGGCGGGCAATCTGCTTGCCCGTTGGGGTAAATGGGGCCAGGCGGCGAAAGAAGCAATCGAGCTCGTGGAAGCCAATCCCGGAGATCGCTTTACCTGGTCGCAAACCGTTCCACGGATGGTGCTGGCTGGTGACGTGGAAGCGTACCGCCGACTTTGCGGCCGGATGGTCGAGCAGTTCGCCATGCCGTCGGAGGAGTAGGCCGATTCCGTATGCAAGCTCTGTTCGTTGCTTCCTGACTGCGTGGAGCGGGCAAAGCTGCCTCTGGCCGTGCTCACCGGCGCGATCGAAAACGGCACGGCGCGGCCCGATTATCGAGGCTATT
>Ga0265338_10004736_pt1 | contig 18203 bp, 21 predicted proteins | sample 42126metaG_FD_193579 | JGI IMG/M metagenome (GOLD analysis project Ga0265338, IMG submission 193579) | Rhizosphere microbial communities from Carex aquatilis grown in University of Washington, Seatle, WA, United States - 4-21-26 metaG | ecosystem: Host-associated > Plants > Roots > Rhizosphere... | reverse complement strand
CCCGGCATTTATGTTACAGCCGTTCTAACGACCACTGTTGCGGTCGGAATGTTCGGAGCGCTGATTCACTACTTGCGCTTGCCGGCGAAAGAGCGGTTCTTGTGGTTGGCAGCAATCCTCGCGTTGCCGTTACAACCACTGGCTTTCTACTATGTCCGTGTGCCATTGGACCATTGGCTAATGGTTCATCTTGGTGCCAAGTCCGCTGCTTACACCTGGTTGGTGACATGCTACGCCCCGTTGACGGAGGAGCCGGCCAAGCTGTTGGTGTTGCTGATTCCGGCTATCCGCCGCGATATTCGCAGAGAGAACTTTGTTCGCTACGCGCTGGCAATCGGAGTCGGTTTTGCCATTGGCGAGATGTGGTTTTTGGCGAATCGTCTTGCGCAGAATCCGGCCTGGGCCGCCGTGCCCTTTTATCAATTCGGCGGCTATTTCGGGGAGCGGTTGATGGTCTGTGTTTTTCACAGCGCATTTCTTGCCGTGACGCTCTGGCGATTCCGGCGGCTGTTTGTATTTGGCGTGATGGGAGCGATGGCACTGCATTGGCTCGGTAATTTTCCGATTTCGCTGATGAACTGGAATGTTATTGGGTTGGGTCACGCAATCTGGTCGTCGTTGGTCGAAGGTTGGTTGACGTTTTATTTTCTGGCGGCGATAGTTTTGCTGTATTACCTCGGCAGGGGTCTGGCTGTTCCCGGCAAGGTATTCTACGGCAGAAGAAACTGTCCGGAGTGCGACTCAGAATATGCCGCACCACTTTTAGGGCTTAATTTCGGTCGCACGCGCTATGAACGTTGCCCACACTGCAAGCACTGGCATTGGACAAAACAACACGCCGCCTAACCCCGCTGGAGCCAACGCCCGGTACGCCGCTTTGTCGCTGCGGTTTTAGGGGCGGCGGCAGTCACCCGTGGCGTGGCTCAGCTTTTGGCCGTTATCTGGCAAAATGGAAAGGAAATAGGTTTCCAATTCCTTCCATTTCCCCAAAATATTGTCAGGATTCGACTGAGGGTATTTCACACGGACAATGTCAAATGTTCCTTCGGAACATCGTGCCGCGGCGGGTGGATCACCGCCGTCTTGGCGGCGAGTTTGTTTAACCTCAGTTGCGATTTGCCGGCGGGACGCCGGCGCCTCAGGGTCATGGCCGGGCGCGCACCCCGAGAGTCGTTGAATCAGACTCGGAAGAGTCTCCCTCCTCCCGACACCGTTTTTTATGATAATTCTTGATAGAAATTCACGGGTCTGGTTCCATAAAAATATGGTAATAGAGGAGTTAAGAAAGGCATCCGTGCACGACGTCGTGCGCAGCTAGTCGTATAACAAGAGTTTGGCCGATCACACGCCACATGAAACGTCGCATCAAGATTGCAGCCGGTTGTCTTTCACTATTTCTGCTCGGCGTTGGTCTTGGCTCCCTCTTGAATTGTCCTCGAGGGAGTGCTTCACCTGGGGTGATGCCAACGTCACCAGATGGTAAATTGTGGGCTTCTGCCTTTCCGTGGACCGAAACTCGTGGATTTGGTCATAGCCATGATCGCATTTATTCCGAGTTCATGATCAAGTCACCGCCTCCCGATTTAAAAGTGATTCGTCGAGTTATTATCGAGGATTCGGCTCAGATTCCGCCCATTGACTGGTATAATGGGGAAGGCTCTGTTAAGTGGGCGACTAATAGTTCAGCAGTCACATTTAGTTACGATGGAGCACAGACAAGTTTTCAGATGACACTAAAGAGACAGCCATGATTTTTCGGCTTAACCATTCACTGCAGCCAACGTCGGATGGCGTGTTTACTTCCGCCTTCGCGGTTGACACGCTTCATCCGGCGTGGCTGAATTCCATTCGTTGGGCCAATTGAAGCGCATGGATACTTTCGAAGTGCGAGAGTTCAAGACGTTGCCGGAGAATCCAGAGGAACATGGCAGCACTCCGATCTCGGCATTTGTGGACATGCTCCTCACGTCATTGTTCAGCCATGCACCGGCAATCCTTCACGCAGAGTTTCAGGGAGAAGACCAGTCTCAGGCTGTTGTGTGGTTCGTCCGTCCTTTGAAAGCTGGACCAGCTCAGCAGAGCACACCGGTTGCTACTTCGGATTCGTGCAGCATTTTTCGTATGGCACTTGCCCGTTTCGGCCATCACTACATGAGAGATCAGCTTTACAACGGTTACAGTTTAGGTTCTCTGCGACAGAGCGGTTCCACATATCGCACCTACATTTACATGTCGAACGGTGGGCTGCCCGGATTTTGGATCGAGATTTACGCAGCATTGGCCCAACCAGACGGTGCAGGCAACAGCCGCCAAGCTGAGCAGTTAACTCGATCATGAAGACTCGAACATCATTATTGCAGGCCACCGCCCGTGTCGGCGGCTGTGCCTGACCTTTTCGTTGGAACTAAGAAGCGCTCATGGATTCGAAGGTTCTACTCGTCGAAGCAGTCACCGGAGGTGGAGACTTACCCGCGCGATTGCGTGACCATGTCGCCGATGTGAGAGGTGTGGAGGCGCACCGATTTGATGAATCGTATATTGAGTTTCTTGACACACAGATTCGTCTGAGTCCACGCGGACCTGAGTGGACCGAGCGACTCAAGCGACGGCGCGCAGCACTACTACCGTTCTGCGGTGTTACACTGTTGCGCGGTAGAATTTGCGTTGCGGACTCCGATTTCACAGTTGAGGTTGATCCGAAGACTAAAGCAGTTATTCATTGGGAGGAGTATGAGGACCTAAGCCGGGACGATGCAGTCGAATATTGGGGAGCGTAGCCGCCTCGGCTGTCATGACCTGGGAACATCGAACATCCAACACCCAATGAATTTCCCCGTGAACCCTAAGCGCCTCCTCACCCCGGCCCTCTCCTCCTTTTGGAGAGGAGAGGGAGACGGAATCGTGGTCTACGTTGTGGTTCATGGGTTCCATGCGCGAATTTCTCGGGGAATTCTCGCGCTGAACACCGGCGACGTGGGAAGTCACCAAACGGTGAAACGATTTCAAACGTAAGCGTGAGCCGCGAGGCGCAGCTCACAGCGCCCGGGGCGGGCGCGCTCCCCAAATCAACTGCATGGTTCCGGCTGGGGCGACGCGCGGGTATTCCACCGAAAAACAGAATTGTTTCGTTAACTTGAACGAAGAGACCTTCACCGGCGGCTATTTGCTGTCACGTGCTTTGAGATAGGTAAGGTATAAAGAAAGACCAATTCCGATCGCTACTTGCAGAAATATTCCGTAACGCCAAAGAAATGAGAGGGCCAGCAGGCCCACCACCAACCCTTTCAACCAAAGTGCCGCATCGGCGGCAAAGACAAACGCGCCGGTTAAGGCGAGGACGGCAACCAAGACTATGAGGTAGTATGGCATTCGCGTATTGCTTGCGTGGGATTCGTTTTTGGGACGAAAACGCCTCGCAGGCAATTCTATCAACACCATGCGCTCCGATTAGTTTCTGCCGGCCCTCTTCCTTGTCAGACAAACCACGACATTAGAATCAGACCGGAGCCGATTTTGCGTTTTGATCGATTGGGGAATTCTGTTCTTGAAGCGTGCGCCGTGCGCGTTCGTTTCAATGACGTGAACAATTAATCGATAAAACTTATAAACCCGATCCTTCCACCGCATTCGGCCGATCCCTGGATGATTTTCCACGGCGGATTTTATTTCTACTGCGAGAGTCGGAATAAGCGGCACATCTATATCCGGCGCTCACGCACCATCGCCGGCATCGGGAACGATCCCGGCGTGCGCGTCTGGAGCGCTCCCGAGCGCGGCGGCAATTGCGACAATGTCTGGGCTCCGGAACTGCATTTAATCGATGGCCGGTGGTTCATTTATTACGCGGCCGACGACGGCGAGAATGTCAATCACCGGATGTGGGTCCTTGAGGCCGACGGTTCGGACCCGCGCGGCAAGTATGCCTGCCGTGGGCAATTGGAAACGGGCGGTTGGGCGATTGACGGAACCGTGCTCACGCTGGATCACGCGCGAAAATATTTTGTTTGGTCGGGCTGGCCAGGCAAATGCGATGGGCAGCAGAATCTTTATATCGCGCCGATGAGCGATCCCGCCGCGATTTCCGGCGAGCGCGTTTTGATCGCCGAGCCCGAGCATCATTGGGAGCGCGTGGAAATGCCCATCTGCGAAGGGCCGCAAGTGCTCCGCCGCAACGGGGATTTGTTCATCGTCTACTCCGCCAGCGCCAGTTGGACGACCGACTATTGCCTAGGCATGCTGCACAATAACACGACCGATATGCTCAATCCCGCGAAGTGGCGTAAGCATGGGCCGGTGTTCCAGAAAACGGACGAGGTTTGGGGGGTCGGTCATTGTTCCTTCGTGAAATCCCTTTGTCAGACTGAGGACTGGATGGTTTATCACTCAAAATCCAGCCGCAAAAATGGCTGGGAAGATCGCGACGTTCACGCGAAACAATTTTATTGGAGCAGCGACGGTTTCCCTGATTTCGGCGAGCCGCTGCCGCGTCCGACGCCGGTGCGGCCACCCTCGCGCACGCGTACGAAGACTCTGCCCTTGGCGGCCTGACCCATTCCCGGGAGCGCCGGTCTCCTATTTGCCAAATTGAAACTATTGAAACCACTCGAAGTGAATTCAAAACTGAATCGCGGTATCTTCGCGCTCGCCATTATATCGGCGGGCGCGATCTATTTTTGGCCATCACCACAAATCTATGGGGCGGTTTCCGGGGACCGGACCGCGGTGAGAGTCACCACCGAACATGTGGAGGGCGGCAGCACGCACTTCTTCGTCCACAATTTCGAGCTGAGCGAAGTCACCATGACCTTTGATTTCAGCACGGTGAATCTGAAAGGGGACGTGACCTTCCCTTATACCGCCACTTTCAAGCCCGGCGACACGGAAGCATTCACGCTATCGCCGTTGGATACGAACCTGGAGTGGCAATATGCGTTCACGAATTATTACAAACTCGGCAGCAGCGTGGCGGCGCCGGATGATTACATCTATTCGCTGCCTTACGCGCCAGGAACCACTCATAAGATCACCCAGGGTTATGATGGAAAATTCAGCCATCAAGGTTCGAACAAATACGCGATTGACTGGCAGATGCCCGAAGGCACGCCGGTCTACGCGGCGCGCGGTGGGTTGGTGGTGAAGGTGAAGCAGGATTCCGATCGCGGCGGCGCGAGCCTGAAGTACGACCCGTATAATAATTACGTCTTAATCCGCCACGAGGACGGGACGCTGGGGCATTATTGCCATCTGCAAAAGGGCGGGGTGGTGGTGCATCCGGGCGAGGTTGTGAAAGCGGGCCAGATGATTGCTCACTCCGGGAACACCGGATTTTCGAGCGGCGCGCACCTGCACTTCTGCGTGTTCATCACAAAGGACGGACGCGAACGCGCCAGCATCCCGGTGAAGTTCCGCGATGATCGTGGCGATGCTGTCACGCTGGTTGAAGGCGGGAAATATCGCGCGCCAGAGCAGGTCATCAAGGCGATCGCTTCCAATCATTAAACCAAAACGAGCGGCGATGGAACGCCGCGACGCCAAGGGGGCGTGTTGTTGGTATTCAGGCTGGCACCGTCGTGCATGGAATTGCTGGAGTTGGCGCCGCTGTTCGCGTTACCGCTGCTGGTGCCGTATTGATCGCTGGTTCCGCCCTTATCACAGCCGGCCAGGATCAAGGCCGAAGCAGCGCCGAGGATCACAAATAGTTTCTTCATAAATTTCCTTGTTGTTCCGTCATTGGTCGCCAGAACCTAAACCCGGTGGGATTTGGCTCAACGCGGTGAAACCCGGATTCGAAGCGGGAATAGACCCCAGGGCGCCTTTCCATGAACCTGGGAACATCCAACATCGAACATCCAACCTCCAATGAATTTCCCCGGTACCCTGAATTCTCGCGCCGAACACCGGCGGCGTGGGAAGTCACCAAACGGTGAGACGATTTCAAACGTAAGAGTGAGCCGCGAGGCGCAGCTCACCGCGCCCGGGGCGGGCGCGCTCCCCTTTTCAACCTCCTCGTTCAGAGACCTCCGAGCCATTTGGCGTGAATGGCAGGCCGAAACGTCAGGAGGGTGATGCCTTCCTCAGCTTCGATGGCAACGCCGTTATAATTCCCGTCCTTGCCTGATTCGCGCAGCCGGATGGTGAGAGGTTCCACGATTTCGTGGCGGGTCTCGGTCTCGCCACCGGCGCGAATCGTGATTTGGTCGTTGCAGCCGTCGCGGGCGCCAAAGGTGATATTCTCAAATTCCGCCTCACGGACAATCGACCGCTCCGCGTTCGAGGCGCGATCAATCCACTGGATGTCGACGGACGCGCCACGTTCAAATTCATTGAGCCGCTGACAAAATGTATTCCAATCCTGCGTCTTGATTTCTTTCATAAGTTAAATTATGAGCGCTGAGCGATTGCCGGTCGTCTTTTCGTGATTATCCAACCATCCGACATATCAGGCGGTTGTGCAACCGCAGGTTGGATTTATCACGGGGCAACGCATCTAAATTGCTTTGTTTCGGTCTTCTCGCTAACAACGTGGTCGCAGTCCGGTGTCATTAACAACCGCAGGACTCTTCAGTGGTTTCAATCGCTTTGGACCAGCTGGCGAAAAGCCGTTTAAAACGGCTAACAGTGTATGCCCTTTCCCGCAACACCGGGCTGAAGCCGCGGTGTCAATGAAATTTAGATGCGTTCGCCATGGGATTTATGACGCTCCTTCGTTCGCGCAAAAGGCGGGTGAGCGTCCGCGCGAGCCGGCGTTTTTGGTCAATGCGCACCAAGGCTCGCCGAGTCTCGCCCCACCAAACGTCAGGCTTCATTTCGGAGTTTCCGCGGGGTGGGGCGGATGATCCGGTTTTTCGACATGTTCGGCACAGTAGATGCCCAGCGCCTGGATTCGTTCCTGAAAGAGTTTCCATTGCACGGGTTTCACCAGGTAGGAATTGGCGCCTAAAGCGTAGGCGCGATCGATATCCTGCCGAAGGGCGGAGGAAGACATCACGACCACCGGGATGAAACGGTAATGCGCGGGGGATTCGGAACGCAGCCATTGCAGAAATTCAAAGCCGTTGATTCGCGGCATCTTTAAATCGAGCAAAACAACATCCGGGTCGGGATAGTGGCTGGCATCGTCGTATTTTGCGTCTTTTCGCAGGTATTGCATGGCCTCCTTGCCGTCACTCACCGCCACCAGGCGAATGTGTGCGGGCACCCGTCGGAATTCCATTTCCAGCATGCAAACGTCATTCGGATCGTCTTCGACTAACAAGAAAGTCACGGTGCCTGCCACGCCTAATTTTCACCAGATGGATGGGTGGCCGGCTATGGGGAATATCCATACCGTCACTTGAAACAGCCAGTTTGGTCAGTGATTATCCGGCCTCGTCGTGAATTGTTTTTGCTCGATTCGTGGCGCGGGCCTCGTGAGAATCGGGCGGCGTGAATTTGAAGGCCATTATTGAATGGAATTTCTTCCGGCCGGCGATGGGCGCGGGGTTGGCCGTGCTTTGCGGGTTGATTCTTTGGGGCACGCCAATCGGCGATCCCTGGGAGAACGCCAGTTATGATTACCAATTCCGGTTTGGTTCGCGCGCCGTCTCCAACCAGGTGGTGCTTATTCAGATGGATAACCAGTCTTACGGTGATCTGCAGCAGGAGCGGTACGATCCGAATAAACCAGGTTCATTGCCGTGGAACCGGAATCTTCACGCTCAGTTGCTTCAAAAACTCGCCGACGGGGGTGCGTCGCTGGTAGTGATGGATATTTTCTTTGGCCGGCAGTTGGATGGCGCCGGTGATAATGCTTTGATGGCTGCGCTGCGTCGGCAAAACAAAATCGTCATCATGGCCAAACAAGCCGAAGTGGTGAATCCGAAGGTGGACGGAGTGCAGCCCATTCTTCCGGCGGATGTGTTTCTGGAAGCGGCCCACACCAATTGGGGGGTGGCCTGGCTCAATGCGGATCTGGATTTGATCGTCCGCAAACAGTGGCCGTTTCCATCGCCCAGTCCATCCACTCCCGCGCAGTCGTTCAGTCTGCCCTGGGAGGCGGCCTTATTGGCGGGAGCAAAACTGGACAATAATGAACCGCGGGAACGCTGGCTGCGTTATTATCATGCGGGCACCTGGACTCCGATCAGTTACCGCCACGCGCTGAAGGAACAACCGGCCAACTGGTTTCGCGACAAAATTGTTTTCATTGGCAACCAGCCCCAATACACCACGCCGGACAAATTGGAAGATGACAAATTCCAAACTCCATTCACGCGCTGGACGGGGGAGGCTTGCGGCGGGGTCGATATCAATATCACGGCGTTCCTGAACCTGATGAACGGGGATTGGCTGGAACGGCCCCCGAGGTGGGTTGAAGGAGTTGCGGTGGTGATCCTGGGAATTTTGCTGGGCGGCGGATTGTGCCAGTTGCGACCGCTGCCGGCCATTTCCGCGGCCGCCATCGCGGCCGTGGCGGTCACGCTGGTTTCGGTCTCCTGGAGTTATTTCGGAAACCGATGGTTTCCGTGGCTGGTGGTGGTGGGCGGACAGGTGCCGTGCGGATTGATTTGGGCGATTTTCATGCCGGCATTTCATCGCGTGGAGGAAACGTTGACCATCGCGACGGTGGTCAAAGAGTTGCGCAGCGGAAAAGCTCCGCAGGCACCTCCGGTTAAGACTCCAACCGAGGAATTGCCGGATGCGCCCGATTACGAATTATTCGATCCGCCGTTCGGGGAAGGCGCCTATGGAAAAGTTTGGATTGTGCGCAATGCCATCGGCCAGTGGCAGGCGTTAAAGGTCATATACCTGTCCAAGTTCGATAACAATACCGATCCGTTCGACCGCGAATTCGCGGGCATCAGCCGGTATAAACCGATTTCCGACAAACACCCCGGCTTATTGCGCGTGGATTTTGTAACCCGGAAACGGGAGGGGTATTTTTATTACGTGATGGAATTGGGAGATGCGCTGGTGGCGGGATGGGAACGCGAACCGGCCCGTTACAGGCCACGCGATCTGATGAGCGTCCGCGCCCAGGCGCCCAGCCGGCGGATACCGGTGGCGGAATGCGTTCGCATCGGCATCGCGCTGAGCGACGCGCTGGAGTTTCTGCACCGGCAGGGATTAACGCATCGCGATATCAAGCCGCAGAACATCATTTTCGTGAAGGGCCAGCCCAAACTGGCGGACGTGGGGCTCACGGCGGAAATTCGTCCGGCGGATGCGGAGCGGACGTTTGTTGGAACGCCGGGCTATATGCCGCCACCACCGGAGCGGCCCGGCACGCCGCAAGCGGACATTTATGCGTTGGGCATGGTGCTTTATGTGATGAGCACGGGCAGGGCGCCCACGTTCTTTCCGGAGATTGCCACGACGCTGGTTCAAGATCCTCAAACTGCGGATTTCCTGCCGTTCAACGCCGTAATTCTCAAGGCGTGCGACCCGGATTGCGCCCGCCGCTACCAATCCGCCGCCGAACTGCGCGACGCTTTGGAAGTGCTGGACAAAGGTGCGTCCAAGCCTTGAGGAAAATATTTTAAGAATTTTTGAAAGATTCGCCGAATTCTTGCGTATAGATGATTACACGCGGGAATAGACCTGTCTTTAGGGAATGGTTTAAGGGTTGGGCTGAGACGGGCTTTTCCTGTGGTGTGGCTGCCGCCTTGAGATCAGGCGGCAGCTTTTTTTTGTGGTTTCACTTTTCCTGAAAGATTTTCTCATTTCCCACGTATTACCTTGCAGGACCTGTTCGGGCTGGGAATAAGGGAATGGCTAGCAGAGTCTGTGGCTGCTGCCCGGCGAGCTCTGGGCAGCGGCTGTTTAGTCTTGTGAAGATGGACAATTCGAAATATGCAACGACAAACGTGGCGACCATGATTGAGACCATGAGCGATGTTTCCGTCAGCGAAAGCAAAGAGTCGCACGCGGCGATCAAGAACGTCGCGGTTGTGCAATGCGAGGGTTTTCGATGCCTCGCGTACCGGGATGAGAAAATATGGCGCGATTTTCAGACCGGCAAGGAATTGCCGGAGGTGAAAAGCGTTGTGTTCACATTCACGGTTTAGCGCACCGAATTCGAGGCTATCCCTAATTTGCCAGTGTTCTCCTTTCTTTCCGCAGTGAAATCAAGCAGCCGGCTTTTAAGGAATACATACTAAGCTTGCGGTTCCATGCTCCCTGCCTGTAAGTAAGGCTGGTGACGAACGAGAAAACATTCCGTATCGGCGTGCTGGGGTCGGGCAAAGGCTCAAATTTTATGGCCATTGCGGACGCCTGCGCCGCGGGAACAATCCCGGCGGAAATCGCCCTCGTCCTGAGCGATGTCGAAACGGCCGGCATTCTCGTCCATGCCCGCGAACGAAACATTCCCGCCCGTTTTATCGCGCCCGGAAAATTCCGCACTAAATTGGATGAGGAGGCGGAGAATTTGTATATCCGTGGATTGCAGGAGGCCAAAGTGGATTTGATTGTTCTTGCGGGTTTTATGCGGGTGTTGAAGGGTGATTTTCTGCGCGCGTTTGAAGGGTGCATGGTGAATGTTCACCCGTCGTTGCTGCCCTCGTTCCCGGGATTGGAAGCCTGGAAACAGGCGTTGGAAGCAGGGGTGAGGGTGACGGGTTGCACGGTTCATTTCGTCGATGCGGGGGTGGATTCGGGGCCGATCATCGGCCAGCAGACCGTGCCGGTGCTCGACGATGATACCACCGAAACCTTGCATCAACGGATTCATGTTGCGGAACACGAACTGTATCCCCAGTGCGTGGGAGCTCTTGCCCGGGGCGAGATTACGATCAAGGGGCGGCAGGTGCTTTGGCGAAGATCGTGATCGAGCGATTCTGATGGCAGCCAGCAATTTTCATTTCGGAGCGCGGCTGTGTGCGGAGCACTAGCCGCAGCACCGAACGAACGAGGAAATGCTTTGGTTTTCTGAGATGCTGCGGCTGGTCGAGACGACACATCCGCGCTCCGGGACCAATGAGCGTTGCTGGATCACAGCCCGCTTTGGCGGGTGAAAACCGCGCCTTCCAGTGCCTGTTGCGACGGTCCAAATCGGTTTAGACGGAAATCTGTTTGTAAGAAAAAGTTCGCTTTGCCGCGCTAAACTTGGCAAATGAAACCGGTGACGAGCGTTTACGACTCGTCCAGAAGCACCCCGCCAGCGCTTAAACACCGGATTTGGCGGCGCATGATGAGCAATAAAAAATTACGATTCGGTCTGCCTAAAGGCAGTTTGCAGGATGCCACCATCGAAAAGATGGCCAAGGCAGGTTTTAACATTTCGGTCAGCAGCCGCTCCTATGTGCCCTACGTGGACGATGACGAGCTCGAGATTCGGTTGATACGCGCGCAGGAAATCAGCCGTTACGTGGAGCACGGTTATCTCGATTGCGGCATTACCGGTCTCGACTGGATTCAGGAGAACGGCTCCAAGGTGCATGAGGTGGGCGAGTTTTTGTTCAGCAAGGTGTCGCGCAAACCGGCGCGGTGGGTCCTGTGCGTGCCGGAAGATTCGCCGGTGAAATCGGTAAAGGATTTGCAGGGCAAACGCATCGCGACCGAGGTGGTAAATCTTACCAAAAAATATTTAAAGAAAAACGGCGTGCACGCGGAGGTGGAATTTTCCTGGGGCGCCACCGAGGTCAAAGCCCACGAGTTGGTGGATGCCATCGTGGAAGTCACGGAGACGGGTTCCTCGCTCAAGGCCAACAAACTGCGCATTGTCGATGAATTGCTTAGTTCCACGCCGCGGTTGATCGCCAATCACGCGTCCTGGAACGATTCCTGGAAGCGCAAGAAAATCGAAACCATGTCCATGCTGCTGAAGGGGGCATTGGAAGCCGAGACGAAGGTGGGTTTGAAAATGAACATTGCCGAGAAAAATCTCGCGAGTCTTTTGAAAAGTCTTCCGGCGCTGCGCAACCCGACAATTTCCAACCTGAGTCTGAAAGGCTGGGTGGCGGTGGAAACGATCATCGACGAGCACGTCGTTCGCGAATTAATTCCGCAATTGAAAGCTGCCGGCGCGGAAGGCATCATTGAGTATCCGCTAAACAAAGTGGTTTACTGATTAGAGTCAGAAGTGTAATAAAAAACCTATGGGTTCCATCAAAAAACGCCGCAAGGCGAAAATTAACAAACATAAGCGGCGCAAGAAGCTGCGCTTGAACCGTCACAAGAAGCGCACCTGGCAGAAATAAGCTGCCGGCTTCAGTCACCGTGGCGCAACTCGTGAATGCGGGTTGCGCCGCTTTGAGCTATTATACCGACATGCTGTTTCGTTCGTGTGCCATCGTTCTGATCGCGGCCAGCGTGTTGATTGCGGGTTGTCGCTCATCGCGCAACCGCGATTCCGCATCGTCCGCCGCTTCCTCCCGTCCGTCAATAGCCGCAAACCGTTTGCGGGGGAATGGTTTCGAGGATGGGGCTGGAACGCTCACGTTTTCCGACAACGGACTCGACACGAACAGCGACCTGGAAAAAATCATTGAGGCGCACGCGCATTTCAGTGCGGGCGTGGTCCATGAAATGAATCTGGAGGCCGAGTCGGCGCTCGATGATTATTATCACGCGGCGCTGCTGGATCCGGCGAACGAGGGGTTGGTCGTCGATGTCGCGCAACAATTTCTCCAGGCAAAACGGCCCGAGAAAGCGTTGGAGCTTTTACAGAATGCCGCCACGAATTCCCCGGGGTCCAGCGGGCTTTTTGCGCAACTGGGTTTTGTTTATTCCAAACTTGGCAAAACCAACGAGGCGGTCGCCGCCGACCGCGCCGCCATCCGCAAGGACCCGCGGTCACTGGCCGGCTACCAAAGTCTTTTCCTCGATTACATGCAGAACAAGCAGATCCCCGAGATCTGGGACCTGTTGAATGACGTTTCGAAGGTTAAAGGAGCCGATGCCGGATTTCTCGTTGGGTTGTCAGAACTGTATTTTCGTCTCGGACAGGTGGCGCCCGCGCAAAAACAAAAGGCGAATGAACGGGCGCTGTCGGCGCTTCAGCGGGCGGCCAAATTAAAGCCGGGCGATTTGCGCCTGTGCCTGCGCCTCGCGGACGGATTTAATCTGCTCGGCAAGACGGATGAAGCGGCTCGCGTGTACGAAGAGATCGTCAAGCAATTGCCGGATGCCTCCCCGCAATACGACAGCGTGCACGCCAAGCTGGCGGACATTTACCTGCAAAAGCACGACTCAAAGCGCGCGTCCGAGCAACTGGAGGCCATCGTGCGCGATAATCCGACGGACGCGCAGACGTATTACGTTCTCGGCGGCATCGCCTATGAGGAAAAAAATTTCCCAAAAGCCGCGGAGTATTTTTCGAACGCGATTTTGTTCAATCCGGATTTCGAATTGGCCTATTACAATCTGGTGACGGCGCAGTTGGGTGCGAAAAAATCGCAGGACGCCCTGGGAATACTGGAGCGCGCGCGCCGGCGTTTTGGGGGGAATTTTTCCAACGAATATCTCTCCGGCATGGCGTGCAGCCAGCAAAATGATTACACGAACGCCTTGAAACATTTTACCACCGCGGAAATCCTGGCTAAAGAGGGCGATACCAATCGATTGACGGATGAGTTTTATTTTCAGTTGGCCGCCACTTACGAGCGCACCGGTGATATTGCGCAGGCGGAAAAATATTTCGAGCGAAGTCTCCAACTGGCGCCCGATTCTCCGCAGACGCTGAATTATCTTGGTTACATGTGGGCGGAACACGACCAGAAGCTCGATCAGGCGCGGGACTACATCGCCAAGGCATTGAAGTCCGAGCCCAAGAGCGCCGCTTATCTGGACAGCATGGCCTGGGTGCTTTTCAAGCTGCATCAGCCAAAACCCGCGCTGGATTACGCCTTGAAGGCGCTGCAATATTCCGAAGAGCAGGACGCAACTTTGTACGACCACCTCGGCGACATTTACAATGCGCTCGGGGAGAAAGACAAAGCGCATCAGTCCTGGGACAAATCACTTTCATTGGAGGCGAATGATTCCGTTCGCAAGAAAATTGATCTGAACAAATAGAATCCGGCAATGGCACATCAGTTCAGCAAACACTACACGCGCGAGGAGGCCAAAGCGCTGTTACCGCAAGTGCGTAAGTGGCTCGATCAGTTGGAACGGTCGCGGGATCGCCTGCTGAAATATGATAAGCGCCTCAGCGCGCTCATGGAACCGGGACGCGATGCCGGCGGTGACCTGGTGAATAGCTGGGCTCGGACGATGGCGGAATTCCGGGAGGCGATGGGTGAGTTTCAATCTCGCGAGATCATGATCAAGGATATTGATCGCGGATTGCTGGATTTCCCGGCCATCATCGGCGGCAAAGAAGTTTTCCTTTGTTGGGAAAAGGACGAGCAAGACATCGAATTCTGGCACGACCTGGACACCGGTTACGCCGGACGTGAGCCGCTGTGAGGGGATTGTTGGATTAGTGGATATTGGGATCGGATGATTCGGCGTCAATCCAAGAATCCATCATTCTCCTGATCCGGTGCTCCAGTTTCAGTAGTTCCAACGGCGGTAAATTTCGTAAATGTCCACGCGGCCGCCCGGCCAATAATCATTCCCGGCGAAACTGAAGGTTCGGCTGGCGCGATCAAAATTGAGGATTTTTGGGCTATCGGGTTTATTGGGGTCGTACACCGAAAACAGAATTTCCTTGTCCGTTTCCCGCGCGCCGAACAGCAGAACGGAATGATTGATGGTGAGTTGCGGAAACCGGACGACGTGGACGACGGGCGGGCGATTCTCTTTTAAATCCTCAAGCAATTGTTCGGCGGTGCGGTTCTGGTGGGTCCGGCTGAAAGGAAAAACCATGCGCCAGTGGCCGCGTTGAAAATAGCTCTGGTAGGCACCGCCGCATTCCGCTTTCAACAAAAGCTCCTGACCGGCGCTGAATTCGCGCAAGTTCGCGTAGCCGGGGATGACAATTTTTTTGGAATCCGGCAGCGGATGCGAGGGGTCCACTGAAACGACGCGCCGAATCAAATGCCGATAAGTAACCGCGTCGGCCAGCGGCTGGCTGGCATCAAAGGTCGCGTTCTCGAAAAATTGCCGCGCCGAGCGCGCCACGACGAAACAGTGGTGGGTGTAATCCGGCGGTGGTTCATGGCGTTGATGAACCCATTTGCCATCGGCATCAAAGTGATAATCCCAAACCAGGGCATTGGCGTAGGAAAATGAATCCGTCTGAAAATCGAACGGCCGCGTGCCGACGAATTGCCGGCGGCTGGCGCAACCGCAGAGCGCGAGGAAAAGGGCGGCGCTGATGAACATTGAAAAAACGCGAGACCTCTGCCCTTCGAGAGTTCGGCGTTCGCTGTTCGGCATTCGATGTTCGATTTTGTCGCGCATTTCGACTTAATTTATCGCAGTACGGGCTTGCTCCAAAAGCTATTCGTGCATTCCTTGATGGGTGCAAGCACAAAGTGGAATTTTGGGTGATTTTGCCCTCAAATCGAGTCCTGTGGTGATCGTCGGGACGGGGTTGAGTCGATAATTTATCCGCCGAGCGCCGGGATTAACCACGGAGTCCCATGATAATACCAATTTGGTTTCATCGCCTCATTGTGACCATCCATGAATCCGATGTTGCTCCGTCCAGAATGACGGATACTGGGGCCGCACCAATTGTCGTCAAATGATGAAGGGCCAGTGACCAAAATGCTTTCCACACCTCCGGGGTCGTCCATTATCCAACATTGCTTTTTTTCGGGCGACTGACGTGTGACGCAAAGGGCTCCGTCCGTTGAATTGCTGGGCTGAGTTCCGGCGTCCACGACGTAAACGGTGGTGGCGGGGTGGGCGACAACCGCATCTTTGGCCGGGCCTAACTGTGGCATGAGGGGACTTTTGCCGCCGCCAGCCTGATAGTTGGCAGCGTAGTCTGATATCGTTCCATCCAGAGAAAACATGTAACTAAGTTTTATTTGGCTGCGCCATATTTCTTTGGTTGGGCAGAGCAGTGCATTCGTGTTGGCCAATTCAGGCAGGATATAAGAGTACCAGCAAATACCGCTTCCAACATTCGAACCCGTCCAACAGTAAGGATAAGAGCCGCCATTATTTCCGGCGTACATCGCCACGGCGAGATTGATTTGGTGAACGTTGTTTGCGCAAGTGGCAGCCGTTGCCTTGCCTTTTGCATGACTCAACACGGGCAACAGCAGGGCGGCCAGAACCGCGATAATAGCGATAACAACAAGGAGTTCGACGAGTGTAAAAGCATGTCTGCATCCAATGACGAAATTTTTTTGCCGCAACTCCGCTGAAAATCCTTTGGCTGAAGTCACGTCCATCCGACCTCCGGTAAATGACAAACGTTCAAATGTGTGAACGAGAAATGGCGAGCAATCCTTTTCGCTTTATTTGACATTACAGTTATCTGTCGCTTTTCGCCCTTGCTCGTTATTTGCCAGTTTGGTCTGATGTGCGCTACCTAACTGGCAATGCTTTACGAACGCTGGCTTCAGATTGCGCGGAATTTCCCCGGGGAAATGGCTCTGAGGGATTTGACGTCCGGCCGGCAATGGACGTTCCGGGAGTTGGAACGCGCCGCGGACGCGCCGGATGGCGAGCCGGGCAAAATCGCTTATCCCACCGGCTTATCCGCGGAATTTGTCCTGAGCGTTTTGAGAGCCTGGCGGGCGAGCCAGACCATTTGCCCGGTGGAAGCGGACCAGCGGGCACCGGAAATCCAGTCCGGTCTTCCGGCGGAGATCGTTCACTTGAAAATGACTTCCGGCACCACCGCGGTTCCGAGATTTGTTGCGTTTACCGCCGAACAACTGATGGCCGATGCCGAAAATATCGTCGCGACCATGGGGCTCCGGCCGGATTGGCCGAACCTCGGGGTTATTTCACTCGCGCATTCCTACGGATTTTCGAACCTGATCCTGCCGCTGTTGCTGCACGGGATTCCTTTGATTCTCGCGGGAGCGCCGCTTCCGGAAATTGTCCTGCGCGCGGCGGAGAGGGAGCCGGCGGTAACGCTGGCCGCCGTCCCCGCGCTTTGGCGCACGTGGCACGATGCAGGGGCGATCCCGCGCAACATCAGCCTGGCGATTTCCGCCGGCGCGCCGTTGCCGGTTTCCCTGGAGCAACAGATTTTTGCGAACGGGGGATTGAAGGTGCACAATTTTTACGGTAGCAGCGAATGCGGCGGCATCGCCTACGATGCCAGCGCCGGGCCGCGCCGGGACGAATCCTGCGCGGGTGCGCCGATGCGCAAGGTCAGCCTGTCGATCGCCGAAAACGGCTGCCTGGAGGTGCGCAGCCATGCCGTCGGTCAAACCTATTGGCCCGAGGCGAGTCCAGGGCTGGAGGCGGGCGTCTTCCGAACCAACGATCTTGCGGAAATTTCCAATGGGCTGGTCTATTTTCGTGGACGCGCGGGGGATCAAATCAATGTGGCGGGAAGAAAAGTTTCGCCGGAGACCATCGAAAAAGTTCTGGCGGCGCACCCCGGAGTGCGAGAATGCGTGATTTTTGGCGTGCCCAGTTCGGATGCAAAACGCGGTGATATGATTGTGGCCTGTGTGTCGGCGGCGACCAATATCTCAGGCGAAATTTTGAAACAATTCCTCCTCGCGCAAGTGCCGGCGTGGCAAGTGCCGCGGGAATGGTGGCTGGTGGAATCGAATTTTTCCAACGCCAGGGGAAAGTTGTCACGCGCCGAGTGGCGGAGACGATATTTGGAAAAAAAGTAGGACAGGTAGAAGGCTTAGGGACTCGCCGCCGGGACGCCGGCGCTCCCCGGCTTTTCGCCGCTCAACGTTAATTCGCCTTGCATCACGATCTGAGCGTTTACGGTTGCGTTCACTTGCGCTTGAATCAGGTTTCCCAGGCGGTTGAGAATTTTTGCTTCCAGTTGTATGACTTCGCCCGGGCGGGCGGTTCCTAGAATTTTAATTCCCCGCATCGCCGTTAATTTCAATCCGGGCAACGGCGGAATTTGGGGGTCGCTCTGCGCGACGGTCCCGGCCAGTTGCGCGGCGGCTTCCACCAACAACACGCCGGGGAAAATCGGCTGGCCCGGGAAATGGCCGCGCAGGAACGGTTCGTCGCCGCGCACGGTGTATTCGCCCGCGCCGCTTTTTCCGGGCTCAAACTTCAGCAGTCGATCGACGAACCGGAACTCCGGACCGTGGGGGAGTGATTTAAGCGCGTCGTTCATTGTTTAAACGGCTCCACGATCTTGTAATCGCTCTCCAATTTCGGGGTGAACAGGG
>Ga0265338_10004734_pt1 | contig 18206 bp, 20 predicted proteins | sample 42126metaG_FD_193579 | JGI IMG/M metagenome (GOLD analysis project Ga0265338, IMG submission 193579) | Rhizosphere microbial communities from Carex aquatilis grown in University of Washington, Seatle, WA, United States - 4-21-26 metaG | ecosystem: Host-associated > Plants > Roots > Rhizosphere... | reverse complement strand
AAGGCCTGCGATTTTATCGTGGTGCTGGAGCCCAGCCAGGTGGACCTGGTGCGCACCAGCCTGCGGCCGGGCGGCGTGCTGCTGACGCCGGCCGACCTGCCGGCGGGGCGGCTGCCCCAGGCGAAGGCGCTCAACGTCGCCCTGCTGGGGCGGCTCAGCCGCCATTTCGATTTTCCGGAGTCAACCTGGCGCGAAACCCTGCGCGCGCTCTTCGCCCAGAAACTCCACGCCGCCAACGACCGCGCGTTTGATCTCGGGCGAGAATCGAAGCCTTAGGCGCCGCAGGCACCGGCCGTGGATCCGTCGCGGCCCGCAGGGAATGTTTGCCGGTCGGCGCCGCGTGCAGGCGGCCTGCTTGCAGGCGCCGGTCCAAGTTCAATGGCGGCGGCGCCAGCAAGCTGGCGGCCTACAGATCGGACGGTCGGGTCGGGACACTCCGGCGCCGCCATTCGCAGACTCGCCAGACCGGTTGGAAACCGCCAAGCTCTTCCGTACCCCAAGCCTACCCCATGATCCGCAACCTTTGGAACGATCTCGAGGGCACGTTCTTTCCCGAAAGCGCCCTGGACTACATGCCGGCCGAGCGCCTGCGCGAGGTGCAGCTGCAGCGCCTCCGGGCCGTCACTGCGCTGGCGTATGACCGCGTCCCGCTTTTTCACCAGCGGATGGAGGCGAAAGGCGTGACCCCGCTCGACGTGCGCCGCCTCGAGGATGTGCGGCTGCTGCCGTTCGCGGTCAAAAACGACCTGCGCGACACCTATCCGTACGGCCTGTTTGCCGTGCCGATGAGCGAGGTCGTGCGCCTGCACGCGTCGAGCGGCACGACCGGAAAACCCATCGTCGTCGGCTACACGGCGCAGGATATGGAGGTCTGGCGCCAGGTCATCATGCGCACGCTCTACGCCGCCGGCTACGGCCGGGGCGACGTGGTGCAGAACATGTTTGGCTACGGCCTGTTCACCGGCGGCCTCGGCCTGCACGGCGGCCTCGAGGCGCTCGGCGCAACCGTCATCCCGATCTCGGGCGGCAACAGCGAGCGGCAGATCATGGTCATGAAGGATTTTGGCGTGACCGCCGTCTGCAGCACGCCGAGCTACTTCCTCCATCTCATCGAGGTCGCCGCCAAGCTGGGGATCGATTTCAAGCGCGACCTCAAGGTGAAGCGCGGCGTGTTCGGCGCCGAGCCCTGGACCGACCAGATGCGCAGCTACATCGAGACCGCCGCGGGCATCAAGGCCTACGACATCTACGGGTTGTCCGAGATCATCGGCCCGGGCGTCGCCACCGAGTGCGCCTGCCAGGCCGGCCTCCATGTCTTCGAGGATCATTTTCTCGTGGAAATCGTGGATCCGAAGACGCTCCAACCGGTGCCGGACGGCGCGGAGGGCGAGCTGGTGATCACCACGCTCAGCAAGCAGGCCATGCCGGTCATCCGCTATCGCACGCGGGACATCACGGCGATCGAGGCGGGGCCCTGCGCCTGCGGGCGCAGCATCCGGCGCATCCGCCGCATCAGCCGCCGCAGCGACGACATGTTCATCATTCGCGGCGTCAACGTCTTTCCGTCGCAGATCGAGACGGCACTACTCAAGACCGAGGCCAGCCTGCCGCACTATCAGATCGTGCTCACGCGCAAGTCCGGGCTCGACCAGATGGAGGTGCGCGTCGAGGTGACCGGCGAGATGTTGAGCGACCGGCTCAGCGAAATGGAGGGATTGCAGCGGCGGTTTGCGCACAGCATCGAGCAGATCACCAGCCTGCACACCACGGTCACCCTCGTGCAGCCGGGCACCGTCCCGCGCAGCGAAGGCAAGGCCAAGCGGGTGCTCGACAAACGGAATGAAGCCAGCTGAACCAGCCCCGGTGGTCGAGAGTCGAGTGCCGAGCGGCGAGAGCCGGGCGCATTTACGATTTCCGAGTTACGAGGGACGAATTTCTCCCGGGCACTCCCACTTCGTATTTCGTAAATCGTAATTCGTACCTCGCCCCTCCCGCCGGCCCCCGCCCTTCGACCCTCGTCCCCCGACTCCCGCACGCGCCATGAAAATCCGCCAGCTCTCTGTTTTCCTTGAGAACCGTCCCGGGCGTCTGTCCGCCCTCTGCCGCACGCTGGCCGATGCCGGCGTCAACCTCAGCACCCTGACCCTGGCCGAGACCGGCGAGTTCGGGCTGCTGCGTCTGATCACGCCCGACCCCGACAAGGCCCGGCAGGTGGCCGAGCGCGCGGGCTACGCGGCCACGATGACTGAGGTCGTGGCCCTGCAGGTGCCCGACCGGCCCGGCGGGCTGGCGTCGGTGCTGAAGGTGCTCGAGGCGGCCAACCTCTCCGTCGAGTACATGTACGCCTTCGCGATGCGCACGGGCGGCGACGCGATCATGATCTTCCGCTTCGGCGACATGGACCGCGCGATCGCGGTCCTGCAGGCCGGCGGCGTCGGCGTCTCCAAGCCGGTGGACCTGTTCGGAAAGCCACCGGCGGACGCCCGTGGTTGAGCTCCCCCCGGGGACCTGACGGGAGCTGGATTCGGCGGTTCCTGCGGTCAGTCCTGCCAATCTCCGGCACGGAATCAGCGATCCACGGCTCGGCCGGCTCCTATCGTCTGTCATTTGGCCGATGGCACCCGGTCTCGGCCGCTCCCTCCCGGGCCGGGCCTCCCGGGCGCCGGATTGATCCACCTCCGAATCCACCCGAGACGAACCAAGGTTGTCATTTAATAGATGACAACGGGTGGCCACGACGCCCACCCCGCTCATGGTCCGGCGCTGAGCGTCGCTTAGGGAGTTTCTGCAACAGGAACTATTCCATTTACTGGTGACACAGGCGGCTTTCTCCGCCAAACGAGCAGGATGCACTATCGACCGCTTTTCCTTTCCGGGGGTCCCCGGGACATCGGAGACCTCGCGGAGCACGTCGTGGCATTGGCCCGTCGGGTGCAAAAACGGCGTTTGCCACTCGTTGCGGCCGGGCGCTGGCGGTGCCTCCGGGCTGGGCCGGATACGCCGCTATGGAACGCGCTCGCGCGGTCGGTGGCCACGCGCCTCGAGCGCCGCGGCGCGAAGGTGCGGTTGGCGCCGCTTCTGGGTATTTCCCGCCAGCGCCTGCATCTGCTGATCGTGGCGCGGAAAGCCTACCCCGACGCCGAGCGGGCCCTCCAGTTGCTGCTCTGGCTGCAGACCGGCGCCCGGAACAAACCGGAGCTTCGGCCTCCACTCGGCCGGCGGGCACCGATGTCATCTGTCAAATGACATCCGTGGTTCGTCCCGTGCGATAGCGGAGGCGAGTCAGCGGCCGTCCCTGATTGCCGGGATCCGGCGGCGGAACCTGGATGTCATCTATTAAATGACAACCGTGGTTCGTCCCGCGCGGGTGAGATGCTGACTCAACCGCCGTCCGGGGAGAGCGACGCGGTGTCATCGGGATCGAAGGAAGGGAAGGCGCACTCCGTCGGGGGACCCAACGGGCGCGACCGGCGACAGTCAGCCGAGGCTCAGCCAGGCGCGGGCGACGCCGGCGAGCAGGCCGAAAAGGTGGCCCTCCCAGGAGGTGCCGCCGCGGGCCGGCTTCACGCCGGCGAGCAGGCCGCCGTAGGCCAGCATGACGCCGACCGCCACGGTCAGGTCGGACGTCGTGCGCGTGAACGCCGCCGCCGCCAGCAGATAGCCGAGGAAGCCGAAGATCACGCCGCTCATGCCCACGTGCGAAGCGTTGCGGCCGAACAGCCAGACGAGCACCCCCTGCAGGAGGGCGATCGTCACGGCCACCTCGACGAACTGCGCCTCATGGCGCCGGAGCACGAGGCCGCCCAGCACGATGAAGGGCGGCAGGTTCGCCGCCAGATGCGCCGCGTTGGCGTGCACGAACGGCGCGGTGACGATGCCGGGCAGCCCCGCGGCGCGCCGTGGCGTCACGCCGAGGCGCGCCGCCCAGCGCACCGACCCGGCGGCGAGCACCGTCCCCGCCACCATCGCCAGCGCCGGCCAGGACAGGTAGCACCACGGCGTCTCGAGATAGAGGCGATGGAGGTAGTGAGTCAGCAAGTCCATCGGCAGAGGTCGGAAGCCAGAGATCAGGAGACAGAAAACATGGGGTAGGAGGCAGGAGGTAGATAACCGCTGGCGGGGTGCGGGCAGACGGTAAAGCCTCACCTTGGAACTTGGAACTTGAAACTTGGAACTTGCGCCGGGCGAGGGCTGTGCGCCCGGTGCCGGCGCCGGTCTTCCTGAAACTTGGTCCTTGGGGCATGAAACTTGTCCGCCGGCAACGGCGGACAATTGCCAAGTGCGCGAAATTCTGACTTCATGGGCCGATGCGAATCGCCGTGCTTGCCGATACGCACGACCGTTACCCGCCGGGTCTGCCGGAGCGTTTGCACGCGGCCGATGAGATCTGGCATCTGGGTGATGTCTGCCAGCCGTCGGTGTTGGTGGAATTCGAGCAGCTCGGGCCGCCGGTGCGCGTCGTGCTCGGCAACTGCGACTGTCACAACGGCTGGCCGCATCAGATCCGCCTGGAACGGGACGGCGTGCGCCTCGTCCTGATTCACGCGCCGCCGGCGAAGGCGCCGGCCGACACGGACGTCATTCTGCACGGCCACACTCATGTGCCGCGCGATGAAACCGACGCGCGCGGCGTGCGCTGGCTCAATCCCGGCTGCATTTCGCGCCCGCGCGGCGGCGCGCCGCCCAGTTTTGCGTGGTTGACGATCCGCCCCGGTCGGCTCGACTGGCGGGTGGTGCCCCTCTGACCCCGATGCCCAAGAACCTACCCAATCTGCTCAGCATCCTGCGCATCGCGCTTGCGCCGGTCATGGTGGCGGTGGCGTGGGCGACGGGCTCGCGGCCCTGGTTCCTGGGCCTGTTTGGGGCGGCGCTCGTGACGGATGCGCTGGACGGTTTTCTGGCGCGGCGGCTGAAGGCGGAATCCGACCTGGGCCGCCGGCTCGACAGCTGGGGCGATTACCTGCTGACCGGCACGGCGGTGCTGGGGATGTGCCACCTGTGGCCGGAGGTGGTGATGGCGGAATGGCCGTGGTTTGTGGTCGCGCTGCTCGGCTGTTTTTCGATTGTGGGCTATGGATTGTTCCGCTGGCGGCGGGTGCTCGGGTACCACACCTGGCTGGCGAAGCTGATGGCGGTGCTGCTGCCGACCACCGCGCTGGTGCTGCTGGCCGGGTGGTCGGCCGTGCCCTTCCATGCCGCGGTGTTCCTGCAGGTGCTGTGCGGCATCGAGGAGATGGTGATCGCCTTTGTGCTGCCCGGTTATTCCGGTCACATTCCCAGCGTCTGGCACGCCCTGCGCCAGCGCCGGGAGGCTCGCGCGCAGGCGGCTCCCGGCGACGCGTGACGGCGACCGGGCCAACCGTGGTGGATCAGCTGCGCCTGTTCGAACCCGCGGCGCCATGGCCGGAGAGCGGCATCCGCTTTGTCCGAAGCGAGCGCGCCCGGCACTACCGCCTCACCCTCCGCCGCGACGGCACGGCCGTGGCGACGATTCCGCGGCGCGGCTCGGAACAGGAGGCGCGCCGGTTCGTCGACCAGCAGCGCGGCTGGCTGGAGCGCGCCCGCGCCCGGCAGCGGGCCCGCCCCCGCGCCGCGGAGGTCTGGAACCCCGGCACACCGGTCTTCTGGCGGGGCGAGGCGCAGCCGATCCGGGCGGCGGCGGAGGCCGGGCGGCCGGCGGTCGCACTCGGGAGCGAACGGTTCCGCGTGCCGCGGCTGGAGGGCGACCTGCGGCCGGCGCTCGAAGCGCAGCTGCAGCGGCGGGCGCGGATCGAACTCCCCGCGCGCGCCTGGGAACTGGCGGCGGCGACGGGCACCGCGATCAAGCGGGTCACGATCCGCAGCCAGCGGTCGCGCTGGGGGTCGTGCTCGGCCGGCGGCACGATCTCGCTCAATTGGCGGCTGATGCAGGCGCCCGACGCCGTGCGCGACTATCTCATCTACCACGAACTGATGCACCGGCGGGAGATGAACCACTCGCGGCGGTTCTGGGCGCACGTGGCGGCGGTCTGCCCGGGCTGGCGCGAGGCCGAGCGCTGGCTCAAGCGGCACGGCAGCCTCGCCGGGCTGTGAGGCGGACGGGACGCCGGCCCGTGCGCGCGACTACGCGTCGACGTCCGCTTTCCCCGGCCGCAGCATGCTCGCCAGCACCGCCAGCGCCAGCACCCCCCCGATCACGCCGAGCGAGATGGCGGTGGAGATATCCACCCACGGCTCGATCAGCATCTTCACGCCGATGAACACCAGGATGACCGCCAGGCCGAGCTTCAGGTAGCGGAAAAGCTGCATGACGCCGTTGAGCGCGAAGTAGAGCGAGCGCAGGCCGAGGATCGCGAAGATGTTGGACGTGAGCGCCACGAATCCGTCCTTCGAGATCGCCAGGACCGCGGGCAGCGAATCGAGGGCGAAGACGAGGTCGGTCGTCTCGACCACCAGCAGCACGATGAACAGGGAGGTGGCGGCCGGCCGGCCGTTCTGCCGCGTGAAGAAATGGCCGTCCGGGTCGCCCGGCGCCACCGGGAAGAACCGGCGGAAGATCCGCACGGCGAGATTGTGGTCCGGATCGACGTTGACCGCCTCCTTGCGGGGCAGGGCCATCTTGACGCCGGTGTACACCAGGAAGGCGCCAAAGAGGTAGAGCACCCAATGAAAGCGCTGGATCACGCTCACCCCGGCCAGGATGAATGTCGCGCGCATCAGGACGGCGCCCAGGATGCCCCAGAACAGCACGCGGTGCTGCCAGCGCGCCGCCACCTTGAAATAGGTGAAGATGACGATGAAGATGAAAACGTTGTCGACGCTCAGGCAGAGCTCGACGAGGTAGGCCGCGAGGAACTGGTTGCCGAGTTCGGTGCCCCGCCAGTGATAGACGAGGCCGTTGAAGCCCAGCGCCAGGCAGAACCAGACCGCGCACCAGACGAGCGCCTCCCGCATTTTCACCTCGTGCGCCGTGTGCTGGAACACGCCGAGGTCGACGGCGAGCATGACGGCGATGAAGGCGAAGAAGCCGGCCCACGCCCACCAGGGGAGCGCGGTGCCGGCGGCAACGATGGCAAGCGACGTTGACATGCGCGGCCGCAGCATTGGCGGCGCCGCGCGGGCGGGCAAGCGGAACCGGCCCGCCCGACCACCGACCGGGATCGCGCATCCAGGCTAGCGCTCCGCGCCGAGCGCCCGCGCGTAGGCGGCCTGGGCGGTGAGATAGGTCCAGCGGGCCGCGGCCAGCGACGATTCGGCGACGGCCAGCGCGGTCTGGGTATCGAGCAGATCGGTGACCAGGGCGGCGCCGGTCCGGTAGCGTTCGCGCACGACCCGCAGGCTCTCCTCGTCGGCGCGCACGGTGGCCTCGTTGGCGGCGATGGACTCCCAGGCGCGTTCGAGCTCGCTGGCGGCGGCCCAGACCTCCTGGCGCACCTGCAAGACCCGCTGGTCGTAGGCGGCCTGCTCGCGGACCAGCTCGGCCTTGCGGCGGGCCACGCGATGGGCGCGGCTGCCGGCGTCGAACACCGGCAGGTCGACCGACAACCCCACCTGCCACTCCTTGGTTTCCGGCAGCACCGCGGTGTCGTTCCAGCCGTATGAGCCGTCGGCCCGCAGCTTGGGCGCCCGGGCGGCGCGCGCGCCGTCCACGCCGGCCCGTGCGGCGGCGACGCGCAGCTGTTCCGAGCGCAATTCGGGCCGGTTCGCGATGGCTGCCGCGACGGCTTCGGCGAGGTCGGCGGCGGTGGGGGGAGGGGCCGCGCCGTCAGGCGGCGCGATTGCCACCGGCGTCTCGGCCGGCCGGCCGATGGCGGTGTTGAGCCCGCCGGCGGCGATGCGCAGGCGGCTGCGGGCGCTGATCAGGTCCAGCCGGGCGGCCGCGACTCCGGCCTGGACGCGCAGCACGTCGGCCTGCGGCACCGCGCCAGCCTCCCGGCGGGCCTGGACGAGCGTGAGGTGGCTCTCGTTGCGGGCCAGGTTCCGTTCGGCGACGCCGAGCAGGTCCCGGGCCGCGGCGAGTGCATAGAACGCGGACTGGACCGACAGGCGCACATCGGCGCGGATGGACGCGGCGTCCGCCTCGGCGCTGCCCATCAGGGCGCGGGCCGTGGCGAGACCCGCGCGGCGTTCGCCGAAATCGAAGAGCGTCACGCGCGACGTCAGTCCGCCGGTCCAGTCATCCAGCGGCCCGATCAGCTTCGGGGGCGGCTGCCCCGGCAGGGCGAGGCCGGCGGGCAGGAAGGCGCGCTTCTGCCAGCGGTGGTAGCCGGCGCTGAGGTCGACCTGGGGCCAGTAGGGGGCCCGAGCCTCGCCGACCGCCTCGCCGGCGGCCGAGACTCCCGCGGCGGCGGCCGTGAGCATCGGGTGGCTGGCCGCCGCAGCGCGCAGGCAGTCGTCCAGGGTGAGGGGGGGCGCGTCCGTCGCGGCGGCGGGCGGCGGTGCGGCCAGGAGGAGGAGCGCGGAGCAGACGGCGACGGTTTTCATCGGCGGAGGAGGGAAGGCGGCGGGCGGCGGCGCTCAGGCGAGCGTCTTGTGGAAGCGTTTGACGGCGAAAGTCATCACGGCCAGGCCGAGCACGAGGAGCGCGGCCATCTGGGGCCAGAGGACGTCGGCGCCGACGCCCTTGAGGAACACGCCGCGGATGATGATGAGGAAGTAGCGCAGCGGGTTGACCAGGGTGGCCCACTGGATGACCCGCGGCATGTTGGCGATGGGATAGATGAAGCCGGACAGCAGCATGGCCGGGAAGAAGAAGAAGAAGGTGGTCATCATCGCCTGCTGCTGGGTGCTGCTGACGGTCGAGATGAACAGGCCAATGCCGAGCGTGCTCAGCAGGTAGAGGCTGGTGGCGCCCAGCAGCAGCAGCAGGCTGCCGCGGATGGGAATGCCGAACCAGAACACGCCGACCGCCGTCACGAGCAGCACGTCGACGAAGCCGATGACGATGAACGGCGCGCACTTGCCGAGGATGAATTCCACCGGGCGGATCGGCGTCACCATGATCTGCTCGATCGTGCCCACCTCCTTCTCGCGCACGATGGCCATGCCGGTGAGCATGAGGGTGACGAGCATAACCAGCACCGCCATGATCCCCGGCACGAAGTAGTTCCGGCTCTCCAGGTTCTCGTTGAACCAGGCGCGGGGCCGCAGGTCGACGGCGCCGACCGCCAGGGTCCGGCCGGCCTGGCGCAGCGTCCGGGCGACCAGCACGTCGTTGCTGTAGCCGGCGGCGATCACGGCGCTGTAGTTGAGCACCAGGCGGGCGGTGTTGGAGTCGGACCCGTCGACGACCAGCTGGACGGGCGCCACCCGGCCGCCGTCGAGGTTGGCGCCGAAGCCCGCGTTGATCTGGAGGAAGGCGCTGGCGTCGGCCGAATCGATCAGGGCGCGGGCGCGCCGCTCGTCATCGGTGCGGGCGACGGCGTCGAAATAGTCGGAGCCGGTGAAGCGGGCCACGAAGTCGCGGCTGGCCGGCGTGCCGTCGCGGTCGACGACGACCAGCCGCACGTGGCGGACGTCCATGGTCACCGCGTAGCCGAAGATGAGGCACTGGATGATGGGCACGCCGAAAATGACCATGCGCATGCGCGGATCGCGGAACACCTGGATGAACTCCTTGCGGAGCATGGTGACGATGCGTTCCCACATGGTCAGGCGAGCCTCTTTTTGAGCGTGCCCACGGCGAGGGCCAGCACGAGGGCGGCGAAGACGGACAGGAACACCACGTCGGGCCAGAGCACGGCCAGGCCGACTCCGCGGAGGTAGATGCCCTTGACGATGGCGACGAAGTAGCGCGCGGGCACGATGACGGTGATGACCTGCACGGGCAGCGGCATGTTCTGGATGGCGAACATGAAACCCGAGAGCAGGAACGCCGGCAGAAAGGTCGAGACCATGGCGATCTGGCTGGCCAGCAGCTGGCCGCGCGCCAGCACGCTGATCAGGATGCCTTGGGCGAGGGTGCCGATGATGAAGAGCGCCGCGGTGGCGAACAGCAGGGTCACGCTGCCGCGCAGGGGGACGTGGAAGAGAAAGACAGCCATCAGCACGGCAATGAGCACGTCGACCATGCCGACGACGAAGTAGGGGATGAGCTTGCCGACGATCACCTCGGACGGCTTCACCGGCGTGGAGATGAGCTGCTCCATCGTGCCGCGCTCCCATTCGCGCGCGATGGTGAGGGAGGTGAGCAGCGCGGCGATCAGGCCCATGATGACGGCAATGAGGCCGGGGATGATGAAGTTCCGCGACTCGAGGTCGGCATTGAACCAGACGCGCGGCCGCAGGTCGAGCGGCGGGGCCGTGGCGCGGCCGGTGACGCGCAGGGATTGCGCCACGGCGATCCGCTGGTTAAAGAGACCCGAGACGGCCTGGGCGTAGCCGAGCACGATGGCGGCGGTGTTGGCATCGGAGCCGTCGATGATCGCCTGCACCTCCGCGGCGCGCCCGGCGTCGAACTGCGTGGCGAAGTCCGGCGGGATCACGAGCGCGAGCAGCGCCTCGCGTTCGTCGATGGCGCGCACCAGGTCGCCGTAGTGCGCGGCGGCGCCGCGGAAGTCGAAATAGCGCGAGGCGGTGAACTGGGCCACGAACTCCCGGCTCTGGGCGGTCCCGCTCTGGTCCCACACGACGAGCGGCACGTGGTCGACGTCGACGGTCAGCGCATAGCCGAAGAGGATGATCATCAGCATGGGAATGCCGACGGCCAGGCCGAGACTGCGGGGGTCCCGGCGGATGTGGAGGGTTTCCTTGCGGGCCACGGCCCGGAGGCGGCGCAGGTTCATCGGCGCACCTCCGTCTGGGGCGCATCCGCCCGGTCGCGCGATTCGATGAGGGAGACGAAGACGTCCTCCAGGGTCGGCGTGATGCGCTCGATCCGGGTCGGGTGGAAGCCCGCCGCCGCCAGGCCGGCGCGGACGGCGGCGATAGCGGCCGCGGGGTCCCCGGCCCGGGCCACGGCGTGCAGGCCCCGGCCGAAGAGGGCGGCCTCCTTGATCTCGGGCAGGCGCTCGACGAGCTCCCGCGCCTCGCCGGGCCGGTCGCAGTCGACGTCGAGCACGGCCTCCTGCATGTGCCGGGACTTCAGCTCGCGGGGCGCGCCCAGGGCGATGAGTTCGCCGCGGTAGATGACCCCGAGCCGGTCGCAGTACTCCGATTCCTCCATGTAGTGCGTGGTGACGAAGACGGTGACGCCGCGGCCGGAGAGATCGTAGATGAGGTCCCAGAACCGCCGGCGGCTGTTGGGGTCGACGCCGGAGGTGGGCTCGTCGAGGAACAGGATGGGCGGCTCATGCAGGACGGCGCAGCCGAGGGCGAGGCGCTGCTTCCAGCCGCCTGAGAGCACGCCGGTGCGGGCATGACGGTGGTCGCGCAGGCCGGCCATGGTGAGGACCCATTCCTTGCGCTCGGATTTTTTCGCCCGCGGCAGGCGGTAGATGCCGCTGTAGAAGTCGATGTTCTCCTCGACGGTGAGCTCGTCGTAGAGCGAGAACTTCTGGCTCATGTAGCCGATGCGCGTCTTGATCTGCTCGGTTTCGCGCACGATATCGAAGCCGGCGACGCGCCCGGAGCCGGCGGTGGGCGCGAGCAGGCCGCAGAGCATGCGGATGGTGGTGGACTTGCCCGCCCCGTTCGGCCCGAGAAAGCCGAAGATTTCGCCGCGCCGGACCGCGAACGACACGCCGGCCACGGCGGTGAACGACCCGAAGCGCTTCACGAGGTCGTGCACCTCGACCACGATCTCGGCGGAGCTGGCCGGTTCAGCGCGCATCGGCGGGGGCCTCCCGGGCGGCCAGCACGGAGACGAAGACGTCCTCGAGCGACGGCGCGATCGGGCGGATGGACTCCAGGTCGAAGCCGGCGGCGGCGACCAGCCGGCGGATGGCGGACTCGGCCGCCGCCGTGTCGCCGACCGCCACGTGCACGCGGTCGCCGAACAGGCCCACCGTGGCGCCGGCCAGGTGTTCGCGCAGCAGGGCGGCGGTCCGCCGCGGGGCGGCGGTGCGCACCTCGAGCAGCGCGCCCGGCATCAGGGCCTTGACCTCCTCCGGGGTGCCCAGCCCGAGCAGGCGGCCCTGGTGGAGGAGGGCGAGGCGGTTGCAGCGCTCGGCCTCGTCGAGGTAGGCCGTGGACACGAAGATCGTCACCCGTTCGCGCACGAGCTGGTAGAGGATGCGCCAGAAGTCGCGCCGGGAGACGGGATCGACGCCGTTGGTCGGCTCGTCGAGGAACAGGACGCGCGGCGTGTGGATGAGCGCGCAGGCCAGCCCCAGCTTCTGTTTCATGCCGCCGGACAGGTTGCCGGCGAGGCGCTGTTTGAAGGGCGTGAGGTTGCTGAATCCGAGCAGGCGTTCGGTCTTTTCCGCGCGGCCGCGGCCGGGCACGCCGTAGATGTCCGCATAGAACTCGATGTTCTCCATCACGGTGAGGTCGGCATAGAGGCCGAACCGCTGGCTCATGTACCCGATGTGCGCCTTGAGGCGCTCGGCCTCCCGGACCACGTCGCAGCCGGCCACCGCGGCCGTGCCGCCGGTCGGCGGGAGCAGGCCGGTGAGCATGCGCATGATGGTGGTCTTGCCGGCGCCGTCGGGGCCGACCAGGCCGAAGATCTCGCCCTCGGCGACGGTGAGATCCAGACCGGCGACGGCCACGAGGTCGTCGAAGGTGCGGCGGAGGCCGGCGGCGTGGATGGCGGGCATGGCGGTCGAGGTGAGGGTGGAGCGCCCCGGTCCCGGGGCGTTGGGCGGCCGGGCCGGGCCGCACCAACGAGTCAGGGCGCGGCGGGAATGATGGCGTCGGCCGGCATGCCGGGCTTGAGCTCGTCGTTCGGATTGGCGAGGTCGACCTTGACCCGGAACACGAGTTTCACCCTCTCCTTGGGCGTCTGCACCGTCTTGGGCGTGAATTCGGCCTCGGAAGCGATGAAGCCGACGGTGCCCGGGTAGGTTTTGCCGGGGAAGGCGTCCGTGCGCACCGCCACCGTCTGCCCGAGGTGGACCCGGGCCAGGTCAGTCTGGTCGACGTAGGCGCGGACCCAGACGTGCGCCGTGTCGGCGACGGTCACGACCGGCGTGCCGGCGGCGACGAATTCCCCGGGTTCGATGTTGTGGGAGAGCACCACGCCGGTGAGCGGCGAGGTCAGGCGCGTGTTGTCGAGCTGGATCTCCGCGAGGGCCATGGCGGCGCGGGCCTGGTCCGCCCGCGCGCGGCCCTGGGCGATGTCCTCGGCGCGCGGGCCCTTTTGGACCAGCGTGAAGCGCTCGGCCGCCTCGGCGGCGCGGGCCTCGGCCACGGCAAGCTGCGCCTGGGAGGCCTCGAGTTCGCGGTCGGCGATGGCGTCCTTGGCGCGCAGTTCCTGCTGGCGGGCGAAATCGAGGCGGGCGCGGTCGCGATCGGCCTCGGCGCTGCGCAGCGTGGCCGCGGCGGCGGCGATCTCCTCGGGGCGCGAGCCGGCCTCGAGCTCGGCCAGCGCGGCGGCGGCGCCCGCCAGTTCGGCCCGACGCAAGGCGAGCTGCTGCTGCTGGTCGGCGTCGTCGAGGCGGGCGATCAGCTGGCCGGCGGCGACCCGGTCGCCTTCCGAGACGGGGCGCGCGGTGACGCGGCCGGGGATCTTGAAGCCGAGCTGGGCGTCGGTGACCTCGAGGTTGCCCGAGACGACCAGGTCGCCGGCGCGGCCGGCCGGACCACGGGTGCAGGCGGCGAGCCCGAGGAGGGCGGCGCAGGCGGCGGCGCGGGCGAGGCGCCTCCGGCGCTCAGGTCGCGGCCGGGAGGGGGCGGGAGGCGATGTGTTTCTCATAATCTTGGTGACCGGGGGAGGTGAGGAGGCCGCCGAAGAACAGGCGGACCGCCTTCTCCAGGGTCTGTTTGGGGGAAAGCTGGGTGCGTTCGAGCACGGCGGGTTGGAGGAGGCCGCGCATGGCCTGGAGCCAGAATTGGACGGCGAAGTCGGGGTCCAGGTCGGCGCGCACCTTGCCCTCGGCCTGGCCGGCGCGGATGAGCCGGCCGAACACGTGGGGCACGTTGCGGGAGCGGACGTCGTCGATCTGCTGATACAGCTGCGGGGCGGAGCGCTGGAGGTTGTGGAGCAGGCCCGGGCTGGCCCGGGCGAGGGTGGAGCCGACGACGTCGATCACGCCGGCGAGCTTCTCGGCGAAGGTCAGCCGCCGGGTGGCCAGGATGGCGTCCATGCGTTCGCGGATCGAGCGCTCGAGCTCATCGATGATGGCGCCGGCGATCGCGTCCTTGCCCGGGAAATGCACGTAGAGCGTCTTCTTGCTCATGCCGAGCTCGCGGGCGAGGGCCTCCATGGTGAGGGCGGGGTAGCCGTGGGCGAACAGGGTGGTGCGCGCGGCGTCGAGGATGCGGGCGCGGGGGGAGGGCCGGGCGGTGGGGGGGGCGGGCGGGCGCATGGGAATCGATGGAAACCATAAACGTACTTTTGGTTTCCTAGCAAGCCGTTTGTCGTGGTTCTCGCGTCGGGACAAAAAAAGGGCCGGGCCCGGGGCCCGGCCGGAAGCGTCGCTGAGGTCGGAACGAACTAGCGGCGGAAGCCGCCCCGGTCGCCGCCGCGGCGATCGCCGCGGTCGCCGCCGCCGCGGTGGCCGCCGCCGCCGAATCCGCCCCGGCGCTCGCCGCCGCCTTCAAACTGGCGGGGCGGACGGTCCTCCTTGGGGCGCGCCTCGTTGACGGTGAGGTTGCGGCCCTCGATGGCGAAGCCGTGGAACTTCTGGATCGCCGCCTGGCCCTCCTCGGGGGTGGACATGGAGACGAACGCGAAGCCGCGGGAACGCCCGGTAAACTTGTCGAAGATCAGGTCGACGCCGGCCACGGTGCCGGCCTGGCTGAACAGATCCTGCAGGTCCTGCGCGGTGGACGCAAAGGGCAGATTGCCCACGTACAGTTTGGTGCTCATGTGGAGGTGTCTTCCGTCTGACTGCTTGGCCTAATCTTCTGCCCGTTCCCGACCGTCGAGTTTCGAATCACCACTGAACGCAGGTTCACCTGACAATCCACCAAGCAGACGACTCAAACAACAAGCGGGGGCAGGGTTGAAAACGGGTTGTCGGCTGGCAAGCAAAAATCGGGAGGGCGCCCCGGACCCGCCGGCGCCGGTCAGGCCGGACTTGCCTCCGGCGCGGACCGGTGTCCCTTTGGCCGCATGCCTGTCTTTCTGCATACCCGCATCCGGGTGGGCGACCTGGAGCGCACGATCGCCTGGTACCGGAATCTCGGCTTTGACTGCGTCGGCCGGGAGCCGCGCTCGCCGCAGGGCAACCAGCTGGCCTTCCTGCAGATCCCGGGAAGCGCCCACCAGCTCGAACTCTGCTGCCAGCCCGGCCGGCCGCCGGCGGTGCCGGAGGACCTAGTCCACACGGCCGTCGGTTTCCCCGACCTCGTCGCGCAGTGCGACGAGCTGGAGAAGAAGGGCTGGGTGATCTGGCCGGCCGACTGGCGGCAGACGTTTCCGCACGGCCGGCGCATGGCGTTCGTGACCGACCCCGACGGCTACGAGGTGGAACTGCTCGAGGAAGGCTGAGCCTGGCCCGGCGCGCTCCCGCGACCACCCGCGGACGTTACTTGACCTGCCCGGCGGGCGTCATTTTCCTATCCCTCCACGGCCATGCGCTCGGTTGCCCTCATTCCACGCCTGATTCTGCCGCTGGTGGGGCTGGTGTTCCTGGCCCCATCCGGCCGGGCGGGATCCAACCTGCTGGACAATTCGCCGTTTCTCCCGCCCAACTCCCCGGCGGGCGGCGCCCAGGAGACGGCGCCGCTCGAGCTGCGGAGCATCTTCAAGACCGGCGCCGCCTATCAGTTCAGCCTGTTTGACGCGGCCAAGCGCCAGAGTGTCTGGGTCGGCCTGAACGAGCCCGGCCAGGATTTCGTGGTCAAGTCCTTCGACGCCGCCCACGACACCATCACGGTCGACCAGCGGGGCCGGTCCTTCAAGCTCACGCTGAAGGAGGCGAAGATCGCCCTGCTCAACACGGTGCCGGCGGCAGTGCCCGGCGCCGTTCCGGGCACGCCGGGCGGACCGACGCCGCAGTTCCCGACCGCGGGCCTGGGGGCCGGTCCGCGCGGCCCGGTGCCGGCGCTGACGCCGGAGCAGCTGCGCAATCTCGAGGCCGACATCAACCGGCGGCGGGAGTTGCGGCGCCGGGCGATGGCCGCGCGGCCGACCGGCCCGCCGGCCCCGCCCGCGCCGACGGCGGGGCCGGGGCCGGGGCGCTGACCCGCGTCCGGGCCGGTCCGCGCCGGCCGGGATCGGTGTATTTGATGTTCAAATACCAGGCCGGGCGGGGGCGCGAGGGCAAAGCCGGGCGGAAAGGCAAGCGGAAAGTCGGAAGCCCGCGGAGCGATTTTCCCTCTGAAAAACGCCGGGTTTCCCTAGAATTTCGTTGCATTGCCGAGGGAGGGCACTATGACGGGCTCCACTATGGCTAAGAAATCCGCCCGCACCCCGAATGCAAAATTCATGGCCCCGGTCACCCCGGACGCCGTCCTCGCCCCCGTTGTCGGCAGCAATCCGCTGCCCCGTACCGAGCTCACCAAGAAGCTGTGGGTCTACATCAAAAAGAACGGTCTGCAGGACAAGAAGGTCAGGACGCAGATCAATGCTGACGACAAGCTGAAGGCCGTGTTCGGCGGCAAAGCCAAGGTCAGCATGTTCGAGATGACCAAGCTGGTCTCCGGGCACGTTTCCTGACGTTTATTCCCTTTTTGATCACACGCCGCCGGCGGATGCAATCCGCGGCGGCGTGTGCGTTTTTCGGGAGCGGGGGAGGGCCGTTGCCGCTGGAATTACCTGAAGAAAAATCATGGCAAGGGATCACGCCGGCGGTAAGATGCGAATCGGTAAATATCTGATAGATAAATATTAAAGTAAGATTAGGCGCCGGAGGTGGAGTGGGCAGGCTCCCGCGAGTCCGCGCCGATTGGCGGACCCGCGGACCCGCGGAGGCCCGGCCCGATTCTCCCGCAGTTCGGGCTTGACGGCGGATATCGGAATGATATCACTTCAATATCCACTCAAAATCTGACCGGTCCGCGCCGCCGCGGCCGGGCCCGTCCCTTCCCCCATGAATACCACCGAAGATCCTGTCCGCGTCCGCAGTCGCGAACTTCCCGTGTCCGCCGCCAACGGCTGGCTGCTCCTGTTGGTCACCGCCGGCCTTTTTGCCGCGGCCGTCTGGTCCCTGATCGCTGCCATTCTGGCGCTCGGCGCCGGCGGCGAGGGCGGCTGGCTGCTGGGCGCCGCCGGCGTGCTGCTCGTGCTCGCCATCACCAGCAGCTGCGGGTTTTTCACCCTCCAGCCCAACGAGGCCGCCGTGCTCATCCTGTTCGGCGCCTACCGGGGCAGCGTCGGCGACAGCGGCTTCTTCTGGACCAACCCGTTCAACAAGCGGGTCAAGATCTCGCGCCGCGCCCGCAATCTCAACGGCGACAAGCTCAAGGTGAACGACAAGCGCGGCAATCCGATCGAGATCGCCGCCGTCGTGGTCTGGCGCGTGCAGGACACGGCGCAGGCCTGCTTCGACGTCGACAACTACGAGCACTATGTGGCCGTGCAGAGCGAGTCCGCCGTGCGCCATCTCGCGAGCGGCTATGCCTACGACGAGGGCGAGCACGACGAGGTGACGCTGCGCGGCGGCAGCGACGCCGTCTCGGCGGCCTTGCGCGAGGAGCTGCACCAGCGGCTTGAGAAGGCCGGCGTGCACGTCGAGGAGGCCCGTCTCACCCACCTCGCCTACGCGCCGGAGATCGCGCAGGCGATGCTGCGCCGGCAGCAGGCCGAGGCGGTCATCGCCGCCCGCCAGAAGATCGTGCACGGCGCGGTGAGCATGGTCGACATGGCGCTCAAGGAGCTCGCGGAGAAGCAGGTGGTGCACCTCGACGAGGAGCGCAAGGCCGCGATGGTCAGCAATCTGCTCGTCGTGCTCTGCGGCGACTCCGAGGTGCATCCGGTCGTGAACGCCGGCACGCTCTACAACTGACCCCCCCTCCACCGCAACCGGACTCCTTCCATGTACTACCAGATCGTTTCGGTCGGCGTGTTCCTGTCCCCTGCCAATGCGCTGGAGCATCTCGCCAAGGAGGTGAATGCGGCCATCGCCGTGGGCTGGGAGCCCGTCGGCGGCGTCACGCAGGTGGGCACCCGCCTGGTCCAGCCGATGGTCAAGCGCCGCTGACGAGGGTGGCCGCATGCATTCCGGCCCTTTCGCTCCCGA
>Ga0265338_10004733_pt1 | contig 18206 bp, 9 predicted proteins | sample 42126metaG_FD_193579 | JGI IMG/M metagenome (GOLD analysis project Ga0265338, IMG submission 193579) | Rhizosphere microbial communities from Carex aquatilis grown in University of Washington, Seatle, WA, United States - 4-21-26 metaG | ecosystem: Host-associated > Plants > Roots > Rhizosphere >... | reverse complement strand
GGGCTTACGCTCCCTCAATGGCCCCGAATGGTGCTGGGCTACGAATACGATTACCGGACGGGCGATGAGGCCGTAACAGCCTGGACCGGGAACGGCAGCAGTGGCACAGCGAAAAACATCAACCCCGCCAGCAAGACAATCCAGGAAGGGACTCACATCATCAAATTCGATCTCGATGCCGAGGTGCACGGCATCACCGTTGAAGACCGGTTTCGCGGCGAGTTTTACGATCTGACAACTCACTACACCAACTCGGCTGCCCGCGGTCCGGTGGTGCAAAACGTGAGGGAGAAAAACAGCTATTTTCAGGGCGCCAATACCATCCACCTCGAAAAACAAGTCACGGACTGGTTCTTCGGTTCCGCTGGCTACCTTTACAGCCACCTGGATGCCGACGCGAATTTCACCAACGCAACCACGCTCGGCCCCCGCACCTTCACCGGCTCGGCGCCCAATATCACGCTGGAACGTGAATCGCACGTGGCGAATGTAAACGGCTTGTTCGGTCCCTGGGAAGGGCTCACGTTCTCCAGCGGGGCGCAAACCGAATGGACGCGCCAGCAGGGTTTTGGCAGCGGCAATCTCAATCAATTCACCTTCACGCGTTTGACGCCGAACACCCTCACGATAGTTCCCACGACGTTGCGCGCCAATTATGATGAAAGTTCCACCATGGAAAACCTGGCTTTGCGTTACACAACCATCCCGTTCACCGTGTTGTTTGCCGAAGGCCGGTTGGAACAGAAAAACGTCGGGCAAACGGACAGCGATCTTCAACCCAGCGGTAATTTCCTCGAGCGAACAGATTTTTCGAGCCAGCTCAGTGATTTTCGCGCCGGATTCAGCACGTCACCGTGGCGATGGATGACCCTTACCACCCACTACCGCCGCTATGAAAACGATAGTCATTATCCGGCTGACGCCCCACCGCAACCGGCGGGTGGATACCCGGATTTTTTTCGGTCACGGGATCTCCTCACGGATGAAATCGAGACGAAACTCGTGGTGCGTCCCTATCATTGGCTGAAAACGAGCCTCTCCTATCAACTGCTGACCACCGAGTTTCGCGATGTCGCCAACGCCGGTTCCAACGCGACCAGCCAGGTCATTTATTCACCCGCGGGAAATCTTTTAACCGGTCGGACGGATTCCCAACGATACTCGATCGGCGCTGTCATCACGCCGCACCCGCGCCTTTATCTCGCCGCCTCGTTGACCTACGAGCCCTCCAAAACCCACACCGCCAATAGTGACGCTCCGACCGTCGGAGCTTATCGAGGCGACACCTATAGCGCCGACGCGAGCGGGACGTTTGTGTTGAGCCAAACCACGGACTTCTCGCTGGGCTGGACTTTTTCCGAGGCGAATTACGGTCAATCCAAGGCGATCACGTCCCCTCCGGTGGATATCCGTTATCAGGAGCACAACCTTGAGGCGGCGCTCACGCGACGTTTCGGAAAAAACGTCTCGGGTCGATTGCAGTACACCTTCGATTATTACCGGGAGCCCAGCAGCGGGGGCGCCAATGACTATCGCGCGCACGCCATTTTTGCCACGTTGAACCTGCGCCTGCCCTGAAGCTTGCCTCCAAACGGACATCCCGCGCGGCGCCGGACAATTCAACCGCCGAGACCGATTCGAAATTTCTCCAGCTGGGAAGAGTAGTGAATGGCCGGAATCCACGAAGGCGCTCGCAGGAAGACGATGCGGATTCGTTTCGTCCGCGGTTTGAGGCGTGCCCTCCTGGTCCACCTCGCCGTACCGCATGGATGGAGCCTGACCGCGAGGCGGCCATTCAGCGTGCGAGTCATACCAATAAGACGGCTGCCGACACTGATTTGTTCCGATGTTTTTGCCTCGATCATTAGCCTGCTTTAAGGAAAACTGTATGGAATCCGGTTCATGAATGGACAAAGGATGCAGTTTCAGTCCCGAACCGGGTTCGAATCGAAAAAGCGGGAACCTTTGGGTAAACTGTTCGTCTCATTATCGATGATGTTGTGGTATGGATCCAGGCTTGAACTTTGAAAGCATAGTGGCGCGCTTTTACGAGCCACTGTACCAATTCGCTTTCAGCCTGACGCGCGCGGAGGCCGATGCGTGCGACCTGGCCCAACAAACGTTTTATGTGTGGGCAACCAAAGGCCACCAATTGCGGGACCCGTCGAAAGTGAAGACCTGGCTGTTCACCACCCTCCACCGCGCTTTCCTCGAAAGCCGGCGGCGTCAGACACGTTTCCCGCATTACGAATTGGACGAAGTCCCGCTGGACCTTCCAACCCTCTCCCCGGCCAGCGTCAACCAATTGGATTCCCCCGCGGTGTTGAAGGCGCTGGAGGAGGTCGACGAAATTTATCAGGCGCCCGTCGCTCTTTTTTACCTCGAAGATTGTCCTTACAAGGACATTGCGGAAATTCTCGACATCCCAATTGGCACCGTCAAATCCCGCATGGCCCGCGGCATCGCCCAATTGCAGAGCATCCTCACCCGAGGCGACCGGGATAGCCGTCGCGAAAGGCAAAATGACTAAGGAACTGGCAAAACAAATTCTCCAACTGTATCGGCCCGGAACGGCGGACGCCGCCGATCCCGAATTCGCCGAAGCCTTGGAACTCTGCCGGCGCGACTCAGAACTTAAAGAGTGGCTGGACAATCATTGCGCCGTGTATGCGGCGCTCCGCTCGAAGTTCAAACACATCGCCGTGCCGGAAGGGTTGAAGGAACAGATCATCGCCGAACGGCCGGTTCATCGCACTCCGGTCTGGCAAAAATCCGTGCTCCTCGCCGGGGCCGTTGCCGCCCTTGTCCTCCTGATATCCGGGTTGCTCCAACTGAACTCCTCTCGCGAACGGCATGACTTCGCCGCTTACCGCACCTACATGAGCAGCTATGCCGCACGCGCCTACTCGATGGACGATTATACCAATAATTTGGACCAGATCCGCCTTTTCCTCGACCAGAAGAAAGCGATTGCGGATTACGTGCTGCCGGAAAATCTCAAAAAGAATGCCACCGCCGCGGGATGCGTCAGCACCACTTGGCAGGGAAAGCAGGTTTCCATGATTTGCTTCCAAACCGGCAAATCACGGATACCCAGCCAATCGGACCTTTGGTTGTTCATTACTGCGCGCACCGTCGCCAAGGATGCGCCCGCAGCCGCGACGCCGGCACTTGAGAACTCAAACGGCTTTACCACCGCGAGTTGGACAATTGGGGATAGAACCTACGTGCTGGCAATGGAAGGCGAAGACAAACAATTACTCGGCAAATTCCTGTAACGACCGCTTCTTCGATTTCGTCCCCGTTCTCGTCGTCGTCCTCATCCTCGCCGTCGTTCTCGTGCTCGTTAACCCAGTTTCTTTCGAGGGACAAGGACGAGAACGACGGCGAGAACGAAAGGATAATACAGACGAGGGGATTGGACTATTTCACTGGCAACCGATTAATGAGGGTAGTAAGTGCCCGGATATCCATCCGAACGTTCAATGCTCATTTTTGAAAGCACCCACGAAAAATCCTGCGGCCCGTCGGAAATAGGCATCGGCAGCGGAGCATTAATCCCATACGCCCGCGCCGGCTGCTTCGTGCTCGTGTTTTGCCAGCGGTGATGTTCTGAATGCCCATCCGCAAATGAAAAACTGGCCGCGCCATCGTGATACGAAGCCGGCAAATCATTCCACGTCGGCACGACCGACTCCTTGTTCAGAAAATAGCCGTCATCGATGCTGTCCGGATGTTCATCCAAAAACACGAAGATGTCCGACGGGCGCGGGACGGTGAACATTTTGAAGAACTGGACGTAAGTTGGATTATTCAGATTGGTGCCGCCCGTCGAAAAAGTGCCGGCGTCGCCGACCATCGCGTTCATCGAATAACTTCGCACGCGCGCGTTCCAGCCGGCGTTGCGTTGCAGATCACTGAGCGCGTAATCCGAGGGACAGCGATACAGCGCGGTCGACTTGTTGGCGTAAGGCCCGATCCCGCTCTCGACCATTTTCGTGGCATTCGTGTTATCCGCATCCAGTTCCCAATTCTCCACGTTGTTCACCCAATTCTGCCCCATATTAAAGCCGGCAACGGATGGCACCATCACGGTCCGCGCGCTTTGACCCAGGTTATAGGCCAGTTGCCCGTTATGCTCATCCGCATAAATCATCCAGGCCACCGTGAGCTGCTTGGTATTGTTAATGCAGAAACTTCCCTGCGCCCGCGCCTTGGCTCTGGCCATGGCCGGAAGAATGAGGCTGGCGAGAATGGCAATTATCGAGATAACCACCAACAATTCGATCAATGTGAAAGCGTTCCCGGGTTTCGGGTGAAGATCTTTTTTGGCTGGCGGAACGCTCATGAATGAGTGCGTCTTAAAGTCGCGCAGGAAAACAATAGCACATCCTCCGCCAGAGAAAAGCATTTTTGAGCCATACCCATCCAAGCAACCCTCCGCTGAAAGTAGTTAAACTAATAACAATATTTGCCTAACTGACGAACTGGGACGGCGAGCGGGCGTCCTCGCGAGTCGGAATGCCCCAGTTTGGGCTGCGCGATCATGCCGGCACCGTCCAAAACCCGCGGGGAAACTCCGTCGCTCCATGATTCGCGCCAGCGTCTTGGACTGCGGCGGCCCTCCGCCGCTTGGTTGTGCGGTCTTCATACCGGCGCGTTCAGCCTTGCTTGCTAAGTAAGAACCCAATTGTTTATGTTCGCCGGGCATTATGTCAGGACGCAGGCAATATCCGTTTCATTCGATCGAGCCCAAATGGCAACAGCATTGGGATGAGCAACAGACTTTTCGCGCGTGGAACCCGGGCGAGGCGGTTCCCGAGAATCATCCCTTCGCAAAACGCCACGGCGCCGATGCCATGGTGGCCGGCCGCCAGGCCCCGCCGAAGTATTACATCCTCGACATGTTCCCCTACCCGTCCGGCGCCGGCCTGCACGTCGGCCATCCGGAAGGCTACACCGCCACCGACATCCTCGCGCGCTACCAACGCGCCCAAGGCCGCCACGTCCTGCATCCCATGGGTTGGGATGCCTTCGGATTGCCCGCCGAGCAATACGCCATCAAAACCGGCCAGCATCCGCGCCAAACCACGGAGGCGAACATCGCCACCTTCAAGCGTCAGATCAAATCCCTCGGCTTCAGTTACGACTGGTCCCGCGAAGTGGACACGACCGACCCGCGTTATTTCAAGTGGACGCAATGGATTTTCCTGAAGCTCTATAATTCGTGGTTCAATCCCGAAACAAAAAAAGCGGAACCGATTGACACGCTAAAATATCCGGCGAATTTAAAAACCGAGGCCGAGAAGCGCGAGTTCCACGACGGGCATCGTTTAGCTTATAACGCTGAATTGCCGGTTTGGTGGTGCAGTGACATGGGCACGGTTTTGGCCAATGAAGAAATCGTTGATGGTAAAAGCGAAGTCGGAGGTTTTCCCGTCGTGCGCAAGCCTCTGCGCCAATGGGTCCTTCGAATCACGGCTTACGCAGATCGTCTACTCGCCGACCTAGCCACTATTGACTGGAGCGACGCTTTGAAGAAACAGCAGACGGATTGGATCGGTCGATCCGAGGGGGCTGAGGTCGATTTCCAAATCGCCGATTCGTCGGAAAAAATCCGCGTGTTTACCACGCGATCGGATACGTTATTTGGCGCGACTTATATGGTCTTGTCGCCAGAACATGCTCTAGTCAATCAAATCACTACCGATAGACAGCGCGCTGCCGTCGTTGGTTACCAAAACGAAATCTCGTCCAAATCTGATCGCGAGCGAACGGACGCGACCAAAGAGAAAACCGGTGTATTTACCGGCGCGTACGCCCTCAATCCAGTCACCGCCGGAAAAATTCCCATCTGGATCGCCGACTACGTCCTCGCCAGCTATGGCACCGGTGCAATCATGGCGGTTCCAGGACATGACACGCGCGACTTTGAATTCGCCGCGAAATTCCATTTGCCGATCGTCCAGGTTGTTCAACCACCGGATTCCAAAACCAGCTGGCAGAGCTTTGTTGACGATGGAACTGCGGTCAATTCGGCGAGTTCCGAAATCTCGCTCAACGGCCTTCCCACGACCGAAGCCAAAAAGAAAATCACCGCCTGGCTAGAAGAAAAAGGTCTCGGCAAAAAGACGACCAATTACAAACTCCGCGATTGGCTCTTCAGCCGTCAGCGCTACTGGGGTGAACCGTTTCCCGTCATCTGGAAGCGCGACGCCAATGGAAGTCTCTACCACGAAGCCCTACCGGAAAGAACTTTGCCCGTGCTTCCGCCGAAACTCGAGGACTATAAACCAACACCCGGAGATGTTCCGCGACCACCACTCGGACGGGCCACCGAATGGGTAAATTTGCCCGACGGTTCCACGCGCGAAACCAACACCATGCCCCAATGGGCCGGCTCGTGCTGGTATTACCTCCGCTATCTCGACGCCAAAAATCCCAACGCTTTCGTCAGCAAAGCGGCGGAAAATTATTGGTTGGGCGCACCCTCAACTCTCAACCCTCAACTCTCAACTAAATCAACGACGCCAGGAGTTGATTTGTATGTGGGCGGTACCGAACACGCCGTATTGCACCTGCTCTACGCCCGTTTCTGGCACAAGGTTTTGTTTGATCTCGGCTACGTCTCCACGCCCGAACCGTTTTTCAAACTCGTCAACCAGGGAATCATCCTTGGTGAAGACAACCAAAAAATGTCCAAGTCGCGCGGGAACGTCGTGAACCCGGACGAGATTCTGGTGGAATACGGCGCTGATGCTTTCCGCCTCTACGAAATGTTCATGGGTCCGCTGCAGGACAGCAAACCCTGGAACACCAAGGGCGTAGAAGGCGTGTATCGATTCCTCGGCCGCGTTTGGCGCATGTTCATCGATGAACAAAGCGAAACGGAATTCGAGCAGGCGGAGACGACCGCCGACGCATCGAAACGCGGAGAATTGCTTAACCTCCTCAAATTGAATCAATCCATCAAAGATGTTCCCGCCACGCCGACGCAATTGAAGACGCTTCACGCGACCATCAAAAAAGTCACGGAGGACCTCGACGGTTTGCGGTTCAACACCGCGATTTCCGCCATGATGGTTTTCGTCAATGAAGCGATGACCTGGGAAACGAAACCCGTTTCCGCGCTCCGGGATTTCCTGATCCTGCTCGCCCCCTTCGCGCCGCACATAGCGGAAGAGTTATGGTCCAAAGTCCAAAGTTCAAAGTCCAAAGCCATAGCAGTCGACGGCGCGACCTTGGACATTGGACAAAGGACATTGGACTCTTTGAGTTATCAGCCCTGGCCCAAATTTGACCCTGCGCTCCTGGTGGAAGACACGCTGGAAATTCCCGTGCAGGTGAACGGCAAGTTGCGCGACGTGATCAAAGTTCCCGCCGATGCCGACAAAGCCGCGCTCGAAGCCGCCGCCCTAGCGTCCGAAAAAGTGAAGTCGTTTCTCGACGGCAAAACCATCAAGAAAATCATCGTGGTGCCTAAAAAGCTGATAAATATTGTGGCGGTGTAGACTTGAGAGCCTTGGCGTCCCCGCCCACCAATCGGCCGGTCACGAAACTTGCCGGCGCTCGCCGCTTCGCGCATGAGCAAAAAATGCTGCTCGCCCCACAAGCAATGGTTGAGTCCCGACCCGCTTAATTCTTGCAAATGAATAGATTCCGGCCTAAATAGACCGGAATCCAAGTGAGTTTGGGATTTTCCAACTGTATGAAACGAGAATCGGAATGGGCAACCCTCGCATCGATATTTTTGTTGGCGCTGTTTTCCTTCAGCACCTTTGCAGCAAACACTGCCGCCAAGCCATCGCCTTTTCCCGCACGGCCCAATTTCGCGCGCATCAAAGCCGTTTCGCCGTTCGAAATCGATCTCACTTGGCGCGACCGGTCGAACAACGAAGATGGTTTCCAGATCGAGCGCTCGACCGACCGAGTTCATTTCCGGCAAATCGCCCAGGTGCTGCCCGGCACGAAAATTTACCGCGACAAAAATCTCTTTCCTGGCATGCGATATTTCTACCGCATCCGCGCTTTCAACGCGGCAGGCAGTTCGCGATATTCCGCAACATCCGCCCGTACCAGAACGCCGGTCATGCCGTTGTCGGTGGCGGAGTGGGGCTCATTCTGGTACGGAACCGTTCCCCCGACCAATACCGACCTGGTGAGCGTATCAGCCGGAGTCTACCATGGTCTCGGTCTCAAGAAAGACGGCACTGTGATCGCTTGGGGTGATAATACTTACGGCCAATCAACCGTTCCAACGAATCTCACAGGCGTTGTAACGATCTCCGCCGGCCAGTTTGACAGCTTGGCGTTGAAGAGCGACGGCACAGTGGTGGAGTGGGGTTACGGTGGCGGAGGTTCGCCGAGAGACCCTGGACAGCCAATTGTTCGTGCGCCGCTGCCGGTTCTGATTCATCCCACGAACTTTCCTCCGCTTCCACCGATTCCCCTGCCCGTCCCGCCAACCCAGCCGATTCACCCAATCCAGCCGGTTCAGTTGATTCCGCCAACAGAATTGACTGCATCAATCGAATTACTTCCGCCACAGCAACTGCTTCCGCAGTCGGCACGTTGCCTCTCGGCGCAATCCCGGCTTTCGTCGCCCGATGGCCTTGCCGGGGTGGTCGCCATTTCAGCCGGCAACGCTCACGGTCTGGCGCTCAAAGGAGATGGGACGGTTGTTGGATGGGGCGATAATTCCTACGGTCAAGCTACGCCGCCCACGAATCTTTCGGGCGTCGTGGAAATAGCGGCGGGTGATACGTATAGTCTCGCGCTTAAGAGCGATGGCACCGTGGTTCAATGGGGAAATTTGGATCCCCCGCCCACCAATCTGACCTCCGTCATCGCGCTCGCGGCCGGTCCAGGACTCGGCATGGCAGTTAAAAGTGATGGCACCGTGGTGGCGTGGGGTTACAGGATTCTTCAGACAACGCAGGCGACCAGCAATCTAACGGACGTGGCCGCCATCGCCCTTGGAAGGCATCAAGGAGTCGCCTTAAAGAAAGACGGCTCTCTTTTCGGTTGGGGGATTGATTTTCCCTCGATCATTGCACCTGATTTACGAACAGGCATCATCACGATTTCCGGCGGTGGGAGCGATCATTTCCTAGCGCTGTCCACCGCACCTGCTGCTCCGTCGAATCCCTTCGTCACCGTCCTCTCCGCAAACCAGCTTCGCCTGTCATGGCAGGATAATTCGCGCGATGAGAAATCCTTTGCGGTCGAACGCACCGGCTATCCGGAGAGCGGCACCACACCCTGGGTACAAATCGGCACTCTCCGTGCGAACGCCACCAGTTTCATCGATACGACCGCGCAAACCGGTGGCTCTTATATCTACCGCGTGCGTGCCGTCAACAGATTCGGCGCTTCGGCCTCCGCAAGAATCAATGCCACTCTCGCCCCTTTGTTCGCGCCCAGCCTTTTCTCGGCCACTTTGGGCGCGACCAATGAGGTGAATCTTTCCTGGTATGACGCCTTCGGCGGAATGGACAGCTTCAAAATCGAGCGCGCGCCGGACGACCACGGCCAGCCGGGTGCGTGGACAGAAATTGCCTCCGATACCGTCAGCAATTTTACCCAATACAGCTTCACGGATTCAACAGTCCAGCCTGTGAACAAATATTGGTATCGCGTCCGCGCCGCCAACATTCTCGGCTACTCCGACTACAGCGCCGCTATTTCCATCAACGTGGCGCCACCTCCCACCCCACAATATTTGAACGGCAGTCCATTCGCTGATTCCGCTTCCTTTTATTGGTCCGAGGACTCGAGCGCGCGCGGCGCGAAAATCGAACGCGCGCCGGATGTGAATGGCACGCCAGGCGCATGGACCCAAATCGCCATACTCGACGCCACGAACGGAAGCCAATACGTCGACCCTGGATTAGCCGTGAACACGACCTACTGGTACCGCGTCCGCGCATACAACTGGGCTGGTGATTCGGATTACACCCAGCCAATCAGCATCACCATCATCCCACCCGCGCCACCGTATTCCGTTTCGGTAAACATCAACCTGACAAATGGCGTTGACATTTCGTGGTATCCGGCGATCTACGACGAGGACGGCTTCAAACTCGAACGCGCGCCCGATACCGGCGGCGGCCCCGGCGCGTGGACCGAAATTGCGTCGTTCAACGACGTCCATGCCAGCTATGAATTCTTCCACGACACCAACGCCGTCGACAACAATACCTACTGGTATCGCGTGCGCTCATTCAATCTGTTCGGCTTTTCAGATTACAGCGTGCCGGTCAGCGTGAGCCTCGTTCCCCCGCCGGCGCCCACGCTCACTGCCGCCACACCGCATGCCGATTCAGTGAATCTCCAGTGGCAGGATAACACGCTAAATCTTCTGCAATTTAAAATCGAACGCGCCCCGGATGCCGGCGGCGCTCCGGGCGCCTGGACACAGGTCGCCTGCCTGTCTGCCGGCGAATCGTTCTATAACGATCCCGGTCTGACACCCGGCGCGACCTATTGGTACCGCATCCGTGCCGTCAATTGGATTGGCGACTCGCTCTACAGCGGCCTTGCCGCCGTCACGATTGATCCGCCCAGCACACCAACAATTACCTCCATAGTATTGAACCAATCGATGGGGGTGGACCTTACGATCAGCGACCCGGCGGCGGATGAAGACGGCTTTCTTGTCGAACGTGCCGCTCCCACCGATCTTGGGTTCATCAACTGGACGCAGGTCGCGAAGCTTGATGCGCTCCGCTTCCCCGCGACGTACTGGACTGATACCAATATCACCCTCAACGCCACCAATCGGTACCGAGTGCGCGCGTTAAACTCCGTTGGCGTTTCCGACTACAGTTCAGCCATCAGTATCGTAGTGGCGCCGCCAGCCGCTCCGTACGTCCAGACTTCCGCCCGGGGCAATAACGCGACAATCGTCATACAACCCAACAATCCGCCCATGGAGGCAATCCTTGGATTTCGCCTGCAACGCGCACCCGATGCGGGCGGCCATCCCGGAACCTGGACGACCATTTTCACCAATAACTCAAGCTCAACCTACGTTGATGCCGGTTTGACGGTCGGCGGAACTTATTGGTATCGCGCGCAAGTGTTCAATTGGGTTGGCGCTTCCGCTTTCAGCGATTTTTCTGGCGTGATGATTCCGCCAACTGGAGCCCCGAATGCGCCCTATGCGTGGCTGAGTCCGACCAATCATCAGGTGGACTTGTATTGGTACGATTTTTTTAACGACGAAGACGGATTCACGATCGAACGCGCGCACGACGACAATGGCAGCCCCGGTTTGTGGTCGCAAATCGGAGCCGTTTTCGCCACCAATTCGATTCTCACCGACTTTAGCGATACGAACGTGATGGCCAATACCACCAATTGGTATCGCGTCCGGGCTTTCAACTCCGCGAGCGCTTCGGGATATTCGGACGCGGCTAGTTTAGCGGCCACCGTCCCCGCTCCACCCATTGTCTCAGGTAAGGTATTTGCCAATACGGTGACTCTGTCCTGGTATGATGGAACCGGTTCCGCCACGAGCGTCGCGGGATACCAACTGGAACGCGCGCTGGACAACAACGGTAGTCCGGGCGCGTGGACCCAAATTACCAACACTCCAGACAGTGGTTACACCGATAACGGCCGCGCTGCCGACACGACTTACTGGTACCGCGTGCGTTCTCACAATTGGATTGGCGATTCGGATTATAGCGACCCGATGAGTGCCACGATCAGTCCGCCGGCGCAACCGAGCAATTTATTCGCCGCACTCGACGCCACCAATGCCGTCGTGCTCCGCTGGCATGATTTTGACTACGACGAAGATGGGTTCAAAATCGAGCGCGTCGCGGACGCGGGCGGTTATCCGGGTGATAGTTGGCAGGAAATCGGATCCGTCGACTCTCACCACGCCAGCGACGCATCCTTTGTCGATACCAACGTGGTTGCCAATACCACCAATTGGTACCGCGTGCGTGCGTTCAGCGCCGCGGGATTTTCGGATTACGACGGCGATGCGGAAGTGCGCGTCATTCCGCCAGCCCCGCCCGCCGAACTGTCCGCCTCGCCTAACAAGAATACCATCACGGTTTCCTGGTTCGAGAGTTTCGGAATCGGCAGTGGTGGATTCGTCGTTCAACGCGCACCAGATAACGGCGGTGTGGCCGGAACCTGGACGGACATCGCCACAAAGGGTGCATTCGACATGTCTTACAATGACGCAGGCCTTCCCACCGGCGCCAAATATTGGTATCGTGTCCGCTCTTTCAATTGGGTTGGCTTGTCGGATTACAGTTCACTCGACAGCGCCATCGTCCCGGGCATCATTCCGCCAACAACGCCGTACTCGCTCTATTGCGATCCCGGCTCTCTCACGAATCAGGTCTTTCTCACCTGGTACGATATCGCGGCTGACGAGGATGGCTTCAGAATTCAGCGCGCACCTGACGTAGGCGGCGCTCCCGGAATCTGGACGGAAATTGGAACTATCTACGCCACCAATTTCTCTTTCGCGGGATTCACCGATACTAATGCCCCCGCGAACTCAACCAACTGTTACCGCGTTCAGGCGTTCAACAGCGCCGGTTCCTCGGAGTTCAGCGATGCCACCCGCATAGCATTGATACCGCCCGCCGCGCCCGCGATTGTCACCGCGGCAGTCCTCTCCGCCCATCGAGTTGATGTCAGTTGGGACGCCGCCCATGACTTCACGCAGGGATTCAAACTGGAGCGCGCCTTGGACAATGGCGGCACACCGGGCGCCTGGACCCTCCTGGCCGATCTGCCGGTCATTTCCACTTACACCACTTACAGCGACATCGCCGTCGTGATGAACCAGGGCTACTGGTATCGCGTGCAATCCTACAATTGGTCCGGCGCTTCGCCATACAGCAATCCGTTCCTGGTCGTTGACGCTCCGCCAGCAGCGCCTTCGCCGCTCACCGTCACCAATGATCAACCACATCAATTCACCCTGACCTGGGCGATTACGAACATCAACATCACCAGCATCAAAATCGAGCGTGCACCTGACAATAGCGGCGCCCCTGGCGCGTGGATCCAAATCGCCGAACCGCCCACGTATTGCGGTTTGATCCCCACCAATTACACGGATATCGGGATCCCAACTGGCCAGACGTTTTGGTACCGTGTCCGCGCGGTGAATGCGGTTGACGATTCTCCTTATAGCAATGAAGCGAGCGGCACTGAAGGTATCGTTACCCCCGCCCTTTCCGGGTTCCCAACGCCCCCGCAAATCCTTTCACTCTCCTTCACCAACGGCGGCGCGCTCATTCAATGGTCATCTCTCGGCGGCAGCACCGATGTCGTTCAGGCGGCGGGAGACCTCGCGGACGGTTACACCAACATCAGCCCTCCGCTGACCGTTGGCGGAAGCGGAATTACGACCACGAATTACTTCGATGCCGGAGTCCTGACGAACAGCCCGTCACGGTTCTATCGCATCCGTAGCTCGCGTTGAACGGGCGAACGTGCGGACTACACCGCGCTGTCACCCTGCTCGTCAGTACGAATCCGCACGGCGTTATCCAACGGGATCACGAAAATTTTCCCGTCGCCAATCTTGCCCGTGCGCGCGTTCTTCGTAATGACCTCAATCGCTTGCTTGACCAGCGCGTCGGGCAACACGATTTCAATTTTCACCTTGGGCAGAAAATCCACCGTGTATTCGCTGCCGCGGTAGATTTCCGTATGCCCCTTCTGCCGGCCGAATCCTTTGACCTCGGATACCGTCATGCCCTGGATCCCGATTTCATTCAAGGCTTCCTTCACTTCCGTGAGCTTGAATGGTTTGATGATGGCTTCGATTTTTTTCATGCGTTAATCGTTGTAGGCGCTCTCGCCGTGTTGCGTTAAATCCAACCCCGAATCTTCTTCTTCAGCGGAGACGCGCAAGCCCACCGTCGCGTTGACCAGCTTGAGGATGACAAAAGTGGCAAAGCCCGCCAGGGCCGCGGTAAATAGCACTCCCATTGCCTGGTTCAGCAATTGGGCCGGACCGCCCACCAGTGAAATAACTTTTCCGCCGGGCCGGAACGTATCGGCAATCGCCGGATTGACCGCAGCCGTCGCAAATAATCCCACCAGCAGCAGACCCACCGTGCTGCCGACGCCATGAACTCCGAATACGTCCAGCGAATCGTCGTAGCCGAAACGGGCCTTTAACTTCGTGACCGCCATATAACATACCACACCCCCCGTCAGCCCGATGCAAAAAGCCGTCGGAATGGTGACAAATCCCGAGGCCGGCGTGATCGTGGCAAGTCCCGCGACCATTCCCGAAGCGACACCCAACACGCTCGGTTTGCCTTTAAATATCCATTCCATCCCGGCCCAGCCAAGCGCCGCCGCCGCCGCGGAGAAATGCGTGGCCGCAAACGCACTGGTCGCCAGCGCGCCGGCGTTGACCGCGCTGCCGGCATTGAATCCAAACCATCCGACCCAGAGCAATCCGGTGCCGATAAGGCTCAAGACCACGTTGTGCGGCAACATCGGTTCGCGCGGAAACCCGACACGTCTTCCCAGCATGAGCGCGCATACCAACGCTGAAGTGCCGGAACTCACATGCACCACCGTGCCGCCGGCAAAATCGAGCACCGGATATTTTCCACCCAGCGCCCAGTTAAACAAACCACCCGTGCCCCACACCATGTGGCACAGCGGAAAATAAACGACCGTCACCCACAAAATCGTGAACAGCAGATACGCGCTGAATTTAATCCGCTCCGCCACCGCGCCGCTAATGAGCGCCGGCGTAATGATGGCGAACATCATTTGAAACAGCATGAAACTCTGCTGCGGCACCGTCGCGCCATAGTCGGGGTTTGGCGCACTCCCCACGCCGTTGAGCATGAAATATTGAAAAGGATTCCCGAAGAAGGCGTTACCCTTGCCGAATGCCATGCTGTATCCGTAAATCATCCACAGCGCGGAAATCACCGCCATCAGCACCAGGCTGTGCGCGATGGTCGAGAGCACGTTTTTGCTGCGTACCAGCCCGCCGTAAAACAAAATCAAACCCGGCGCGGTCATCATCAGCACCAGCGCGGCGCTGACCATCAACCACGCATTATCGCCGGAATTGATCACCGGCACAGCCGTCTGGCTCGCCGTTTCCAATCGCGCCACTCGCTCTTCAAGCGTGGAACCGGCGCCAAAAGTGGCCAGGGGGGCCGCGAAAATCAAAAATAGTATTGTCGCCGACAACGTTCGCACAACATTGTTGAATTTCATTCATCGAAATAATGAATGGAATTAAGCATCGTTCCAACCCTTTTCTTGTCAATGACTTTGCGAATATTGCCACCCATCACTTGCAGCCCGCGCGGACCCCCGTGCTGCGGGCACGGAGCGAAGGAAGGGGTGGAATGCGCAAAAAATTGCCCAGGAACCGATAGTACGGCGGCGCGAATCCCATCCAGTAGAGCGCGCGGTTAAACACGCGTTCCACGGCGGAACCGTTTTGTTCCGCCCCATGGACAATCGCCGGGCAACGCGCTATCGCCTGGTTGATGCGGTTGATCACCCACTCCTCGTCCAGACCCGGCGAGAAATAAAAGGTCGGCTCGCACAAATCGCGATCCGCCGGAATATAATTCTCAGCAATCGCCTTCAGGGTCAACGGCGTGCCGGGCAGCAATCGCATGCCGGTAAGAAAGATCGTCAGGAACTTCGGCGAGCTCAAGTGCGTTTCGACAAACGAAACCGTTTCCTCCACCGTCTCCTTCGTTTCGCCCGGGCCGCCGAGCAGGAAAAACCAGGAGCATTGGATGCCCGCTTCGCGCGCGAGCTCCGCCGCTTCCCGCACTTCCGCCACGCCAAAACCTTTGCGCAAATTTTTAAGCATGGTTTCACTCGCGGAATCCGGCGTGATAACCAGCGAGCAAAATCCCGCGCGTTTCATGATACCGAACAACTCGCGCGATACATTGCGCGGATTGATGCTCACCGCGGAAAGATTCACGCGCAATTTGCGGCGGATAATTTCCGCGCAGATCCCGATCGCGTGGCTCTCCGGCACGTTAAATGTCGAATCGGTGAATTCAAACGTGCGCGGACCCACGGTGGCAATGACGTGTTCCATTTCGTCCACCACGTCCGAAGCCGAGCGGCTCCGAAGCTGGTGGCCTTCCATGACCGGGTAATTGCAATACAGACACGTGAGCGGACAACCGCGCTTGGTATGCACCGCCCAGGTGCCGCCGGCGCGTGCGTAGGGGGGCCAATGAATCCAATTTTCCATGCCTGAACCGCCGAATTTTTCCTGCCGCTCCGGCGCAACGGACAGCACTTCGCCATTCTGGCGGTAACAAAGGCCTTTCACGGTTTCGAACTGCCGCGACCCGCCGATTGCCTCGAGCAGTTGCGGAAAAGAAATTTCGCCTTCACCCACCATGACAAAGTCCGCGTCCAGATTCTTGAGTGCGCCCGCACCGAGGATCGAAGCGGCGGGCCCGCCCAGGACAATGCGGGCGGTGCTGTATTTTCGCGCCGTGGCGATAAAAGCGCGCACCTCCGTCAAATGCCACGAAACGTTCTGCGCAATGATGTTGTCGATATTGCGGATGGAAAAGCCGACCACCTCCGGTTGAAAATCGCGCAACGCCTTTTCCAGGTCGGCTTGCGGATCGCGGCTCATCATCAGGTCGACAAATCGCACGTCATGCCCGGCGCGGCGGGTGGCCGTGGCGACATAGCTCAAACCAATAGGAGGCGCGGGCTCCATGATTCGAGCGCGATTGGAATAAACGAGCATGACACGCATAGTGTGTGTGGGTGCGCCGGGTAGTGGCGGCTCAAGCATTCGATATTCTTGAGAAATGCACAAGCCACAACGCCAGCGAGCCGAAGGGGAGCGCATGCGTCTCGCCGTCGGCCTCGTAACCACCATCTGGTTTGGTTCGGCGAAATGGCACGACGAAGTTTGCGGCGGGACGCCATAAACCACACGCCGGAGGCGCGTGTTCCCTGTTTCCACCTCTGCGGAGCCCCGCAAATAACAAAAAAAGCGTTGGAGCGAATTCGCTCCAACGCTTTTGAAATTCAATAACGACTCAGGCCTTGACGGCGGGAGCGTCTTTCTTCCAGGTGCGGCGGGGCGCTTTGGTAACCAACCCTTTTTTGAGGGCGTTGGCGGAGACGCGGATGTAGCGAACTTCGCCACTGGGCATCACGGCTTTGACGCGCTGGAGATTGGGCATGAACCGGCGCTTCGTGATGGCCGTCACGTGTGTGCCGATACCACCCGATTTCTTGGATTTACCACTGCGCCAAATAATGCTGCCCTTCATCGGGCGCTTTCCGGTTAATTCACAAATTTTTGCCATAAAACATTTCCTTCGAAAGGAGCCCGAGAAACTACCAGTGATCTCCGCCGTTGCAAGGATTTATTTAAGAAAAATTGACCTCGCAGGACACGCATCCGCCGGTCCCCATCTTTTCACGTCCTCCAACTCCGAGCCCGAACCGGGTCACCGGCGGCAATCCCTACTTGGTATTCGCCCCCTTGTTGCCCTTCCCACCCGGACCGAACCGGATGACGACGAACTCGTGGGTTTCGGCGACGTGAAAACCGATTTTTTCAATTTCGCGCGCCAACCCGGGCATGTGTGCCGCGCCCCACGGCACCATGATGTTGTCCGCCGTCGGCAGATGGGACCGGATTTCGCCCAGCAGATGTTCATTGCGTTTCACGAGCAGATCGTTGAAAAGCGTTTCCTCAAATTGCGGCGGCGGAGAATACTGCGTCATCCTGGAAATATTTTCGGCCGTGACTCCTTCGGCATGGAACAGCATCACGAGATTCAGGAAATCAATCGTGCTCGATGAAAACTGCCCCACATCCACGTCCGCCCGCACCACTTCACCGCGGCCCGGGGCGAACGTTGCCTTTTGTTCCACCAACCCGAGTGCATTCGCCATTCGTTTATATGTGATTTTATTTGTGAGCAGGTTTCCGTCATCAGAAACGCCTTCCATCAAAATAATCGAGTTGGTTGGGAACGCCTGCGATACCTGCCGATAGAAGGACGCATCGGCGACATGCGCCATGGGAAACATCTCGATCGTCTTGCCATCATCGCGGACATATTTCCGCACCTGGACCGTGACACCAGCCGGGTGCAGGGCCACGAAGCCTTCGCTGAAATGATTCACCGCCCGGGCGCTGCAGAAGAAAAGATAGCCCGCGACCAGGGGCAGCAACACGA
>Ga0265338_10004732_pt1 | contig 18207 bp, 16 predicted proteins | sample 42126metaG_FD_193579 | JGI IMG/M metagenome (GOLD analysis project Ga0265338, IMG submission 193579) | Rhizosphere microbial communities from Carex aquatilis grown in University of Washington, Seatle, WA, United States - 4-21-26 metaG | ecosystem: Host-associated > Plants > Roots > Rhizosphere... | reverse complement strand
AAAGCACCTGGAACATGAGTTATACCGACACCGGTACATCTTCGAGCTTGTCGCAATCGCCGTTGCGCTCACCGACGGTCTTTAATTTCTTCTATCCGGGTTATGAATTTCCCGGCGCGCTCTCCTACGCCGGCCTGACCACGCCGGAATTTCAACTGACCACCGCCAGCGGCGTGGCGGCGCAGATGAATTTCGTCGAGGGCGGCATTTTGGGAAACACGGGAAACACCAACGGCTTGAGCAGTTATACCGGCGGCAACGGTTCGATTGTCCTGGATCTCGCCCCGTGGATGACGACGAATTACACCTCCAATGCCGGAATACCCGCACTCGTGAGCAACCTGAACACTCTGCTGGTCGCCGGACAATTGTCCATTCCCGCGCAGACGAACATCATCAACTTCGTCACGAACACCCTGAATTTTGCCTCACCGACAAACCAGACGCAGATGCGTGATCGCGTTCGCGCCGTCGTTCATCTGATTGTCTGTTCGCCGGACTACATCATCCAAAAATGATCCTATGAACCAAAAAGACTATTCCGCCATCACGCGCCGCGATTTCATCCGGCGGGCTGCCTGTGCCGCCGTCGGCACCGCCGCGATGACCTCGGCCATCAGCGATTTGCGGATGATGAACGCGGCCGTCGCGCAGTCAAACATCACGGACTACAAGGCGCTGGTCTGCATTTTTCTCCAGGGCGGCAACGACTCGAACAACCTGATCATCCCGACTTCGGCGGCGCAATACGCGTATTACAATGCAACGCGCACGCCGGTGATCGCGATCCCGTTTAACAACATCCTGCCGGTCACATCGCTGGGCAGCAACGGAACCAATTCCGGTGACGGCAACACTTACGGCCTGCATCCAAGCTGTCCGGAATTGCAGCAGCTTTTTGGCGAAGGCAAGCTGGCGTTTCTGTTCAACACCGGCACGCTGGTTTATCCGATCACGCTGACGCAATATTCCAAAAACTCGGTTCCCCGGCCGCCGCAGCTTTTTTCGCACGCCGACCAGCAGACCCAATGGCAGACGTCCGTTCCCGACCAGCCGCCGACCACCGGCTGGGGCGGACGCTGCGCGGATCTGCTCAACTCCGTCCTGCCCAGCACGCCGATTTCGCTGATGGTGACGCTCGCCGGTGCGAACACGTTTGAAATCGGCAACATCGTCTCGCAGTATTCCGTCTCCACCAGCGGTGCGATTTCGTTGACCCTGCCCACGAATCCCGGCGGCGGCGCGAACACCAACCGGTTGCCGGCGCTGATGAGCCTCCTCGGCCTGCCGTACACGAATTTGCAGGCGCAGGCCTACGCGAGCGTGGCCGAACAGTCCATCATCTCCGCCACAAACCTGAACAACGCCATCAGCAGCACCACCAATGCGAATTACTGGACGAACGTGAATCCGGTGACGAGCGTGACCGGTTTCCCGGTGAAGATCACCCCGCCCGTGAGCGGCAGCGCTGCATTCAACTCCACCTTGAGTCCGCAACTCCAGATGATCGCGCGTCTGATCGCCGCCGGCAGCACGCCGGCTCCCGGCGGCTTCGGCATGAAACGCCAGATTTTTTTCTGCCAGGTCGGCGGCTACGACCTGCACACCGGCCAGACCAATTACACCAGCAACACGCCGAACAATGTGCTGCTGGGCGCACACACCAACCTGCTCGCGGAATTGAGCCAGTCCATGTTTGCCTTCCAGCGCGCGATGGAGCAGCTCGGCCTTTCCAAAAACGTGACCTGCTTTACCGCCAGCGATTTTAGCCGGACGTTTCCGAGCAACGGCCAGGGCAGCGACCACGCCTGGGGCAGCCATCATCTGATCCTCGGCGGCAACGTCAATGGCCAGCGCACTTATGGCCAGTTTCCCGCGTTCCGGGCCAACAGCCCGGATGACCTCGGCACGGGCCGCTGGATTCCGACCACGGCGATTGACCAATACTTCGCCACGCTCGCGACCTGGTTTGGCGTGGATAACAACAACCTTGCCACCGTGTTCCCGAACATCGGACGCTTCACGTCGTCCAACCTTGGTTTTATATGAAAAAGTGGGCTGCCGCCGTCGCCGCCTTTGCCGTGGTGTTTGCCGCCTGGTTTTTATTCTCCAAAGCCGAAACCAAAACGCCCATCGCCTCTCCGGAAAGAATTGCCGCTGAAAACGCCGCGGTGGCCAACGCCCTGGCAAAACAAAGCCCGAACACGGTCGCCATCATCGAATCCAACTTCGCCCGCGTTCAGCCGGCGCCAGTCGGTTTGGGTTCCTCCGCCGGCGTGGTTGCTTCAGCCGGCCCGCCAACGATTCCGCAATTCACGAATTTCCCGCCGGCCATTGTCTTGGAAAACATGCGCCGCGCCATCCATCAGTACGGCACGATGTTCGGCGGCAATCCCGTCGGCACCAACCCTGAAATCACCGGTCAATTAACCGGCAATAATCCAAAGCACATCAACTTCATCAATGCCGAGGCCGGAATGCGCGTCAACGCCGATGGTGAACTGGTTGACCCCTGGGGCACGCCGTACTTTTTCCATCAACTCTCCGGCACCGATACGGAAATCCGTTCCGCCGGACCGGATAAAATCATATGGACCGCGGACGATCTGGTGGCGCGCTGAAATGTTGGACTACTTGGTGATGCCGCGTTCGCTGGCGCGGACGAAATTAACCAGATGCTGGATTTCTGGAAGTTTCGGCAACTCGGATTCGATCTTCGTCAGCGCGTTGGGAATCGTAAGCCCTTCGCGGAACAGGATTTTGTAGGCCTGGCGCATGGCCGTCTGCGCCTCCTCGGAAACACCGTTGCGTTCCATGCCAATCTTGTTGATGGTGCGGGCCTCGGCGGGGTTGCCATCCACAATCATGAACGGCGGCACGTCCGACACCACCTTCGTGCAGCCGGCAACCATCGCCATCCGCCCGATGCGGCAAAACTGATGCACCGCTGCCAATCCACCAACCAGCGCGAAGTCCTCCACGATCACATGCCCGGCCAGCGCCGCCATGGAGACAATGACCCGGCTGCCCATGATCACGTTATGTCCGATGTGGCTTCCAGCGAGAATGTTATTATCGGACCCGATGATGGTGGCTTCTCCCTCGCTGGTGGCGCTGTGGATGCTGACGTGTTCACGGATGGTATTCCGGTCGCCGATCTCCAGCCGGGTCAGGCCGCCCTTCCATTTCAAATCCTGGGTCCTCAGCCCGATGCTGGCGAAGGGGAAAATGTCATTTTCCTTCCCCAGTTTCGTATGACCGTCAATGACCACGTGCGAATGCAATTTGCAGCCGTCGCCAAGCACCACGTGTTCGCCAACGACGCAATATGGTCCGATTTCGCAACCGGAACCAATCTGTGCCTTCGGATGAATGATGGCGTTGGAATGAACCATTTGATTTGCGATTTTAGATCTACGATTTACGAGTCATTCTGATTTTCGCCACCGATATTGCGTTTGCCACGCAAATCGTAAATTCTACATTCATGAGATGTCGCGCAGCATGAAGGTGACATCGGCCTCGCCGACGACATCGTCGCGCACCTTGCAGACGCCCTTGGCCTTGCAGATCTTGCCCCGGGTTTTCGTGAGTTCAATTTCGATGATCAGCACGTCGCCGGGCAGGACCGGCTTGCGCCACTTCACGTTTTCGGCGGACATGAAGTAAGCCAGGTAACGTCCGGTTTCGGCGTGTTTCAACATCAACAGGCCCGCAACCTGAGCAATGGCCTCCAGTTGCAGGACGCCCGGCATGACGGGATGACCGGGAAAATGCCCCTGAAAATAGGGTTCGTTGATCGTCACGTTCTTGAGGCCGACGATCTTGCTGCCCTCAATTTTCAAGATCCGGTCCACCATCAAAAAAGGATAGCGATGCGGCAACAACCGCATGATTTCTACAATGCCCATGGCGCCAGTCTCATCGGCCACCGGCTCGACTGCCGCTGCTCCGGAGGTTGTTTCCGGCGGCGGTGCGAACGTTTGGGCGGCGCGCAACGGCTTCTGCATTTGCGCGCGGATGTGCCGGACCATCTCGCAGTTGGCCGCGTGGCTCGGTTTCACGGCAATCAGGTGCCCGTGGATCGGCCGGCCCAGCAGCGACAGGTCGCCGATGATGTCGAGCATCTTGTGCCGCACGAATTCCTCGGGATAGCGCAACGGCTCGGTCGTGAGCACGGCGTCGTCGCGGATGACCACCGCGTTTTCCAAACTGCCGCCTTTGATGAGGCCGTTCTTGATGAGGTATTCGATCTCCTCGTAAAAACAAAACGTCCGGGCGTGGGCCAGATCGTGCTCCCAGGTTTTGGGTGTGATTTCCGTGCTGTAAAACTGGGTGAACCGCCGGTGCTTGTCCGCGCTCGTGCAGGTGATCTTGAAGGCCTCATCGGGAAACAACGTCATGGTGGTCTCGCCCAGTTGCAGTTCAATCGGCGCGGTGGGTGTGTACGGCTCGCGTTTTTCCGGCTGCGGCACAATGCCGGCGGACAGGATGATTTTGCAGAATTCGCGCGAGCTGCCGTCGGCGATGGGCGGCTCGTTGGAATCCAGTTCGACGATGGCATTGTCAATGCCGTAACCCGCCAGGGCCGCAAGCACATGCTCGACGGTGTGGACTTTTACGTTGCCCTTGGAGAGCGTGGTGGAGCGGTTGGTCTCGCTGACATTTTCCACGCGCGCCTCGATTTCCGGCTTGCCTTCCAGATCCACGCGGCGGAAGCGCACGCCGCTGTTTCCGGGCGCGGGCAGGATGGTCATGTTCACCCGGTTGCCGCTATGCAACCCGATTCCGGAAAAACTCGCGGGACGATTGAGGGTCTGCTGATTGAGCACAGGCAGATTAGACAAAACGCGCGGGCGGTTGGCAAGATTGCGTTTGTCAGGGTAGGGCGCGTCACTCCGTGCGCGCCGGTCTTTGGAGTGTCAACCGTTTACGCCACGTCTTCCTGTAATCTTTCGAATCCAGATACTTTTTCCCATTACACTTCCTGCAAAGAGGCTGAATATTCGTGATGTTGTTTTTACCGCCCAACGCAAGGGGAATTACATGGTCGGCAACCAGAACCCGTTTTTTCCTGCATCTTAAACAAATATTTCCGTATTGCTTGCAAAGCGCCTTGAACTCCGATTTTGTAAAACTTTCCATTGCAGCAAATTTGCGAACCCATCGATGGTTCGTGCTTCGATCTTGGCTCGCGATGCATTCAATTTCGTCACGGGTAGTTAGGCGATCGCGTTCCAACTCCCACCTTTCCCATGCCATGTCTGTCTTTGCTAAATTGCGTTTCTGCCAGTGTAATTTTAGCCTTTTGCTGCATTCAGGGCAAATAGTAGTCCAGATATTGCTTCTGAATCGTCCAGTATATTCGTACCAGTAAGGCTTAGATATCTGTTTGTAAGGGGTATCGCATAAGTAGCACCGCCTGACCGTTCGGATTATTTTCCATCGGAGGACTTCTCCTGGATGGTAAGTTTCGATGAGATTGCGATTATCAGACAACGCCCAATAAACCTCGCTAGATGGAATCGGCTCAGGAGAATTGTAAGCCTGAAAAGTCCAGAGCGTTCTTTTTTTATTGAGCTGCCAATATTGAGAAGGCTGAGCGGTGATGACTCTTTCTCGAATCATCAAAGCCCGCGCTTTGTGAATGCGCCTCCTATAATCGTTTAATCTCTTGCAGTAAAATTCGAACCATATTCCGTCGAATCGGATTTTGAATTCCGCTTCTCGCATTTGAGCGTAGGGATAAGCGTAAAATATCGGCACTTTCATGGATCCTGCTGAAGAATACGAATTAACTATCGCACGTAAAGTTTTCAACTCGGCCAAATGGAATTCAGAAGCTCACAGAGTTTGCCCTTCTGAGGGAAATGGTTCGTGAAACGAACTCTATATCATGTCCACGGCCACGACGCGGATGATTTCTTCCAGCGTGGTCTGGCCGGTGACGGCGCGCTGCAGTCCGTTTTGCCACAGCGTGCGCATGCCCTGCTGGACGGCAATCTGTTCCAGCGCGGAGGTCTGCTGCCGCTTCAGCAACGCTTCCCGAAACGGCTCGCTCACCGCCAGCAGTTCCGTCACCGGCAGACGGTCCGAGTAACCGGTCTGGTTGCAATGCTCGCAGCCCGCGCCGCGGCGGAATTGAGCTTCAGGCAACAGTTCTTCCGGCACCACCTTCAACTGGCTTGGCTCCGGTTCGTACGGCTGCGCGCAATGCGGACAATTGCCCCGCACCAGCCGCAGACCCATTACGCCCAACAGGCTCGAAGCCAGCATGAACGGCTCGATCTCCATGTTAATCAAGCGGGTGAACGCGCCAGCTGAGACTCCGGAGTGAATCGTGCTGATGACCAGATGCCCGGTCAGCCCGGCCTGCACGGCGATGGCGGCGGTTTCCGCGTCGCGAATCTCGCCCACCATGACCACCTGCGGGTCCTGCCGCAGGATGCTTTTCAACGCCACGGCGTAGGTGAATTCCTGCGCGGGATGGACCTGCGTCTGGCTGACCATCGGCAGGTTGAATTCCACCGGATCTTCCACCGTGCTGATGCTCATGCTGATGCCGTCACGTTGCATGATGTAACACAGCGCCGAATACATCGTGCTCGTCTTGCCGGATCCCGTCGGGCCGGTAAACAGAAGCAGGCCGCTCGTCCGCTTGAGCAGGCGCAGCAGTCCGTGCTTGGTGTCGTCGTCAAAGCCCAAGGTATCCAGATCAAACCGCCGGTCTTTCGGGTCGAACAACCGCACCACGATTTTCTCGCCGCGGGTTGTGGGAAAAATCGAAACCCGCAACTGCACGCCGTCCAGTTCCGGGCCGCCAACGGCCGTGCCGTCCTGCGGCATGCCGGACTGGTAGGTGACCAGGTTGGACATCACCTTGAAACGCATCGAGATTTTGTCCAGCAGGTCGAGCGGCAGATGCGCCACCTCGATGAGCACGCCATTGACACGGGCGCGCACTTCGACGGCCTTTTCCCACGGCTCGATGTGAAGATCGCTGGCGCCGAGCTTGATGGCGTCCTGCACCATGCAATTGACCAGCACGATGATCTCGGGGCCTTGGGTGGCCACTGATTCAGATTCCAAATAAGTGGTGGTGTAGCTCATGTCGGCGTACTTCGAATTGAGAGTAGAAACACACTTTATGAATTGCAAGGAATGGATTGTCGCTGTCTGGGAGCACTGGCGACTCGTCGGCAAGCGGGTTCAACCCAAAACAACCGGCCGGCGGGACGCCAGCGCTCCCAGCGAAAAGCAACAATGGTCCTCCTGGGTTCAAGGTGTACTCGGCGCCGGCAACGCAGTCAGTTCAACTCCCTCCCGGTGCAACACCGTTGCCTCCACTTTCGGCACGAACAACTGGGTTTCCGCCGGCAAGTGGGTGGCGATTGTTTCGTAGTTGCCCGTTTTATACCGTTGCAACAGCTTTTCCACCTTGCCTTCACCTGAATTGTAGGCGGCGATTGCCAGCCGCCAGTCGCCGAATTTCGCATAAAGCTGCCTCAAGTATTTTGCGGCGGCGTGTGCGGAAACTTCAGTTTGACGCCGCTGATCTTGCGGCCACAGGCTCAGGCCGTATCGTTTGGCCGTCGGCGGCATGAGTTGAAACAGGCCTACCGCACCCGCCGGGCTGCGGGCCTTGGGATCGAAATTGGATTCCACCTCCGCCACCCATGCCAGCGCGGCCGGAACGCCTTCACTCGTAAACACCGGTTTCAGTTTCGGCATAAATTCCTGCGCCGCCTTCGGCCATGGACGCGGTGCGACTTTTTTGATCCAGATTTCGCGTTCGACGGCAAAGGGCGGATTCAACCGGGGTGGCACCGGTTTGCCGGGTTCGGTCTCGGGCAGTGCTGAAATCAACGCATCCACTGCGTCGAAATAATCCAGCCGTGCCTGCAGCCACGCGGCGTAAGGCCTGGTTTCCTCATGCGCAGCGAGCAACGGCAGAATGCTGTTCGCGGCCTCCTTCAATTGGGCGAGGTCCAGCACGTCATCCCCGTTGAGATAATCCTGAAAGCGATGGAGAAAATCCTCAACCTTTTGACGATCCACGTCCTGCAGTGCGCGCAAGACATCATCGTCCAGGTTGGCCTGCGCCCATTGTTGCGCGGAATCCAGCAGGTCGCCCACATCCATGTCGTTGGTTTGAGCGGGGGCGGAGCAGCAACCCGCAATCATGATGCCCAGGACAAAACGCATTTTCACAAGCGAACCATACCCGCTTTGCCCGCGAGTTCAAATCCCGCTGTTGACCGAACACTTGAAACCGGCCAGCACTTGCCGCTTGCCCGGCGGTATTTCTGATTTAACCTGTCAGCGTGGCTTGGTTCACGGATCGTCATTTCTTTTTGCTCGCCGTCGCGGTTTACGGTTTGAGCGCGGCTTACGCGGTTTTTCTCTGGCGCAAAGGTTTCCGCCGGGACGACCACGTGGCCTATTTCCTTCTGCTCGCCGGCTTCGCACTGCATTCAGTGGCCTTGGGCAAGCGCGGTTTTTCCTTCCACGCCTGCCCGGTGAACAATCTTTACGAGGCCACCACCTTCCTGCTTTGGGCGCTGGTGGTCGCCGGCCTGGCGGTCGGGTTGCTGCCCCGGCTCCGGTTTCTCGGCGCGTTTGCCTCGCCGGTGCTGTTTGCCGTCGGTGTGTTCGCGCTGATGCCATCGCTCGATCCGCCGCACGGTGCCCGGCCGGAGTTTTCCGGCGGGCTGCGCAGCCTGCATGCGGCGACCATCTTGCTGGCGTATGGCGCATTCGGCCTGGGCGCTGTGGCGGCGGGAATGTTCCTGATGCAACAACATGATTTGAAGGCGCACAAGATCCGCGCCGTCCTGTCGCTGTTGCCTTCGATCCAACGGCTCGAACTCGTCACCGCCCGCCTGGTGTTTGCCGGTTTTGTCCTGCTGACCGTCGGGCTCGCCGTCGGCCACGAGCTGCCGCGGCCGGAAGGCGCGTCGTTTTTCTCTGATCCGAAAGTCCTTTGGTCGGCATTTCTCTGGCTGGCTTATCTTGAGTTGCTGGTGGCCCACCGGTTCTTCGGGCGCTCGAGCCGCCGGTTCGCCATCGGTGTCATCGGCGTGTTCCTGTTCCTGCTCCTGACCTTTTGGATCACGAATCTGTATTCGGCCCTGCATCATCCATGAGCGTCGTAGTCATCGGTTTGAGCCACCGCACTTCGCCTGTGGAACTGCGTGAACGTTTCGCTTTTGCCGAAGAAATGATTCCCAGCGCGCTCAAATCGCTGCACGACTCCGGCATCGCCGATGAGGCGGTCATTGTCTCGACCTGCAACCGGGTGGAGATTTATGCCGCCACGCCGCTCATGCCTGACGCCGCGTTTGCGGAGTTGAAGAAGTTTCTGGTTGCTCAGCACGCATTCGACGGGGCGCTGGGCGATGAAATTTATACCATCCCCGAGCCGCAGAGCCTGCATCATCTCTTCAAGGTCGCGAGCGGGCTTGACTCGATGGTCATCGGCGAGACGGAGATTTTCGGGCAGCTCAAACAGGCTTACGAGCTTGCCTTTCAGCAGAAATATACCGGCGCGCGATTGAACAAGGCGTTCCAACGCGCCTTCAATGTGGCCAAACACATTCGCACCGAGACGAACATCCAGCGGGGCAGCGTGTCGGTGATGTCGGCAGCGGTGGAACTGGCGGAAAAGATTTTTAGCTCGCTCGCCGAACACGAAGTCCTGGTCATCGGCGCCGGCGAGACCAGCGAGAAAACCGCCCGCGCCCTGCTTTCGCGTGGCGCGCGCAATGTCGTCGTGACCAATCGTTCGCCCGAACGCGCCACGGCGCTCGCGGCGGAACTCGGCGGGCGTGCCGTGCCGTTTGAACAATGGCCGGATGAGTTCGAGAAGATTGACATCGCCATCAGCAGCACCGCCGCCCCAAAACACATCCTCGACCGGGCAAAACTTGAGCCGTTGATGAAGCGGCGCAAGAACCGTCCGTTGCTGCTCATTGACATTGCCGTACCGCGCGACATTGATCCCGCCGTCGGCACGCTCGACAACGTCTATCTCTACAACGTGGATGACCTGCAAGGCATCGCGGACGACTACCTGAAGCTCCGCCAGGAGGAGGTGGCGCGTTGTGAAAAAATCATCGCGGAAAAGGTCGCGGCGCTGCTGGCGGCTAACAGATTTTAAACCATGGATGGACACAGATGGACACGGATTTGAAAGGCTTATATTAGAAAAGCACTCTCCCCTCATCTTGTTTGCTTTTCATCCGTGTGCATCCGTGTTAATCCGTGGTTAATAAATGGCTGCTGAACGCCCCATCATCATCTGCACGCGTGGCAGTGCGCTCGCGCTGGCGCAAGCCAACATGATCGCCGCCCAATGCCGGGAGACGTTTCCCCGGCTGCGCTTCGAATTGAAAATCATCAAGACCACCGGCGACAAACTGCAAAAGGCCTCGATGGCCAAGGTGGGCGAGGGTCTGCCAAAAGGGCTGTTCACGAAGGAACTGGAAGTGGCGCTCGTCAAGGGCCAGGCCGACCTGGCGGTGCATAGCTTGAAGGATTTGCCGACCGATCTGCCGTCCGGATTGATTCTTGCCGCCACGCCCAAACGCGCCGATGTGCGTGATGTGCTGATTTATCGTGATGCCATTTATCTTCAAAATTTGGAACTCAAAGTTCAAAACGCAGAACTCGTTGAGTGGTCGCCCGGGCAATCGAAATTGCGCGGCTATAAACCAGACCTGCAGTTGAAGGATTTTCCAAAGGGTGCGACCATCGCCACCAGCAGCACGCGGCGCAAGGAACAATTGCTCGCCGCCCGGCCGGATTTGAACATTGTAGAAATCCGCGGCAACGTCACCACGCGGATGCAAAAAGTGGCCGAGCGTGGCGAACTTGATGCCACGGTGCTCGCGCTGGCCGGCATCACGCGGCTGAATTTCGAAATCAAAGCGGACGGAACGTTGATGGGCGACGCGGTGCCCGACGGATTGCTGGCGACGGTGCTGGACGTGGATGTGATGTTGCCCTGTGTAGGGCAGGGGGCCATCGGCATCGAAATTCGCGCCGACGACGAACGCATCGCCAAGATTTGCGAACGGCTCAACCACTTCAATACCTTCAATTGTGTGACCGCCGAGCGGGCGTTCCTGCGCGGGATGGGCGGCGGCTGCCAAAGCCCGGTGGCCGCCTATGCCGAAATCAACGGCAGTCGGGTGGAAATGCGCGCGGTATCCTTCCGCGAAGGGCCGCCCAAGCGCGGCGAAGGAAAACGTCCGATTGCCGAAGCGGCGGCATTGGGCGAGGAACTGGCGGAGCGGTTAAAATAGAAACGGCGAGGGTTTTTCGTCCGCGCCGTTCATTGATTTCTTCGAAGTGTTCTACACGTCGTAATACAGAAAGAATTCGTACGGATGCGGGCGGATGCGCATGGCGTCGTGTTCCTTGCGCTTGTGGCTGATCCACATTTCGATGAAATCCGTCGTGAACACATCACCCTTGAGCAGGAACGCATGGTCTTTTTCCAGATGGTTCAGCGCCTCTTCGAGGCTGCCGGGCATCTGCGGAATTTTGGCGTGTTCCTCCGGCGGCAGTTCGTAGAGGTTTTTGTCCATCGGCTCGCCGGGTTTGATCTTGTTGAGCACGCCGTCGAGACCGGCCATGAGCAGCGCGGTGTAGGCGAGATAAGGATTGGCTGCCGGATCGGGCGGACGATATTCGATGCGTTTGGCCTTCGGGCTTTCGCTGAAGGTCGGGATGCGGATGGCGGCAGAACGATTGCGCGCGGAGTAGGCGAGGTTGACCGGCGCTTCGTAACCGGGAACGAGCCGTTTATAGCTGTTCGTTGTGGGGTTGCAGATGGCGGCCAGCGCCTTGGCGTGTTTCAGGATGCCGCCGATGTAATACAATGCCATCTGGCTCAAGCCGGCGTATTCCTTGCCGGCGAAGAGCGGCTTGCCCTTGCTCCAGAGTGATTGATGCGTGTGCATGCCGGAGCCGTTGTCGCCGAACAGCGGCTTGGGCATGAAGCAGGCGGTCTTGCCGTGTTTCTTGGCGACGTTCTTGATGATGTATTTGTACAGCATCATGTTGTCCGCCGTCTTGACGAGCGTGTCGAAGCGGAAGTCAATTTCCGCCTGGCCGGCGGTGGCGACTTCATGGTGCTGGCGTTCCACCTTGATGCCGAGCTGTTCCATGATCAGGCACATCTCGGTGCGGATGTCTTGCTGGGTGTCGGTGGGGCCGACGGGGAAGTAACCTTCCTTGTGGCGGATTTTGTAGCCGAGGTTCGGCATTTCATCGCGGCCGGTGTTCCACACGGCTTCCTCGGAATCCACGGAGTAGAACGTGCCGTTGGGCTTGGAGTCAAACTGGACGTTGTCGAAAATGAAAAATTCGGCTTCGGGGCCGAACACGGCGCTGTCGGCGAGGCCGGTGCTCTTGAGGTAGGCTTCGCCGCGTTGGGCGATGCCGCGCGGGTCGCGGGTATAGGCTTCCTTGGTGCCGGTCTCGGCGATGGTCGTGGTGAGCGACAGCGTCGGCACGGCCATGAAGGGATCGATGAAGGCGCTGTCGGGGTCCGGCATGGCGAGCATGTCGGAGGCTTCGATGGATTTCCAGCCGCGGATGCTGGAGCCGTCGAAACCAAAGCCGTCGGCAAAAACCTCCTCGGTCAATTCGCTGATGGGAACGGTGAAATGCTGCCAGGTGCCGAAGGTGTCAACGAACTTGATATCCACCATCTTTGCGCCGGCCTTTCTTGCCAGTTCGATTACGCTTTTGGGTGTAGCCATAATTTTTTGTTCAAGTCTGTTTGTTGAGTGCTGGTTAAAATGCGCCGATGGAACGAAATGCAGCGCTGGTTCCGGATTTTGCCGCTTTTCGGCTGGTCGTCTAGGATTTTTTGGATGGATGGGCCCGTCGTATTTGCCCCGGCAAAGACAAAAAACGATGCAGACTTTCGTCTGCATCGTGGTCCCCAGTTCCTCCGCTGGTGGTCTTGAGAATTACTTCTTGGTTGGTTTTTTGACCGGCACGGTCGCAATTGTCTGGAGGATGCGGCCGGCGATCTTATAGGGGTCACCTTGGGAGTTCGGACGGCGGTCTTCCAAATAGCCCCGGTAGCCATTGGGAATGAAGGTTTGCGGCAGCCGGACGGAAGCGCCGCGGTTGCCCACGCCGTAGTTGAATTTGTCAATGGACTGCGTTTCGTGCAGGCCGGTCAGGCGCAGATGATTGTCCGGGCCATAGACGGCGATGTGCTCGTTCTTGTATTTGTCGAATGCAGCCATGAGCTTCTCGAAATATTCCTTGCCGCCCACTTCGCGCAAATATTCGGTGGAAAAGTTCGTGTGCATGCCGGAGCCGTTCCAGTCCACGTCCTTGCCGAGGGGTTTGCAATGCCAGTTCACGTCCACGCCGTATTTTTCGCAGAGGCGCATCATGAGATAGCGGGCAACCCAGACCTGATCGGCGGCATTCTTGGAACCTTTGCCGAAGATCTGGAATTCCCACTGGCCCTTGGCCACCTCGGAATTGATGCCTTCGTGGTTGATGCCGGCGTCGAGACAGAGCTGAAGATGCGTGTCCACGATTTCACGCGCGATGCAACCAACGTTCTTGTAGCCGACGGCGGTGTAATATTCACCCTGCGGCGGGGGAAAGCCGCCACCGGGCGGGAAGCCGAGCGGGGCGCCGTCCTTGTAGAGAAAATATTCCTGCTCGAAACCGAACCAGGCGCCGGGATCATCTGGAATTGTGGCGCGGGCGTTGGTGGGATGCGGGGTCACCTTGTCGGGCATGAACACCTCGCACATGACGATCGCGCCGTTCTGCTTGGTGGTGTCAGGATAGACGGCAACGGGTTTGAGCATGCAATCCGAGGTGCGGCCCTCGGCCTGGCGCGTCGAGCTGCCGTCGAAGTTCCACCACGGAAGCTCGTCCAGCTTCGGAAATTTTGAAAATTCCTTGAGTGTGGTTTTGCCGCGGAGGTTGGCGACGGGTTCATAACCGTCAAGCCAGAGGTACTCTAATTTATATTTTGCCATGGAAGGAGTTATTAGATGGTTATTTTTTGTGTTTCAATTCCAACGAATCCCCTCTTCAGCAAATGGAATGCCGGGTTGGGGAAAAATTGGCAATGACCGCTTTAAAATAGGGTTGTAACGGCTTCTGGCAAGGCGATTTTGACGAACTTTATTTTAATTTTGATCGGGGGTGGAAGTTTGAAAATGAATTTCACCTGTTTTTTTTTGTTCGCGCTGCGCTGATTTGTTCATTTCCACGGCCCGGCCTAATCCGCGGATTATCGCCGCCACGCTGGCGGCTTCCCAAGCAGGATGAAATGCGCCATATTGCAAACGAAACGGCACTGTCCTTGGCGGGACAGTTTATTTGGTTGGGAATCATGCCTGTTCTGTGGAATGGGACAGGGTGCGGAACCATTGTATGCTGCAAGTTAAGGATACTCTCAGGGCGACGGTCCATCTGAGTTTCGATGGGCGGGTGTACAAGACTTATCATGGTCCGGACGCGGAGAAGCGTTTCGCCAACGAGGTGAAAATCCTGCGTCATCTCGAGGCGCGCGGATGCGGGTTTGTTCCCCGGCTGCTCGAAGCTGATCCCCAACGACTGCGCATCATCACCACCAACTGTGGCAGCCGGGTGGAACATCTGGACGAGGCCCGGGCGCGGACGCTTTTCGCCGAGCTCGAGCCATTCGGTGTCCGCCATGATGATCCCGACATGCGCAACGTCACCTACCGCCAATCCGACGGGCGTTTTTGCGTGATTGATTTTGAATTTGCCACCATGCTTCCGGGTTCCGAGTAAACACGCGCCATCATGGGTCATTCAAAAGGAAAATCAGCATCGCCCAATCTCAAATGGTTCGGGCAGACCGATTGCGGCAAGGTCCGGCCGCACAACGAGGACGCCTTTCTCGGGCTTCAGTTTAATTCCAAGGAAGTCCACCACCTTGGAAAATTCGGGGAGGCGTCAACTGCCAGCACGGATTTTGCGTTTGCCGTGAGCGATGGCATGGGCGGGGCGATGGCCGGGGAATATGCCAGCCAGATTGCGGTTGAAAAAATCACGACGTTGCTCCCGCGCTCATTCCAGCAGTCCGCCAGCGGGTTGCAATCCGGGTTTGCCGAGATGTTGACGGAACTGTTTGGTGAAATCCACCGCGCGCTGACGTACGTGGGCGGCAGTTACGAGGAATGCCTGGGGATGGAAACCACCTTGAGCCTGTGCTGGTTTACGCCGCGCTGGATGTATTTCGGTCATATCGGGGACAGCCGGATTTATTATTTGCCGGCAAAAAAAGGCGGGATCATGCAGTTGAGCGAGGATGACACTCACGTGGGCTGGCTGTATCGGAACGGAAAGCTCAACGAGCGGGAGGCCCGCAGTCATCCGCGGCGCAACGTGCTCCAAAAGGCCCTGGGCGGCGGCAACCAGTTTGTTGACCCTCAGGTGGGGGCGGTGGCTTATGAAAGCGGGGATATTTTTCTCCTTTGCACGGATGGTCTGGTGGAGGGGCTTTACAACAGCCATCTGGTCGAACTTTTGCGCCCGGCCAAAGCCGCCGGAGCCGACCTCAGCCCGGCCCATCGCCTGGTGGCGGAGGCGGTGGCGAAAGATGGACGCGACAACACAACCGCGCTGGTGATTCAGGTGGTTTGAAGCAGAGCGATGTATTGCGGGTTGACGTAACAATTTCCCCGGCGGCGGTTTCAGGTTGATTTCAAAAACTCCACCGCTCCACGCCTTCCTCATTTCTGTATTCATCCGGCCCGGGGAATATTCCAGCTGCGATTTTAAAGAAAAAACGGCGGGCAACTCACGTTGCCCGCCGCGCGATTGTTATAACGTGCTTAACTCTCAGCTATGGTAGCCTTCCTCACCGTGTTCGGCGAGGTCGAGGCCAGCCATTTCGACTTCCTCGGTCGGACGCAGGCCGACGAGCATCTTGGTCACATAGGCGCAGAAGATGGTGCCTACAAAGACCAGCGCGAGCGTCACGCCGACAGTTTTCAGCTGTTCAATCAACTGCGGTTGGAAGACATGGTCAGTGACATAAGCCTTCAGATTGGTCGCCATGTTCGCATTGGCGGCATTGCGAGCCAGCATACCAGTCATGATGGCGCCGGTCATTCCACCAATACCGTGGACGCTCCATGCATCCAACGCGTCATCCATGCCGAGCCAGCCTTTGACTTTGTAGCAGAAGAACCACGGAATGGTACCAGCGGCAATACCGATCCAGATTGCGCCTGAAGGGAGCACATAACCGCAAGCCGGTGTGATAAGCACCAGACCCGCAACTGCGCCGGAACAGAAACCGAGCACGCTGGGTTTGCCTTTGACGACCCACTCCCACATCGGCCACACGAACGAAGCGACGGCGGTGGCAATTGTCGTGGTCGTGAAGGCATTGGCCGCAATCACGTCCGCGGCAACAGCGCTGCCGGAGTTGAAACCATACCAACCGACCCAGAGCATGGACGCGCCGATGTAAGTCAGCACGATGCTGTGTGGCGGCATCGGTTCCTTCGGGAAGCCCAGGCGTTTGCCAAGAATGATGCACAAAATCAGACCCGACCAGCCGGAAGTCATATGCACAACCGTGCCGCCGGCGAAATCAAGGCCCTTGATGGCGGCGTTGGCATTCCAGCAGCCGTTCATCAAGCCATTGATGCCCCAGACCATGTGGCCCTGGGTGAAATACACCACGAACATCCAGAGCGTCATGAACACCAGGATGGCCTTGAATTTCATGCGTTCAGCAATGGAGCCCACAATCAGTGCCGGAGTAATGATGGCAAACATCATCTGGAACATGGCGTAAACGTTTTCCGACACCCAATAAGAATAGTTTGGATTCGGCGCGGAAGTGACGTTCGCAAACATCCAGCACACCTTCGGATCGCCGACGATGCCCTTTATCCAATCCTTCGTCATGTCGCCCGTGCCGCCAAAGATCATGCCGTAGCCGCAGACCACATAGAGGATGGTTACGAGGCCGGTGATGAGGAAGCATTGCGCGAGCACGGAGAGCACGTTCTTCTTGCGGACGAGACCGCCATAGAACAGCGCCAGACCGGGCAGGGTCATAAACAATACGAGCGCAGTGCTGGTGAGCAGCCAGGCGTTGTGGCCGGCTCCAGGATAGGTGTAGGTGCTGCCGGTGCTGTTTGAAAGGCTGCTCATGATCGGCGAAGCCACAACGACGTTGCCGTTCGTGTCCTTCAACGGGGCAGTCGGGTCGCCGTTGGAGAAATAGGCTTCAACCGATTCGAGGCGCTGTTCGATCGATGCCGCCGGCAGCGGTACTGCAGCAGCTGGAGCCGCGTTGGTCGCCGTGGCCATAGCGTTCGTTGCCGCAGGCGCATTGGTGTCATCCGCGCGCGCCGTAAAGACGCTCAACGCGGTGGTTGCAATCAAGCCGAGGATTAAAAGATATCGTTTCATTTTTTTAGTTGGGATAAGGTTCAAGTTGTTTAACTGCTCAAATGGCCGCATCACCTTTCTCATCGGTACGAATGCGAATGGCCTGTTCGACGCCGGAGACGAACACCTTGCCGTCGCCGATCTTGCCGGTCTTCGCCGCCTTGACGATGGCGCCAATGGCGGTTTCCGCCTGGTTGTCCGCCACGACCAGTTCGATTTTTATCTTGGGCAGGAAGTCCACGGTGTATTCGCTGCCGCGATAGATTTCAGTGTGGCCCTTCTGGCGGCCAAACCCCTTGACCTCGCTCACGGTCATGCCTTCGATGCCGAGTTCGCTGAGGGCGTCTTTGACTTCTTCGAGTTTGAACGGCTTGATTATAGCTTCGATTTTCTTCATAGTTTTTTCATGGTATGTTTGAGCTGCGCTTGTTTGAGCCAACCTGTGCGCCCGGCCTCGCGGCGCAACTCGACGTCCACTCGCCACTCGCGAGCTTGGTGTGCTTTCTGCCTGTCATGCTTTGATTGGCACAAGCGCCTTTAGCAGCGGCGATGCCAGCCGGAAAAATTCCCGGGTGGAACTTCAAAAGCGCAGTGTTTGCAATGGGTTTCTGAGGAAATTAAATTTCAACCCGGTTCGGCCGGCCGGCGGTTTCTGTTTTCTTTTGCTCAGGGGACAAAATTTTCACCAGCATCTGGGTCGGAACCAATGTGTATAAACCGGTGAATAAATATGAACAGTGAGGCGAAAAGAAAATGGTCGGAGCGACAGGATTCGAA
>Ga0265338_10004731_pt1 | contig 18212 bp, 17 predicted proteins | sample 42126metaG_FD_193579 | JGI IMG/M metagenome (GOLD analysis project Ga0265338, IMG submission 193579) | Rhizosphere microbial communities from Carex aquatilis grown in University of Washington, Seatle, WA, United States - 4-21-26 metaG | ecosystem: Host-associated > Plants > Roots > Rhizosphere... | reverse complement strand
ACGGCATGGCCATTGGACGAGTGGCTGGACGGCGTGCCGCCGGCACCGGAAGCCCGGAGGGCGCTCCAAATCGAATCGACCCAACCTTTGGCCGCAGGCTCGTAATCCTTATCGCAATCGACGCGCGGTTGAATCCGCTTGGCGCCGAGCTGCTCCAATCGGGTGTCGAACTTTTTCCCGGCCCCACAGAAGTCCGCGTAACTGCTGTCGCCCAGCGCCAGGACCGAGTACTGGAGATGTTCAAGCCTGGGAGCGGATTCCGCGTTCAAAAAGTTCCAAAAGGCGATGGCGTTATCCGGCGGGTCGCCGTCGCCCCAGGTGCTGGTCACGAGCAGCAGCCGGGACTCTTTGGCGAAATCGATGGCGGCGAAGGCGCTCATTTCCAGCGCGCGGGCCTGGAAGCCTCGGGGCGCCGCCTCGACGGCAAGCCGCTTCGCGATTTGCTCGGCGGTGCCGGTCTGACTGCCGTAAAGCACTAGTAACGACAGTTTGGGCGTCTCAGGCGCGTTCGGCGCACCTTGATATGATTGCGCCCGCGGACCCGCCAATAGCCCGGCCATGAAACCATTAAGCCAGGCGCGCTGTTCAGGCGTAAATGGCGCCGAGTCCGGGATGAACGGGATAACCGGTGGGATCGAGCCGGGCGTCATAGCGTCGCGTTCAGGATGCGGCATGGATCATGGTTTTAATGATGGAGTCCGGGCCAAAAGGTTTTCGGCCGGGGAAAGCGCCGCCCCGACGGATGGACTGGCCGCGCGCCTTGGCTTGAGCGTCGAGTAGAGCGACCATCCGGTCAGGCAGAATCCACCTACGAAGTTGCCCGCGGTTACCGGCAGTTGGTTCCACAGCCACCAGTCCGCGAGCGAGGTCTTGGCCCCGAGCATCATGCCGGCGGGAATCACGAACATGTTCACGACTGAGTGCTCGAAGCCTTGGGCGAAGAAAATGAAGATCGGCAACCAGGCGGCGACGATCTTGCCGACGGTTGAGTTTGAGGTCATCGCCATTACAACCCCCATCGTTACCATCCAGTTGCAGAGCACGGCTTTCGTGAACGCGGTGACGATGCCGGCTCCGCCAAACTTGGCGTAGCCGAGCGTTTTGGCTTCCGCGGCGGCGACAAGCTTGGCCGCCAGCGGATCGGGGCCGCCGCTGCCCGCCATCGTCAGACAGACATACAGCAGCCCGGCATAGATCAGGCTGCCGATCAGATTACCCACGAAGACCCACGCGAGGTTGGATACGACGCGAGTCATTCGAACGTCACCGGCGAGGCACGCGAGGGGGAGCAGGGCAAAACTTCCGGTCACCAGTTCGAGTCCGAGCAACACGATAATGACGAACCCGACCGGAAACACGAGCGCGCCCACCAAGGGGACGCCGGTCTGCAGGGTCGCGGTCATCGCGAGGCTGGTCGCGATTCCTAACAAGCCGCCGGAAAGCGCGCCGCGCAACAGCAGATCTCTAACGGGCAGCGCGGCCTTGGCTTGCCCAGATTTTAACATGCTTTCGATCACTTCGACCGGCTTTAGGTAATCCATTTGATTGTCGCTCTAATGTTCTGAATTCCAGACATGACGATCATAAGGCATTTGCCGTGCCGCGGACCGAGGTCTCGCTCTAAAGTTAGGCTCATATTAATCAATGAATCGATGAAACAGACTCATGTGACTTCCGGAGTCGTCGCGCGCCGACGCACGGCGGCCCGCCGCGTCACCGGTTGCACCGTGGTTGGGGCGGCAAAGCGCACTCCTTGGGGCTGTCCTAACGTATTAGCGTAGAGTAGATTGTGAAACAATCATGGCGTGAGCCGAACGGCGGATTATCGAGACGCAAACTCGCCGTAGAAAAGGTCTGAATCAAGCGGCGGCAACATTTCGGCGCCTCCGAAGCCTCGGAAATCAACCGGAACCAGCGATGAACTGGCGCTCTGGCCATCACCCGAGGCAGCGGAATTCCAGGATCAACCGCTCGCCGGCTGTTGCAATCTGGCCACGTTGAGTAAATCGCGCGCGATCGGGCGCCAGCGCCAGCCGCGTCAATTCTGGCCGCCCACCGAATTATCGATGGCTCATTCGGCCGCGCGCGAAGTCGGCGTTCGGCTGCATAAGCGCCGTCAAAACGGTTGGATATTTGCGCCTGCTCGACTGGTTTTGAAAGCCGACGTGATCGCCCAAGCCGTTCTGTTAGGTAAGGTGATTTTCATTTTTTTGCCAGTCAGGCATCAGTTCTGCTCATCGATTGATCGATGTATGGTTCATGGCGCCTGGCGAGATCCGGGCTTGCGTCGAAAAACCCGCGGTCGCCTGCGGCGGCGCGCGCGATCGAGCGGATTGGTCAAAGCCGGAATTGATGGATGTGACGAGTGATATTCATGTATGAGCGTACCCCTTGACAGCAGGCAACTAAGAACGTTCGCGACGCTGGCGCGCAAGGGGAGTTTCACCTTGGCGGCGCGGGAGATTCATCTTTCCCAATCGGCCGTGAGCCATTCGATGAAGGCGCTTGAGCAAGAAGTGGGATGTCGCCTTTTAGACAGGGTGGGCAAAAAGGTTTTGCTGACGCAGGCGGGTGAACAGCTCTTGCATCATGCCGAAAAAATCTTGCGTGAGATGGCGGAGGCGCGAACCTCATTGGAGCGTTTGGGCAAGTGGGGCGTGGAACGATTGCGCGTCGGCGCCAGCACCACCGCCTGTCAGTACATTCTGCCGAGCGTCCTCCATGAGTTTAAGGAAAAGTATCCGCAGTGCTTGATCGCGATCGAGCCGGGCGACACCGCGGTGGCGCTCGAGTCTCTACGCGAGAACCGAATTGATTTGGCGATCGGACTCGAGCCGCAGCATGAATTGCAACTAGAGTTTCATCCGCTGTTCAGTGACGAATTGGAATTCCTGGTTTCGCCGGGCCACCCTTGGGCGGTGGCGGGGCGGGTGACGCGCGAAGAGGTTCCCCGGCAAAGCTACATCTTCTACAACAAGCGGAGCTACACGTTCCGGTTGGTGGAGGATTACTTTCGCCAGGAGGAGATGGTGCTGAATTCGGTCATCGAGCTGGGTAGCATGGAGGCGATCAAGGAATTGGTGAAGCTCGGCTTGGGAGTCAGCATTCTGGCGCCGTGGATTTCGCAGGAGGAGTTGCGCGAGCAAACGCTGGTTTCCCTCCCGCTAGGAAAACGCAAACTAAAGCGAATGTGGGGTGTCCTGCACTGGCGCAGCCGCCGACTTAGCCTCGCGGAGGAAACGTTCATCAACATGTGCCGCGGCGCCACGGAAACTCTCTCCAAAAGCTCGGTCGTGACCGCCGCCGCCTGACCCGCGCGGCGCCACGCGCGGATGCTCGACGGCGGAAGCGGGGCGTTGCGTCCGTTGCCGTTTGACTTTACGGTGGGTCGCAATTACCAGATGGGGCATGCGATACATTCTTTTTTCGGCCGTGCTTTGCCTGTTGCTGGGCGTCGGTGTGTTCGACCTTTGCGCGGCGGACGGTCCGGCGACGTTTAAGGTCAGCGAATTCAACTTTCAGCGCCCGAGTCAATGGGAATGGGTCGAGGTAAATTCGGCCATGCGCAAGGCTCAGCTAAAAGTCGTCGGCGCGGGAGCCAAGGAAGCCGCGGAGGTTGTGTTTTACTACTTTGGCGCCGGCAGTGGCGGGGGCACTGATGCGAACGTCGCGCGCTGGCTGGGACAGTTTGAGGAACCGAAGGAGAAAACGCACGCTCAAGTGGACCCGGTGACCGTCGGCCAGACCAAGGTAACCTATGTCAAGGCGGAAGGTACCTATCGCAGCGGCATGCCGGGCGGCCCCGTGACGCCCATGGCGAATTACGCGCTGGTCGGCGCCGTGATCGAAGGGGCCGAGGGCAGCGTTTTCGTTAAAATGACCGGGCCAGCCGCCGTGGCGAAGGCGGCGCAGGCCGATTTTCGCAAGATGGTCGAGAGCGCGCTGAAGCGGTAGCGCGGGCGCGCCGCCCCCGCGCCCCTCAGGTGACGACGTCGCCGAACTCGCAATTGTAGGTTTTACCGCACGCCGTGCATTGCGCCTGCGTGATCTCCAGTTCCGGCGTCCAACTGTAGATGGCGCCGCAGTGTTCGCACTTGACGATGTAGCCGCGCCCGCGCCGGCGGTATTCCTCACGCGCCGCGTCCGATTCCGTCGCCAGATCGGCGGCCTCCAGCAAGGCCAGGGCGGAGGCGTCGAGGACTCCACTCGCCGACAGCCGGGTGGCCTGGGCGTTGATGACCCCCTCGAAACAGTTTCGCACGAGGCGCGCGTTTCCGAAATTCTCCGTTCGCGTCCGATGGAGACTCAGGAAATGGTGCAGCGCCTTTTCGCGCAGCGCCGGCGTCAGGATCAGTCCGTTTTTTCGGCACATCAGGGAAAAAATCCGGCACAGCTCCTGCGGCGAGTAGTCCGGGAACTCGATGATGCGCGTGAACCGTGATTGAAGTCCCGGGTTCGAATGCACGAAGCGTTCCATTTCTTCCGGATAGCCGGCGACGATCACGATCAGCCGGTTCCGGTTGTCCTCCATCCGCTTGATGAGCGTGTCGATTGCTTCGCGGCCGTAATCCTCGCGCTCCTTCGCCAGCGCGTACGCCTCATCGATGAATAAGATTCCGTCGAGCGCCGAGTCGATCACGGCGTTGGTCTTCGGCGCGGTTTGGCCGACGTATTGTCCGACCAGGGCGGAGCGGTCACACTCGATCAAGTGACCTTTCTTCAGGACGCCGAGTGAGCGGTAAATCCGGCCCATGAGACGAGCGACGGTGGTTTTGCCGGTGCCGGGATTGCCGGTATAGACGGAATGATAGCTGGTGGCGATCGGCTGGAGGCCTTGCGCGATGCGGTGTTGCTGAATGTTGGCAAAATTGGCGGTCTGCCGAATCTTTTCCTTAACGGTGGCGATACCGACCAGTTCCTCCAATTCCCGCAAGACCTCGACGAGGCCCTCGGTTCCCGCCGCGGTCGCCGCCGACGAAGAATTGGCGTGGTGTTCCTCGCAGATGACTGCCAATTGGCGGAGCAGGTATTGAATGAATCGATTCTCCTTCGAGGAGACGTTGCCATCCATTTTCGAGAACGCGGCGCACATTTCACCGACCAGCACCTCATAGTAGAGGAGAACCCAGGGCGGGATCTCGAGTTTGGCGAGCGAACGGGCGATCTCGACGAACGCGCGGTCGAGGCCGTCCTTGACGTGCTCCGCCATGGCGTCGTGCAGCTTAAAAATGCGGTCTTTGGCATTTTCGAGATAGTCCGTAATTACGTCGTGAAGGCGAATTCCCCGTTCCTTCGTGTAGCCGCGATTGAGCGCTTGGAGGCGGTCGCGGTGCTCGAGGCGATAGAGGCCGACGAAACCTTGCGCGATTTCCTCGGGCCGATTGCAGTAAAGGCAGGCCATCCAGAATTGCGCCGAGGCGTCGGTGACGAGCGAGAACTCGTTCCGCGGGAAAAACACCGACCACGCGCCGCCGACAATCTTCCGAAAGGCGTCGAAAAAATCCTCGAGCAGATCGACGGTGCCCTCGGCGGTCTTTTCGTACGAGAGTTGGGGTGGCGTGAGAATCTCGAGGTATTCGGCCATCAACTTGGCGCTCAGTAGCGCGCGAGCCAGACGTTGGATCGAGTCCCGATCGCAATCGGTGACTTGGGCAATTTCGGCGACCTTTGAAACCAGCTTCTTGTAGGCGTTGGCGTAGGGCGCCTCGATTTCCACGATTTTTGCGGCTTGGTCCGGATCGATGATACTCTGCCGAACGAAGTGATCGACGATCTCGGCGGGGCTGAGCTGGTTGAACGTCGCCAAGGCCTGAAAATCGAGGGGGTGATCCCGGCGCGTCTGCGGGTCGCCCATGATGGCCGCCAGCAGACATCCTGGCAACAGCGGGTGATGCGAAAAGTCTTTGACGAGCCGTTTCATCCGGGTATTTCGGGCTTAAATTATCACGCCGCGCGCGACCGCGCACGCCCGTAATTGACCTTCCAAAGTATCAAGCCGTGCGCGGGCGCCGTCATCCCCGCCACGCGGCGGTCGGCGCGCGCGAGCATGGCGGGAATTTCGGTCGGGGCGATTTTGCCTTGGCCGACCTGCACCAGGGTGCCGACGATACCCCGGCACATTTTGTAGAGGAAACCGTCGCCTTCGAGTACGAAGGTTATTTCCGGTCCGCGCCGCGTGAAATCGCAGCGCGTCAACGTCCGAATCGTTGACTTCATTTCATAGTCTCGCGTCGTGGCGAACGATTTGAAATCTTGTCGGCCGAGAAAAGCCGGGGCGGCTTGCGCCATGGCCGCGAAATCCAGTGTCGCGGGTACATGCCACGCGGTGTGGCGGAGCAGGGGATTCATCGCGAAATGGTTCCAAACAGAATAGCGGTACTGTTTGCCTTGGGCGTCGAAGCGAGCGTGAAAATCGGCCCGGCAGCGGGTGGCCGCCATCACGCGCACGTCCGCTGGAAGATGCGCGTTCAGCGCGAGGGCCAGCTTGCGTGGCGGCATTTTAAGCTCCGCGAGCGGGACATCGAGATGGGCGACCATCCCGCGCGCGTGGACTCCCGTGTCCGTCCGGCTGGAACTGTGGATCCGCTTCGGGGTGGGAAAGATCCTTGCGAGGGCTTCTTCGACGACCTGTTGCACGCCAAGCCCGGTCTTCTGCGCCTGCCACCCCGCGTAATTCGTACCGTCGTACGCGATGGTCAACTTAACGCGCGCCGTCGGCTCCGTCGGCGGCGTTTCCGGTCGCGGCAGGGGATTCATGCGCCCGGAGGCGGCTCGGCGAGGTTATCCAGAAAACTCTGCAATAGAATCGCCGCGGCGGCCCGATCGACTTTCTCTTTGCGCTCCTGCCGGCGGACGCCGGCCTGCAGCAGGAAGCGATTGGCCTGCGTCGAGGTCAAACGTTCGTCCCAGGTTTGAATCGGCACGGCAATCGTCTCCTTGAGCACGGCGATAAACTCTTGCACCTTGAGCGCCATTGGGCCGTAACTGCCGTTCAGATTTCGCGGCATGCCGACGAGAATGAGGGAAACCTCCTTCGTCTGAATCAGCTCCTTCAGCCGCGCCAGGAACGCGGAAAACGGTTCGGCCGGGATATATTCCAGCGGCTGGGCGATGGTGCGGGTCTCGTCGCTGAGGGCGATGCCCATCCGTTTGCTTCCGTGGTCTATGGCAAGGATGCGCATCGGTATCGTTCGAAATGGTTGGGAATCAATTGGCTCACACGGGTGGGAGGCAGTCCGTTCCCGAGGGATTAGAGAGTTTTCAAAACTTTGGCCGCCGCCGCGATTGTATGTTCAATCTCGGCCGTCGTGTGGGCCGTGGACAAAAACCCGGCCTCGAATTGCGACGGCGCGAGGTACACGCCAAGTTCGAGCAGGCCGTGAAAATATTTCGCGAAGCGTGCGCGGTCGGCCGCCATCGCGTCCTCCAGGTTATGTACCGGACGATCCGTGAAGTAGCCGCAAAACATCGAGCCGACGCGGTTGAACCGCACCGGGACGCCGGCGGATTTTGCGGCTTCCCGCAGGCCCGCTTCCAATTGCGCGCCGAGCGCTTCGAGCCGATTGTAGGCGTCTCCGTCGGCTAACTCCTCGAGGACGCAAATCCCGGCCGCGAGCGCGAGCGGATTGCCACTCAAGGTTCCCGCCTGATAGACCGGCCCCAGCGGCGCGAGACAATCCATGATGTCCGAGCGGCCGCCGAACGCACCGACCGGCAATCCGCCGCCGATGATTTTCCCGAAACAGGAAAGGTCCGGTGAAATGTTATAACGCTGTTGCGCGCCGCCCCAGGCGAGGCGAAACCCGGTCATCACCTCGTCAAAGATCAGCAGGCTGTCGTTTGCCTTGGTTATTTCGCGCAGGAATTCCAGATACCCGGGGAGGGGCACGTAAAGGCCGGCATTTCCCGGAACCGGCTCGAGTATAATGCCGGCGATCTGTCCTGGATTCGCGGTGAACGCCGCCTTCACGGACTCGACGTCGTTGAACGGGAGGACGATCGTATGCTGGGTGAACGCCGCCGGCACGCCGGCGCTGTCCGGATGCCCGAAGGTCAGCGCGCCCGATCCTGCCTTGACCAGCAACGAGTCGGCGTGCCCGTGATAACAGCCGGAGAACTTGATGATCTTGTCGCGCTTCGTGAAACCGCGGGCCAGCCGGATGGCCGACATGGTGGCTTCGGTTCCGGAGTTGCACATGCGGACCTTCCGCACGCTGGGCGCGGCCGCGCAGACCAATTTTGCCATCTTGACTTCCAGCGGGTTGGGAATCCCGAAACTGGTTCCGTGGACCGCGGTCGCCTGAATCGCGCGCACCACCTTGGCGGGAGCGTGGCCAAGGATCGCGGGTCCCCAGGTGCCGACGTAATCGATATAATCGTTGCCATCGACGTCGAAGACGTGAGCGCCCTGGGCGCGATCGACGAAAAAGGGCTGTCCCCCCACGGCCCGAAACGCGCGCACCGGCGAATTGACGCCGCCGGGAATTAGCTTCAGGGCTTCCGCGAATAGTTTTTGGGATCGTGCGTGTGAAATCATGGTTTTGGGCGTGCTATCCCGCGGTCGGCGACGGACTGGATGGGCCGGCCGCGTTCCAATCCTCGCGGAAACGTTGGGCGATCGGTATGCGGCGGCCGACGCCGAACGCCTTGGTCGTCACCTTTAGCCCCGGCGCGGCCTGTCGGCGCTTGTACTCGTTGGCGTCGATTAATTGTACGACCCGTTTGACGTCGGTGACCGAGATTCCCGACGCGATGATTTCCGCGGGAGACTTCGCTTGAACGATGTAGGCGTCGAGGATGGCGTCCAACACGTCGTACGGCGGCAGCGAGTCCTGGTCCGTCTGGTTTGGGCGCAGCTCGGCGGAAGGGGGCTTGGTGATCGAAGCCGCCGGGATGATCTCCCGCTCGCGATTGATCCAGCGCGCGAGGCGATAGATGGCGGTTTTCGGCACGTCACTGATGACGGCCAGCCCGCCGCACATATCGCCGTAAAGAGTGCAGTACCCGACCGCGAGTTCGCTCTTATTCCCAGTGGTCAGCAGCAAGGCGCCAAATTTGTTCGAGAGCGCCATCAGTATGACGCCGCGCAGACGCGCCTGAAGATTTTCCTCGGTGGTATCTTCGGGGCGACCCGCGAAGAGCGGCTTTAACTGTTCCTTCACCGCGGCGAACGCCGGTTGGATTGGAATGACGTCGTAACGAATTCCGAGTCGTTCCGCCAGCGCCCGAGCGTCGTAGAGGCTGCCCGCTGAAGAAAAAATGGAAGGCAGCGAGACGCCGTGGACGTTCTCCGCTCCCAAGGCCTCGACCGCGAGACAGGCCGTGAGCGCCGAGTCGATGCCGCCGCTCAACCCCAGCACGGCGGAGCGAAAGCCGCACTTGTGCAGGTAATCACGCAGTCCGAGCGTCAGCGCCCGGTATAATTGTTCTTCCTCCCCAGCCGCCGCATAGGTGACCGCCGGGGCGGAGTCGGTATCCACCACGATGAAATCCTCCGCGAACGCCCGGCCCTGCGCCAGGAGTTGGCCGCTCGCGCCGAAGGCGAGACTGTCGCCGTCGAAAATCAACTCATCGTTGCCCCCCACGAGATTGCAATAGACGACCGGGCGTTTGACCTTCGCGGCCAGGCTGGCCAGCATCGCGTGCCGCGTCTGATTCTTGCCGAGGCACCAGGGAGAAGCCGAAATATTGAAAAGCGCCTCAGCGCCAGCGTTGGCCAACTCGATCGCTGGATTTCGCCGGTACCGCCGCTCCGGCCAATAATCCTCGTCGTTCCAAACGTCCTCGCAGATCGTCAGCCCCAACTTCCGTCCGTTGAATTCGACGGGGAGATTCTCGGTCGCCGGCTCGAAATAGCGGTCCTCATCAAAGACATCGTAAGTGGGCAGCAGGGTTTTGTGCCGGGTCGCCAGGAGCTTGCCGTTTTGGAGCAAAGCGGCTGAGTTGGTGACCTCCCGCCCGGGCTTGACCCGGTTCTCGCCCACGAAACCGACGAGCAAGCCGGTCTTGCCGGTCTGCGCGGCCAACCGGTCGAGGGCGGCGAGATTCGCTTGAATCAGCGCCGGCTTGAGCAACAAATCCCGCGGCGGATAGCCCACGAGCGCCAGTTCCGGCGCCATTACCAAGTCAACGCCGGCCGCGACGCCCTTTTGATACGCGCGCCGGATCGCGGCTTCGTTACCCGCCACGTCACCGACCGTCGTATTGATTTGCGCCAGTCCGACCTTCATCGCGAATTGGACCGTCCTCGTGGGCTAACGTTTGCCAAAAAAGGTTTCCTTCAAAGAGCCGCGCTCGGTCGCCACCGCGACTCCAACCTTGACCTGATTCTTTTCGAACCAGCCCTTCTGGGTTTCGAGCACGTATTGCACTTGATCGGTGGCTGCTTTGATCGGGTTCTCGTCCCGTGGAACCATGTCATGAATTTCGAGGATGACTCCTTCGCTGTCAATGTAGGCGCAAGAGAGGGGAATCAACGTATTGTGCATCCAGAAGGCTTGCTGCGCGGGGCGGGGAAAAACGAAAAGCATTCCCTCCTGATCGGTGACGTTCGTGCGGAACATCATTCCTTTTTGCCATTGCGCGGAGGTGCTGGCGATTTCCGCGGCGATCGATTTCGGGCCGAGCCAGAGTTTCATCGTCGGAAGCTTCGGCTGGGGCTGATTCTCCGGCGAATCGGCGGCCGCCGATTCGGTCGCGGTCGGCTGCGCGCCAGTTGCGTCGGCGGTGGCGGCGCCGGGCCGATTACACCCGACGGCGAGCAACCACCCGGCCAAGACCCAGTTCGAGAGCTTGAACGATTTCATGCCGAAAGAGTGGGAGATGCGGGCCGTCAATTCAATGGTGAATTGAAGATTAACCCGGCGATCGGCTTGCCCTTCTGGGAAGAGGTCGTTCGCCGTCTAGGCCGCGGCTCGTTTGTCGCGGAGCGCCACTGTCGGCTGGCCTCGCTCGGCCGCTTCATGAAGGGCGCAAGCGATGAAGCCGGCGCCTAAACTCAATAAGCGGCGCCAACCACGGCGAAGCCGCAAGGGTTGCGCGACGCAATCGATCGGGTTGGCGCCTAGGGCGATGGGCGGCTATACCAATCGCAGCGCAATGAATATCGTCCTGGTCGAACCCGAGATTCCGCCCAATACCGGCAACGTCGCCCGCCTGTGCGCGGCCACCGGCTCCCGGCTGCACCTGATCGAGCCGCTCGGGTTCCAGTTGGACGACCGCCAATTGAAACGCGCCGGAATGGACTATTGGGAACAGGTCCAGTGGCGTTGCTGGCCGAATTGGGTCGAGTTCACCGCTCACCTCACGCCGAGCAGCCGCCTCTGGTTCATCGAATCCGGCGGACCGAAACGGTACACCGAGGCGCGATTCTCGCCGGACGATTACCTGGTCTTCGGCCGAGAGACGGCCGGGTTGCCCAAGGCCTGGCTCGAGTGCCAGCCCTAGCGGTGGCTGCGGATTCCTATGTTCAATCCGGCGGCGCGCTCGCTCAACTTGTCAAACTGCGTCGCGATCGTGCTCTTTGAAGCGTTGCGGCAAAATAACTTCGCGGGCGAACGGGCAACCTAAGGGCCTGCCCACCCGTCGGCCCCGCATTTGTCGGGGGCCGCGGTTCGGAGATTTATTTCCGATTGCCGCCAACCGGGCCGATATTGGCGGATGAAAGCCCCGGGCTTTTGAGCACTTGGCTGCTCGTCAGGCTCGTTACCGAGTATTGAAACCCTTGCCCGGTCCCCGCGGCGCCGAAGCGTCCGTGTTTGTCGAGCGCTACAAAATTGATGCTCAGGTCGAAGCCTTTTGGATCCTGCGCCGCGATCCGGCGAATCGCGGCCTCGCAGGCGGCTTGCGGGTCCATCCCTTGGCGCATCAGTTCCACCACGAGAAACGAACCGCAATAGCGCATCACATTCTCGCCCAAGCCCGTCGCTCCCGCGGCGCCGACTTCATTGTCCACGTAAAGGCCGCTGCCGATGATCGGGGAATCGCCGACACGCCCCGGCAGTTTGCCACCCCACCCGCTGGTTGAGCAGCCGCCCGCGATATTGCCATCGGCTCCCAGCACGAGCAGGGCGATCGTGTCGTGGTTCTTCGGCTTTCCTGCCTGTTCTTTGGCCTGTTCGGCGGCCCGTTTCTTCTGCCACGCCTCGTTGCGGGCGCGCGAGTCGATTTCGACCGAGGCGAGGCCCTGTTCGAGGGCGAACATGCGCGCGCCTTCGCCGACCAGCATGACGTGAGGGGTCTTCTCCATCACGCGACGAGCCGCGGAAATCGGATGGAGAATCCCCTCGATCGCCGCGACGCTGCCGGCTCGGTGGCCCGGTCCGGACATGATGCAGGAATCGAGTTGCACCACGCCGGCCGCGTTCGGCATACCGTGCAGGCCCACGGAAGAATTCTTCGCGTCGGACTCGACGACCCAGATTCCTTGTTCGACGGCGTCGAGCAGCGTGCCGCCCGCGGTCAGGACCTTAAGGCCGGCTTCGTTCGCCGGTTTGCAGAACGGCCAAGTCGAAACCAAAAGCGGGCGTTCCCCGGGCGGCGAGACGGAAGTCGATTCGGCGCCGCGAGCAGCCGGGAGCGACGCGCCGGCAGCCAGGGCTAATGTGGTTTTGCTCATGAATTTACGCCGGGAGATAGACATGATGATTGATGTGGTTTTTAGCCGATGAACCCGATAGTTGCGGCGGGAAACTCGTCGGTCAAGGCGGATTGACGCCGAATTGAAGCCGGGAGTGCGGCGTGTTACGCGGACGCCGGATGGACCACAATCTCGGTCCTAACCGAATTGGCGATAAAACACTGCTCATGGGCCAAATGGTGGAGCGCGGCCTCTTCCTTCGTATCCAGCCGTTTGCCGCCGGCGTAACTGATTTTCGGATTCAAGTCCACCCGGCTGACCCAAGGCACGCCGCGTTCGTTCTTCGTCATCAAGCCGACCGCGTGATCCTCGTAGGCGTCGAGCTCGATGCCGCGTTGGGACGCCAGGTAAACGAACGTCAGCATGTGGCAACTAGCGATGGCGGCGACAAACGCCTCCTCGGGATCGACGTTGGCCGCATTCGAGTACGGCGCCGGGACCACCGTCGGGGATGGCGAAGCGGCGATCGTCACGCCCCCATCAAACTCCCAGGTATGCTCCCGCGAGTATTTGCCCTTCAGAAAATCAGGGCCAGTTCGTCGCCAGTGAATCGAGGCTCGATGTTCGGACATAATTTTACGATCAACGGCGCTGAGTCTGCGCTTGCCACGGTAGAGAATCAAGCGTCGGCGATTCCAATACAGATGTGGAAAGGCGCTGTCCTTCCTAACTAACGCAACCCGAACGTCTCAGATAAACGCTTCACCGGGCCATGCGGGTCTGATCCCGCTTTTCCTGGGCCGTGGCGCCCGTTCGGCGTCCGATCCTGACGGGCGCATTTGGCTGTCGCCACCAGGACCGTGGGGCGCAGTGGTGACGGTGCGGTTTGGCTCGACCGCCAACACCCGGCGCGCTAAGCCGATCACCTCCCTTTGATTCGGTCCGCGGAACCGAGACCCTGGGTTATTCGCGTCGCAGGCGGTGAAACCTCAATCGCAGAGCCGGGTTAAGCGGCGAGCCGCCATCCCAAGGGACGAGGGTCCCTACGGTAGTTAGAGGTCAGTCACTCGCCGCCTTGTAACGCGGTCGTTCGTCTCGGCAAAAAAAATCAAGATACTTCATTTTTTTCTGGACAAACCGAATAGGTTTGCTAGTCTCACGCCAGGGAAAAGCAAGGAATAATCAAGGTTATGAGTGATCCGTACCTAGGCGAAATTCGATTGTTTGCCGGCGACTACGCTCCGCAGGACTGGTCGTTCTGTAACGGCCAGACGATGTCGGTGGGCGAATACCAAGCGCTCTACTCCCTAATAGGAACCACCTATGGGGGCGACGGCGTCTCCAGCTTCGCGTTGCCAAATCTGGCGGGCAGGGTGATCATTGGCGTAGGAAAATCCAGCGCTTCGGGCAAAACGCACGCGTTGGCGAGTTCGGGCGGGGAGGATTACGTGACGCTGAATCCCTCCAATCTCCCGGCTCACACCCATATCGCTTCTGCCAGCAATAAGCTGGGTTCGCTCTCGGCCCCAGCGGCTAATACTTGGGCGGTATCGACGATCCACCAGTATTCGACGACGGTCGCTCCGGCGATATCCATGGCGTCGTCGGCGGTTTCCACTGTTGGTGATGGAGTGCCCCACCCCAATGTGATGCCCTCGATCGCGTTGAACTATATTATTGCGATGGTCGGACTCTATCCCTCGCCGGCCTGACCAAGCGGCGTAAAACAGGAATCACTATTTGGTAACTTAAAGGCACATTATGGGTGACTTCTTTCTCGGAGAAATACGGGCTTTTCCCTACGGTACCATTCCGAAGGGCTGGTTGGCCTGTAGCGGGCAAACGCTGCTGATCAACCAATATCAGGCGCTGTATTCCTTGATCGGAACAACTTTCGGCGGCGACGCGAGGACGAACTTCCAATTGCCGAACCTTAGTGGCCGGGTCGCTTTGGGCCTTAATTCTAGCGGGCAACCTCTGCAGGGGACCGCCGCGGGTGAAGAGACGCATGTGCTCGCGCTTACCGAGATTCCAGCGCATACCCACAACGTGATGGCGGACGCCGTACCTTTGGTGGCGACCAGCGCCTCTCCCTTGGATGAGATCTGGGCTCCGGGAACCTTGGATTGCTTTGATTCGGCGCCGGTGGCTGGACAAACGATGGCCACGGCGGCGATAGCGATCGCGGGCGCGAACGTTGGTCATGATAATATGCAGCCATACTTGACGTTTAACTACTGCATAGCCGTCGTCGGGCTCTATCCCAGCCGACCTTAGCGTACGGAACACATATAACTTTATGGATGCATTCATAGGTGAAATTCGTCTTTTCCCATACTTTTTTGCGCCGGAAAACTGGTTAGATTGTGATGGGAGGCAGTTAGGCATTCAGACGTATACGGCGCTCTATTCGGTAATTGGGAGCGCTTTTGGCGGGGACGGTCGGACTTATTTTTGCTTGCCGAAAATACAGAATGTCACCCCGGTTCAGGCGGGAACGGTTCAGAATACCAGTTTCAAGTACGCCGCGACCGTCGGTTTTTCGGCGGTTACATTGGCCATGTCCACGATGGCGCCGCATTCGCACGGCGTCAACGCCTCGGCATCCGCAAACGCCTTTACGCCGGCGAACGCGATTTGGGGCGAGCAGCCTGCGCGACGCGGTCAACTGTTATACGCCAAGCCGTCCGGCACGCTGCAGCGCATGTACTCGCCGATGCTAACGACCGTCGGCGGAACCGGTGGCGGCGGGGTCGCGCCTCACAACAATATGCAACCTTATCTTGTCATGCGTTTCTGCATTTGTTGTTATGAGGGAGTGTATCCTGTCCGGCCCTGATTGGTGGGCCTGCCGCCAAGCGGCGCAGTTCGCTCGGCGGGGTGAGTGGTCGGGTCGTGGCAAAATGTCCAATCGTCGGATTCAGGGCGTAGTCATGTGCGGGCGTCGATCTGCGCGGCAGCTTTCGATGTCCCCGAGCGGTTCGGTCACTGGATGAGTAATGGTCGGATGAGGAGTTATGCTTGTGGGGGAAATTCCAACCTTGATGGACGTCACCGCGTCGGATGATGCTTTCATTTTGGAACTTTATGTCAGCGTTCGGGCCGACGAGGTCGCTGGCTTCGGCTGGCCGCGCGAGGAGACGGAGCGTTTCCTGCGAATGCAGTGCCAGCTTCAGTTGCAGGCGTATCGGATGCAGTTTCCGGGCGCGCGCCATCAACTCGTGCTTTATCGGAACGCCCGGGCAGGCCGAATGATCACCACGCGTGGCGAGGGGGCTTGGTCCTTGATCGATTTATCGCTTTTGCCCGAATATCGCAACCTCGGATTGGGCGGTCGGTTGATCCGTGAATTGCAGGTTGAAGCGGCCGCGGCCGGCTGCGGAATTCGATTGCACGTCTTGGAAGGCAATCGGGCGCGGAACCTTTACGAACGCCTCGGGTTTCGGTTCGCAGGCGGGGCTTACCCTTATTCGGCGATGGAGTGGACTCCGTCCGCGGACCGGGCGCTCTCATCTGAGTGGTCGGCGGTGGGTAACGCCGTGGCGGGCTGAGCGGTCGGAGTGGGAGGCATTGAATCGCCCTTCGCAGCCGGTTAAATGGTTACGGAAGTTGCGGCTGAGAGGGATTTTGAATCGCCTTCCGGCGCCCGTAATCTGTTCCCGCCAAATCCACGCGCTTTAAAGCGGTGAACAATTTCTCCGCGAAGATAGTTGCCGAATAGCGCTTGCCAAGCGGTTGAAGCGGGCTATGGTTCATTTGTGATCGCGGGGTGGAGCAGCCCGGTAGCTCGTCAGGCTCATAACCTGAAGGCCGCAGGTTCAAATCCTGCCCCCGCAACCAATTTCCCGTCCTTTTTGTCACCGGGTGGAGTTGTTTCCGCTGGCCTCCTGGCGTATCGGAGTGATCATGACGAGAGTGCGCCTCTGGAGTGGGTTCGCGACCGATAAACCACGAAGTCGCCGGGCCATTTCTGGTGAAACCCTGTTGACTGAGGATGCTTCGACTTGAGGCATCGGCGCTCCTAACTTTCGAGTCGGCTTGGACCCGCGCGCTCCCATCTGCGACGTCAAAGCGCCTGCGAACGCGAGTTGCTCCGCGCCCCAGTCCAAAACTCCTCGCCGCGGCAAGGTCCATAGTTTTTAGCGGGCGGCAAAACGGGGCGATCGGGCGTCTGGTCTTGCGGATCGTCTTCTCACTCCCGGCGTGAAGCGAGCCTGTGAATCGGCAGAATGGCGTAGGTCGCAATGCGATTCCTCTCCCGAGCCTCATGGGGTTCCTCGCGTTGCCGCCGCGAGATCATGAGTTGGGAGGCGGGGAGTGGATGGCAAGTCACCTTGGTTGAGGGTTCGATCGTCCGGGGTGACCCACTTTGCCGCGGTGAAAATTCGTGGACAGTTTTGACGACAGACTGTAGAAAAACGAGGCTGGTTGGTGAAATGGGAAAAAAGGTAATCGCAGCGCTTTCTTTTATGAAACTCTCTCCGTCGTTTTTTGCGTTTATGCGCTCAGCCCGGACTGTGCGTGTGATCCAACTTTTTGGATTATTCGCTGTCAGTTGGTTTTCACCGCAGGACGCTTTGGGAGCCGCCCCGTCCGTGACGTTTGCCGTGACCAGCCAGTCGGTTGATCCCGGTGCGAGCGTGACCGTTCCGGTCGTCGTTTCCAGCTTTGTCAATGTCGATACGGCCCAGTTCACTTTGACTTGGGATCCGACGGTCTTGAGCTACGTCAGCATCGGGAACTTCAATCCGGCTCTGCACGGACTAAGCGGTGATTTTGGCACAAATGACACTCTGACTGGCGTCGGCAATCTTACGGTCGCTTGGGATGAGTCGAGCGGGGGCGTCGATACGTTGACGGATGGGGCTACGATGTTTACCGTAACCTTTACGGCGATCGGAGCTGGTGGATCGACGACGGCTGTTTCATTTGCCGGAACGCCAACCGCGAAGGCGGTCACGGTCAACTCGGTGGATGCGACCTTCGTGTCGAGCAATGGGAGCGTTTCGATCAATTCAGCCCCCACGATCAGCGCTCAGCCGCAAGATGTTGCGGTAACGGCCGGAGACACGGCCCTGTTTTCGGTCACCGCGTCCGGGTCGGGGACGTTGGCGTACCAATGGCAGTTCAACAACGCGAACATAGGCGGCGGGACCAACTCTTCTTATTCCTTGCCCAACGCGCAGCCCGCTAACGCTGGCGCGAGCGCTTATCGCGTTCTGGTCAGCAACTCAGTCGGCACGACAACTAGTTCGGCGGCGACGCTGACGGTGAATGTGCCGGTGGCGATCACCGTCCCGCCGCAGAGCCAGGCGGTGACGGTGGGTGGGAACGTGACGCTCAACGTGACGGCGAGCGGCACTGGGCCGTTGACCTACCAATGGCAATTTAACGGGTCCAATATCGCGAACGCGACCGGGGCCGCGCTGGGCCTGACCAACGTTCAATCAACCGCGGCGGGGTCGTATCAAGTCGTTGTGAGTAACGTGGTTGGACCGGTGACGAGCCAGGCGGCGACCCTGACGGTCAATACGCCGGTAAGTATCACCACAGCGCCGCAAAACCAGACGGTAACCGCGGGCGGCGCCGCGACGTTCAGCGTTACGGCGGCGGGCACGGCGCCGCTGAGCTATCA
>Ga0265338_10004729_pt1 | contig 18217 bp, 13 predicted proteins | sample 42126metaG_FD_193579 | JGI IMG/M metagenome (GOLD analysis project Ga0265338, IMG submission 193579) | Rhizosphere microbial communities from Carex aquatilis grown in University of Washington, Seatle, WA, United States - 4-21-26 metaG | ecosystem: Host-associated > Plants > Roots > Rhizosphere... | reverse complement strand
CGGCCGGCCCATGCCGCGCCGGGCGGCCGGCGCGCCGGGTACCGGGCTGGGGTCAGCGGCGAGCACGAGAGCACGGGCCAGCCGCGCGCCGCCTGGTCGTCTCTCAACGGCCAGTGGCGGCTGGTGACCGTCGGGCGCACCGGGGTCCCGGTGCGCCGCCGCGCGGCCGTGCTGCTCGCGCTGAGCGCCTGGGCCGCGCTGCTGGCCTACCCGGCCTCGCTCCTGCCTGACCCGGCTGGTGTCCTTGTTCCGGGCACGCTGCTGGCTGGTGCGGCCGCCGGGGCGGTGGGCGGCTTCCGGGCGCTGGCCTACCGGATGGCCCAGCCGCGCGTCACCGAGTTCGACGGCCAGGTGATCGCCCGCTGGGTAGCGCACGGCGGTTCGGGGGACGACGACAGCTACACGCCGTGCATTGCCATTGACGACGGCCGCCGCGCCTGGAGCTTCGCTGTCGGCCCGGGATTCTCCGGGCGCCAGGGGCTCGGGGACCTGGTACATGTGCGGGTCGCCGCACGCTCCATGAAGCTGCTCGACATCACCCCCGCTGGCCAGCCGGTGGATGCCGGCCCAGCGGCAGGGGATCGGGCTGGTCATGCCGTAGCCGACCCAGCCGGCTGGACTGGGCCGGACCTGCCGGGCCCGGCTGCGGCGGACCCGGCCGATTGGACTGGGGGGGACCTGGCGGGCCCGGCTGCCGCGGTTCTGGCGGATCTGGCCAGCCGGCCGCCGCTATCGGCGGCCCGGCTGCTCACCGACACCGAGGTCACCGAGGCGCTCGGCCGGCCGGTGCGCAGCATAGGCCTCACGACTCCGGTCGGCGGCGCCGTCATATACCGGGGCAGCGGCGTCACAGTCAGCGTCACCGTGGCGGTGGGCGCGCTGCGCGGCCTGAGCTCTGGTCCGGCCCGGCGGTTCGGCGATCCGCTGCCCGGTATCGGCGACGAGGCATGGCTCGTCAACCGCAACCGGACCCTCGTCGTGCGCGTCGGGGCGCTGACCGCCAAGATCACCATCGGCGCTCAGGGCCTCGTGGACACCTACAGCGTCCTAGCCGGGCTGGCGCCCACCCTCGCCGCCCGGCTGGCCGAATACGACAGCTAGCCACCCGGGCCGGCCGCTTTCCATCGGCCCCTCCATCAGCGCGGTGCCTGGTGACCCTCATGCGCGCGCTACGCACCGCGTTGTCATGGTGCGGAATCGGCGCGGTGCCTGGTGACCCTCCTGCGTGCACAATGCACCGCGTTGTTGTGGTCCGGGCTGGCTCAGACCCCGGTTGCTGGAGGAGATGGGTGGCGGGGCTGGTAGATCGGGAGTTCCGCGCCGTCGGGCAGCCGGATGGCCGACAGCAGTCCCCAGCCCTGGTCGGTGACCTCGCCGGTGGCCTCGACGCCCTTGGCCGCCAGTTCGGCCAGCGTGGCATGGATGTCGTCGCACATCAGGTACAGCTCGTGGCGGCTGACCCCATGGGCGGGATGCACGGCCAGTTCAGCCGGCGGGAGCGCGAAGATGAGCCAGCCGCCACCCGCGTCTACCGAGGGGAAGCCGAGCACATCGCTGAAGAAGCCGCGGACCTGCTCGGCTTCCTCGGAGAACACGATCGCATGCATACCGGTGATCACGTGATGCTCCTTTCCCGGGGGACTGGCGGGCCGGGAGGCCGTTGACCGGCCTAGCGGGCGGCCAGCCCGTTGATGCGGGCGATCTCGTCGTCGGTGAGCGCGAACCCGAACAGGTCGATGTTGGCGGCGATCCGCTCCGGGTTCGCCGACTTCGGGATCACCACCACCTCGTGCTCGATATGCCAGCGGAGCACCACCTGGGCCGGGGTCACGCCGTGCCGGGCGGCGATCTCCACGAGCGCCGGATCAGCCAGGTTGGTGCCCTTGAGCGGGCTGTAGCCCTCCACCACCACGCCCCGCTCACGGCTGGCCGCGAGCAGGCCCGCGTCATGCAGCGACGGGGCCCATGGGATCTGGTTGACCGCCGGAGCCTGCTCGGTGGCCCGGATCAGCACATCGATCTGGTCCACCGAGTAGTTGCTGACGCCCACCGCCAGGGCCTTGCCCTCATCCTGGAGGGCCAGGAACTCCCGCCACACGGGGACGAGCTGCTTGGCGACCGGCGCCCAGTGCACCAGCCACAGGTCGACGTGGTCGGTGTCCAGCGCGCGCAGGCTCGCCGTGAGGGTGGCACGCTCCTGGCCGGCGCTGCTGGGCGGCAGCTTGGTCGTCACGAACACGTCGCGGCGGTCCAGGTCACTGTCGCGCAGGGCCCGGCCGACCTCAGCCTCGTTGCCGTACATCGTCGCCGTGTCGATGTGCCGGTACCCGGCGTCCAGCGCCGTGCGCACCGCGTCATAGGCACGCTGGCCCCGGATCTGCCATGTGCCGAACCCCAGCAGGGGGATGCTGCCGCCGCCGCGCAGGGCCACGGACGGAATCTCTTGCGCCTTCGTCATGCGCCACATTCTGCCGTGGCCGCCGTGGATACAGAACCTGAGGTCACACGACCGGCTCGCCGGAGTGGGCGGTCAGGTCGCCGAACAGCCCGGTCAGCCGCTTCGTCACCGGGCCGGGCCAGCCTCCGGAGATGGTGCGCCCGTCCAGGGCGGTGACCGGGGCCAGGCCGCCCATGGTCCCGGTCACGAACACCTCGTCGGCGGCATAGAACTGGGCCAGGCTGTAGTCGCCCACCTCGCAGCGGATGCCTGCCCCGGCGGCCAGTTCCAGCACGGCGGCCCGGGTGATGCCCTCCGGGCAGGCGGCGGCGGTGGGCGTGCCCAGCACGCCACCGGTGACCAGGAACAGGTGGGTGGCGTTGGTCTCGGCCACGAACCCGCGCTGGTCGAGCAGCACCGCGTCGTCGGCGCCGGCCACGTTCGCCTCGATCTTGGCCAGGATGGACGTCAGCAGGTTGTTGTGGTGGATCTTCGGGTCGAGCACGTCAGGCGCGGGCCGGCGCACGCTGGCGGTGATCAGCGTGATGCCGGTCTGGTCGTACACCGGGGGCTTGTGCTCGGCCAGCACGATCAGCGTCGGGCCGGACTGGTTCAGCCGCGGGTCCATCCCGCTGGTGATCTTGACCCCGCGGGTCAGGGTAAGCCGGATGTGCACGCTGTCGGTCATCCCGTTCGCGTGCAGGGTGCGCCGGATCTCCGCGGTGATCTCCTCGTCGGAGGGAATCTCGGTGAAGGCCAGCGCCAGCGCCGAGCGGCGCAGCCGGGCCAGGTGCTCGGTGAGCCGGAAGATCCGGCCGTTATACAGCCGCAGGCCCTCCCAGACCGCGTCGCCGCCCTGTACAGCGGAGTCGAACGGGCTGACCGCCGCCTCAGCGCGGTGCGCCAGCACGCCGCGCACGCTGACGAGCAGATCACGGTTGCGCTCGTCGAAGGTCTGCAGCACTGCGCCTCCCTGGCGGTCAACGGCCGGACTGGCCGGCCAGACCGGTCAGCCGGTAGGGGTAGAGCCGCTCGTAGTACGGCAGGCACCGCTCGGCGAGCGGCACCAGGCGCGCGGGCAGCGGGCCGGCCGGCGGCCGGTAGGGCCCGAACCCGGTCGACCGCCAGACACTCTCATACCAGTAAGGACCCCACACCCCGTCGGTGTCCCGCGGCCCCGGCGGCCAGCACAGCATCGCCGGATCAAACGGGACGCCCAGCGCCGCGCAGAGGGCCCGCAGCACCGCTTCGGGCCGTTCCAGCAGGTCGCGGGAGTCAATGACCGGGCCGCCGAATGTGTCGAAGATCTCCGCCTGCTGGCGCAGCCCGAGATCGTCCAGCGTCGGCTCGCCGCGCACCTTGGCGTAGGAGGCCAGCAGCTCAGCTGGATCGCGGATCAGGTGGGCATGCCGCAACGCCGCCAGGGCGCTCCGGTCCACTTCCGGCAGCAGGTGGTGCGTCATGTGCTTCTGGTAGTAGACGGTCCGCCCGGCCGGCAAGGCCGCGCTGGTGAGATCGCGCAGTACGGTCGGCCAATCGTGCGGCTGGGAAAGCATGATCGCGCGGCGGCCGGGATGCTCAATGCTGGTGCGCCGCAGGTAGAACGCATAGAGCGGCTCGTCCACGACGACGCTGTCGGGGCGGTTCTCCCACGACCGCAGCAGCGCGGTGGATACGGTGCGCGGCCCGGACCACATCGCGATCCGGGCGGGTGGTTCGGTCAGAGTTTCACCACGGAACGGAGCACCTCACCGCGCTGCATCTTGGCGAACGCCTCCTCGACGTCGTCCAGCCCGATGGTCTCCGACACGAACTTCTCCAGCGGCAGGCGGCCCTGCAGGTACAGGTCGGTGAGCAGGGGGAAGTCGCGTTCGGGCAGGCAGTCGCCGTACCAGGATGACTTGAGCGCGCCGCCGCGGCCGAAGAAGTCCAGCAGCGGCAGGTCGATCCGCATCTCCGGGGTCGGCACGCCGACGAGCACCACCGTCCCGGCCAGGTCCCGGGCGTAGAACGCCTGATGGTAGGTCTCCGGGCGGCCGATCGCCTCGATCACCACGTCGGCCCCGTGCCCGCCGGTCAGGTCCCGGATGCCGTCGACCGGGTCTTCCTCCCGCGAGTTGATCACGTGGGTGGCGCCGAAGTCCCTGGCCCACTCCAGCTTGCGCGGGTCGATGTCCACCGCGATGATCGTCCGCGCCCCGGCCAGCTGGGCGCCGAGCACCGCGGCGTTGCCGACTCCGCCGCAGCCGATCACGGCGACCGTGTCGCCCAGCCGCACCGGCGCCGTGTTGATCGCGGCGCCGAGTCCCGCCATCACGCCGCAGCCGAGCAGGCCCGCCACCTCAGGCGGGGTGGCCGGGTCCACCTTGGTGCACTGTCCCGCGGCGACCAGCGTCTGCTCCACGAAGGCGCCGATGCCCAGTGCGGGGGACAGCCGCGTGCCGTCGTCCAGGGTCATCTTCTGCCAGGCGTTGTGCGTGTTGAAGCAGTACCAGGGCCTGCCTCGCTTGCAGGCGCGGCACTGGCCGCACACCGCGCGCCAGTTCAGGATGACGAAATCGCCCGGCGCGACGTTGGTCACGTCGCTGCCGACCGCCTCCACCACCCCGGCTGCCTCGTGCCCGAGCAGGTAGGGGAAGTCGTCCCCGATGCCTCCCTCGCGGTAATGCAGGTCGGTATGGCAGACGCCGCACGCCTGCACCCGCACCAGGGCTTCACCGGGACCGGGATCGGGCACCAGCACGGTCTTGACCTGGACTGGGGCACCCTTGCCGAGGGCGACGACGCCCCGCACCTGAGTTGTCATCCGCCCATCGTCCCAAATCTCCCGCCAAACGGAAGTACCGGGTTGCTCATGACCCAGATCCGCCGTCAAGCGCGTCAGGTACCCGCGGGATCCCCAGCCAGGTCGGGTGCCTCGGCGGGGTCGCGGGCCAGGCCCACCGTCTCGGGGTCCTGGGCCATGTCCTGGGTCATGTCCACGGCCTCCGCGAGGTCGCGGGGCACCTGCACCGCCTCGGCGGGGGGCCCGGCCAGGTCGGCCGCGGCGGCGGAGTTGGCTACGGCTGCGGCGGAGTTGCCTGCCGCCGTGGCGGCGTTCTCGACCTGGCTGATCAGGGCCTCGATCGCGGCGGCGAACCGGGTTTGCGCCGGGGGTGAGTCGGGGCCGAGCAGGTACCGCTTGAGTTCCTGCCGGGCGGCCGCGAGCCGGTCGTCTCCGGCGCTGGCGGCCTGCTCGATGATCTCGGGCAGTTCCGCGCAGTCCCTGCTGAGCAGGTAGCCGGCGGCGGCGGTCGGGTATTCCGCGCGGAACTCCGCGTCGCCGTGGCTGTCCGGATTGGTGACCGCGTACGGCTTGCCGGTGGCCACGAAGTCGGCCACCACGCTGGAGATGTCGCTGATCAGCAGGTCGCTCCGGTTGAAGCAGGCATAGAGCGCCGGCAGCGGCCCGGTCACCACCCGATGCTGCCACCAGCCCTGCGAATCCCAGTAGGCCGCATGCCAGGCGTCGGCAGCCTGCTGCCATTCGGCGTCGCGGGCCGGGTCGGGCTTGCTGTCGCGCGACAGCATGGCGTAGTCGGTCTCGCCGCCGCGCCCGGCTGGGCTGCCGACGATCTTGCCCTCTCCGCTGAGTTCGCGCAGCCGCTCCCTGGTCCGGGTCATCTCGGTGGCGGCGGCGTCGCGGGCGGTGGCACCGGCGGCTGCCTCCCGGGCCCAGCCTCCGCCGGCTTCGCGCTGCCGGTTGGCTTCCTCGATCAGGGCGACGATCTCGTTGTGTGCCTTCAGTGCCCGGCTGTCGCGGGTCCCGGTCAGCGGGTGCGGTTTGTAGAGCACCCGCAGCTGCGGGCCGCAGCCAATCAGCGCGCGGACGATCCGTGCCCCCATCGCGGCCAGCGAGGTGTGCTGCTGGTCTTCCAGCCAGCCCTCCCAGGTCGGCGCGTACAGCACGGTGAACATCCGGTCGGCGCGGCCGCTGGCCTGGGTGGCCAGTTCGGCGAGCTGCGGCCGGCCGACCTCGACGATGTCCTCGTCCCGCACGCCGACCCGGGCCCGCAGAAAGCGGTCCCGGCCTGCCTGCCCGGCCACCCACACCTGGTCGTACGCCTTGGCGAACGGGTTGACGCTGGCGGCCTTGTCGCTGTCCCCGTGGCCGATGAAGACATGCCCGATGCCGGCCAGCCGGAGTTCGTGCAGGTTTTTCGCGGTATTGGCCGGGAACAGCGCGACCCGGACGCTGGGCAGCGGGAAGTTCAGCAGGTCGACCATGCCGTCCAGGCAGACGACGGGCAGGCTGGTCCGCCCGAGCAGCGGAACCATCCAGCGTTCCCGCATGATGATCACCGCCGGGCGGTCCAGCCGGGCCAGCGTGGTCAGCCACATGTTGACCTGGTACACCGCGTCGCGGGCTCCGCTGAAATAGAGCACCACCTGCGGGCGGTGGGTCCGGACCTGCTGGTTCACGGTGGACAGGATGCGGGCCTTGTTACCCAGGTGGGCGTTGCGGCGGGCGTGCACCGCCATGATCACGCAGCCGGCGGCACCGGCCGCGAGCGCCAGGGTAACCCCGCCCAGCGCCCACGCCATGCTGGCGGTCAGCGCCGACACCAGGCCGCCGGCCACCGGCGCCGCGTCGAGGTAGAGCAATTTCCTGGTGTGCTCCACGGCCAGCAACCGTGGTGGGGCGTCCGGGATCCGCAGTTCGCTGAGGTCGAGGTTGCGGGTCACCACCGGCAGCACCCGGCGCTGGTTCACGTAGGTCGCCAGCGCGGAGTGGCCCCCCCGGATGGCATGCAGCCCGACCAGCCCCCCGGCGAACAGCGCTACCTCGGCTGAGCTTCCCGGCCGGGCCCGGACCAGCAGGATGACCAGCGCCATCTCCCGGAAGGCGAAGCGCAGCGGCAGCCCCAGCTGGACCCAGTTCAGCAGGTTCGCCACGTAGGGCGATGCCCGCGGCGCCGAGACCTCGGCCAGGTAGCTGATAACCGCCAGCGCCAGGAACAGCCAGCAGGCCAGCATCCGGTCGTGCCGGCCGGAAGGGAGCGCCGCGGCGACAAAGAGCAAGGGGTAGGAGATCAGCAGCGCCGCCGCCACCAGCGCGGCCGTCAGTCGATTACCGGTCTTATCGGCGTGCGGCACGGCTCGCTCCAGCGATTTCTCCGTTGGGCACCAGTTCCTGGGCGGGCAGGCTGACTACTTCCGGGGCGCGCGGGCTCTTCGCGGTGCCATTGAGCGGGTCGATGCGCCGGACATCGATCACGTGCCCGGTCAGGCCGGACACCAGCACGTTGATCGAGGTGAGGGCGACTGCCCGGGATGACAGCAGCGTGCCAGGCGGCTCGACGCCGAAGGCGCGCAGCCGCATAGGTGTCTGGGTGCGCTCCGGGTTGACGCAGTTCACCTTGACGCCCATCTCCGACCACTCGTCGGCCAGCGCCTGGGTCAGGTTGACCACCGCGGCCTTGGTCGAGGAGTACAGGCTGTACCCGGCCCGGCCCAGGGTGTAGGAGCTGGAGGTGTAGAGCAGCAGATGCCCCCGGGTCCGGGCCAGGTAGCCGACCGCTGCCTGGGCGATGGTGACCGGACCCAGGTAGTTGACCCTGACGGTCTCCGCGATCGCCGCCGGATCGGTGTCGGCGAGATTGCCGGTGCACAGCACCCCCGCCGTGTTGACGACGAAATCGATGCGGCCGGTCGCGTCGTGCGCCTGCCGCAGCGCCGCCTCGACGTCGGCTGGGTTCTCGACGTGCGTGCCGGTCTGCGAGCGGCTGAACGAGAACACCCGGGCGCCGTGCTGGCGGGCGGTCTCGCAGACGTCGGCGCCGATGCCGTAGCTCCCGCCGAACACGACCAGCGTCCGGCCGGCGAGCCGGCACCGGTACTCATCGGCCGACACCGGGGGAGGGCCGTCGTCGGAGGCGAGCTGGAAGAGCTTGTCCGCGATGTAGACGTCCACCGGGTGCGTCACCTTCATGTTGTGCTCGCTGCCCGGGACGACATAGATCGGTGTCTCAGGCAGGTAGCGCAGGACAACGCCGCAATCGTCGGTTGCCGGGTGCTGGCTGAAGTCCGGGTCGGCGCGGGCGAGTTCGTACGCGCGCCGGATCACCGACAGCCGGAATCCCTGCGGGGTCTGCCCGCGGCGCAGCCGCTCGCGGGGCGGGATCCCGGTGATGATGCTGCCCTCATCCACGGTGATCACCGTGTCGACGCAGGGGATGGCGACGTCCACGGCGCTGTAGATGCGCAGGGCCGCGACGCAGTCGGCAATGATCCGCGGCTCGATCAGCGGGCGCACGGCGTCGTGGAAGAGGACATTGCCGTCCCAGCCGGGCGGGTGGGACTGGTCCAGCGCGGCAATGGCCTTCGCTGTCGACGCGGCGCGGTCCGCGCCGCCGTCGAGCACCTGGGACACCTTGCGGTAGCCGCCGCGGGTGACCAGCCGCTGCGCCTCGGGGGCATGGCCCACGGCCATCACGACGAGGATCTCGTCCACCGCGGGATGAGCCTCGAAGGCATCCAGCGTGTGCTCGAGGATCGTCTTCCCAGCGATCTTGAGCAGCTGCTTGGGGATGTCCAGGCCGATCCTGGCCCCCGTGCCGCCGGCCAGTACGACGGCCACGGTACGCGGTTGCGGCGACGATGAGGTCATCTGGAAGCCATCCACCTCTCCTGCGAGCCCCACGGTGTCGTCGGCGATGGCCGCACGCTGCCCGGGCGCCGCCCCTCCGCATTCCAGCCCGGGATCACGCTGAGTCACAGCGCATAAGCGCAATTCTGTGCTTCGCGACAGATGGAACTTACCAGTTCTTTACCAGTTGTACATGGATAATTAGTTCTCCGTTGGCCATTCCCGGCGGCCGTTGTGCTGGGTTGGCCGGAAGCTGCCAGGTTGGGGAGCATGCTGCGGATTTCGCTGATTTAGCAGGTCATCGCGTTGAGATGGCTGTGACCGCCCACCGTGGGAGCACCCTAGGACGATGCCGGATCATGCTGCGGGTAGCGAGGAAGCAACGATCTGCGCGGTTGTAGGTGGGGGCAGGAACTTACTGTTTCTGAATCTTTTGTTTCAGGTGCAGTTGGTGTCCCGTTTACCAGCCCGATGGGCTTGCTGACTAGCCCCGCACGCTGATCTCCGGGCCGCCCCAGCCGCTGGAACCCTGGGTCCATGCTCCCGCCACCGATACACTAAGCGTCACTAAGCGCTACGTTGCGTAATACCTGGGTAGATTCGAGATAACGGCCGGCACCGGCCGGGATGGCCCGCACAACGCGGCAGGGAGCGCAGAAGTGCTGACGAAAGAGCTGCTGAGGGGACCGGCGCGGCGCGTCACCGCGGTGAGCGTGGCAGCCATCATCGTGATCGCGGCTGCGGTGGGCGTGACGATCTGGCGCTACGAGCACGCCCTCGCCCAATGGGACGTGGCGGTCGACGCGCACGCCGACGCGACGATCACGGAGTCCCTGGTCGCGACCTTCTGGCATGAGCGCGAGTCGATGCGCGAGTACGTCTTCGTCTCGCGGTCGGTGCTCAAAGAGGTGCAGGCCGAGCGCCAGCAGTTCACGGCTCTGATATCGGCATCCGGTGTCGCCGACACCGCCGCCGAGTCTCGCTTCCGGGCGCAGGCGGAAGCCGGAAACCAGCGGCTCTTCAGCGTGTTCACGCAGATCAGGCCGGACGCCGGAACAACCCGGGTGCGGGAGCGCGCGGCCGCCGCACGGATGAGCGCGGCCGAGCCGGGGATCCTGGGGCCGCTGGGCCGGCTCAGCAGTGCCCAGGCACAGCGCGCGGCCGCGGCGGAGGCGGAAGCCCAATCAGCGGGCCGCCAGGCGTTCGTGACCGGGGTGCTGGCGGCGATCCTCGCCGTCCTGGTCGGCGCCGCATTCTCGTTCTTCACGCTGCAGGTAATCAGTCAGTCGCTCGACCGGTCGGAAGAGCGGACGGCCGCGCTGGCGCGGCTCAGCAAGCTTTTTGCCCGTATCCGGTCCACGGCGGGAGTCCTCGCTGAGGTCGCGGGTGAGTTGCGCTCCGCGGCGCGGGATGGGGCGGCGGCGACCAACGAGCAATCCTCGGCGGTGGCGGAGACGTCCGCGACGATCGAGGAGCTGGCCGCCACGGCCGGCTCGATCGCTGACAACGCGCACGCCGTGGCCAAAGCGGCCGAGCGGACCGGCGACACCATGCGTGACATGCAGGAGAAGGTCGAGACGATCGCGGAGCGGGCGGTCTCACTCGGCGAGCGTGCGCAAAAGATCGGCTCGATCCTTGAGCTGATCAAGGATATCGCCGGACAGACCAGCCTGCTCGCGCTGAACGCGGCCATCGAGGCCGCCCGGGCCGGTGAGGCGGGCAAGGGGTTCGCTGTCGTCGCGGCCGAGGTGCGGAAGCTCGCGGAACGGTCGATCCAGTCGACCGATTCCATCACCGCGATTGTCACGGGGGTGCAGGACGAGACAAACGCCACGATCATGGCGACCGAGCAGGGCACCCGCCAGGCCCGTGAGGTCGGCGACCTGATGGCGTCGACGGCGACCATGCTCGAGGAGTCGATCCTCGCCACCCAGCAGCAGAAATCAGCGGCTGACCAGGTTGAGAGCGCGATCCAGCAGATCCGCGAGGCGGCGGATCATCTCGCGACCGAGCAGCGGGATCGGGCGACCGTCGCCGAGCGGCTGGAAACGCTGGTGGCTGAGCTGGAAGGCGCCCTGCGAGAAGACGGCGGGGAGCGCCGCCGTGAGCGTTTATGTGCGGCTGCTGTTGGCCGCGGAGGCTTACGCGATACCTGTGGAGCACGTGCGCGAGGTGGCCGACCTCGGCGCGGTGACGCCCGTCCCGGGATCGGGGCCGGAGGTGCTTGGTGTCCGGAATCTGCGCGGGCGGATCCTGCCGGTCCTCGACCTCGGGTTCCTGCTGGGGGTACCGCGGGCCGCACCGCCGGGCCGCCTGCTGGTTGCCGAGGCCGGTGACCGCGAGGCGGGGTTCGCGATCAACGAGGTGACCTGGGTCGGCGAGCTGCCCGACCCGGCCGAGGAGACGGAGTCCGACCTGCTGCTGGGGGCCACGCTCGCTGATGGTGGCCTGGTCGGCGTCATCGACGTGCCGCGGGTATTCGATTCGCTCGACGGGACGCCGCAGTGAGCGGGCTGGACCCTGAGTTCCAGACCGAGCTCACCGGCATCTTCCGTGATGAGGCGGTCATGCGGCTCGACCAGATGGACACGGCGCTGCTCGATATCGAGTCAGGGAATGCCGGCGTGGAGACCGTCGACGCACTGTTCCGCAACGCGCACACGATCAAGGGCTCGGCCGCGATGCTCGGCTTCGACGACATCCGTGCCCTGGGCCACGCCGTCGAGGACGTTCTGCAAAGCGTGCGCGACGCGGGAGTGTTCCCACCTGAAATCGCCGCGCCGCTGCTGCGTGCGACCACCGCGCTGCGGGCGCAGGTCACCGGGGCCGGGGTACCCATTGACGACCTCCTCGACGAGCTGGCGGGAAGCCGGGCGGTCCGGCCGGGGAGGGCCGCGGGTAACGCCGATGCGCACGCAGCCGGGGTGAGCAGCGCGACTGAGGTGAGCAGCGCGCTGGGGGTGACCGGCGCACGGGGGGTGAGCGGCGCGCTGGGGGTGACCGGCGCACGGGGGGTAAGCAGTGCGCTGGGGGTAAGCAGTACGCCTGAGGTAAATGGCGTGCCGGAGGTGAGCGCTGCGCCTGACGTGAATGACGCGCCGGGGGTGAGCAGTGCGCCGGGGGTGAGCAGTGCGCGGGGGGTGAGCAGTGCGCGGGGGGTGACCGGCGCGGCCGAGGCGAACGTGCCGCCCGGGGGGGCCGCTGACCCAGCAGCACCTGCCCGGGCGGGCCGGGAGGCTGCTCGCCGTCCGCAGGTCGAGCGGCGCTCGCTGCGGGTGCCGGCCGAGCAGATTGATCACCTGCTCGACGTTGTCGGCGAGGTCATGCAGAACCGGCGCAGGCTGACTCATTCGCTGGGTGCGGTGACTCGGGTATCCGAGGAGGTCGCCGATGTGCTCAGTGCCAGCGACCGGATGCTTGACGACCTCAAGGGTGCTGCGGTCGGCATGCGGACGCTCCCGCTCTCGGTGATCACCGTATCGCTGCCCCGCGCGGTCAGGGATCTCGGCCATGCCACCGGGAAGGCCATCGAGTTGGTGGTCACGGGCGCTGAAACGGAAATCGACCGGGTGATTCTGGAGAGCTTGTCCGAGCCGCTGGTGCACTTGCTGCGCAATGCCGTCAACCATGGCATCGAGTCCCCGGCGGAGCGCAAGCTCGCTGGCAAGCCCGCACGCGGGCGCATCGAGGTCCGCGCCGTGCCACGCGGCAGCCTCGTTGAGATCGTGGTCACCGACGATGGCCGGGGTGTCTCGCCGGAAGTGATCGAGGAGGCACGGCGCGAGGGCTCGCTCACAGACGTGCTCGCGCGCCCGGGGTACTCGACCGCGACCGAGGTGACCGAGCTCGCGGGCCGCGGCGTCGGCCTGGACGCCGTCAAGGCCTACGTGCAGTCCCTGGGCGGGACGCTTGAGGTCCGCAGCCAGCCCGGCCAGGGCATGAAGGTCATCCTGCTGCTTCCGCTCGCGCTGGCCCTGCTCAGTGTGCTGCTGCTGGAACGCGGCGGGGCACCGTACGGCGTGCCGCTGGCCGCGGTGGAGAGGGCCCTGACGGTATCCGAGACCCTCACGCTCGAAGGTCGGCCTGCCCTTGAGGTCCATGGACGGGTCCTGCCGGTCGCCGACTTCGCTGCCCTCATCGGCGTGGCCGCGACGCCTCTGGCCGCTCAGTCTCCCGCCTTCGTCATCTCGGTGGGTGGCCGCCGGGCCGTGGTGATCTGCGACGCGCTCCTTGGCGAGGAGGAGGTGGTGGTCAAGCCGCTCGGCCCGCTGCTCGGCAGCATCGAGGGTTATCTCGGCAGCGCCATCCTGGGCGATGGCCGGATCGCTCTTCTCGTCGAGCCGGCCGTGCTCACCCGGCGGCTCAGGCGGGCCTCGCGGAACGTGCCGCTGGCCACGGGGCCCGGGGTAGCTCCCAAGATTCTCGTGGTCGAGGATTCGTTCACCGTCCGCGAGCTTCAGCGCAGCATTCTGGAGGCGGCCGGCTATCCCGTGGTAACCGCGCGCGATGGGCGTGACGCGCTGTCCGCCCTCGATCGCGACGCGGAGATCGCGCTCGTGATCACCGATCTTGAGATGCCCGAAGTCAACGGGCTCGAATTGACCCGCGCGATCCGGGCCGACGCGGCGCGTTCATCGTTGCCGGTCGTGATCATCACGTCACTCGGATCCGATGACGACCGGCGCCGGGGGATTGAGGCGGGCGCGGATGCCTACATGGCGAAGCCGAGCTTCGACCAGCAGACCCTGCTCGCGACGGTCGAGCGGCTCGTCGGCCGGTGACAGGGTGACCGGGCTGCGCGTGCTGATCTGCGAGGACTCCCAGGTGTACGCGACCGCGCTGCGCCGGACGCTTGAGTACGACGGCGACATCACGGTCGTCGCGGTCTGCGTAACCGCCGAGGAGGCGATTGCCGCGCTGCCCCTCATCAAGCCCGACCTCGTCACCATGGACGTCGGGCTGCCCGGCCGGGACGGGCTGGAGGCGGTCGAGCTGATCATGGGTTCCCGGCCGGTGCCGATCCTCGTGCTGTCCGCCCACGTCGGTCCCCGGAGCGACAAGACGGCAGCCGCGCTCGCCGCGGGAGCGCTCGATGCCATCGCCAAGAATGACCTCGATCTGCGTGATCCGGCGGGTGTCGCAGGTGCCGCGTTCCGGCAGCGGGTCAAGGTGCTCAGCCGGGTGCTGGTGATCCGTCATCCGCGGGCCCGGCTCACGGGCGGGGCCCCGGTGTCCGGCCTGCGACGTCACGCGTCCGTGATCGGCATCTGCGCGTCCACCGGCGGCCCGCAGATCCTGGCCCGCTTGCTTGAGGCGCTCCCGGCCGACTACCCGATCCCGATCCTCGTCGTGCAGCACATCTCCGCTGGATTCACCGAGGGCCTGGTCCGCTGGCTCGACCAGACTGTCCGGTTGCCAGTGGGTATGGCGGCGGACGGGATGCGGGCAGGCCGTGGCGCCTGGATCGCGCCGGAGGGGGCACACCTCAAGCTCACGGTCATCGGGAGCTTGGCTCTCGACCGGCACCTTGTCGCCGGGCGGCACCGACCGTCCGGCGACGTGCTGCTCCAGAGCATCGCCACCGTGGCGGGCATGGCGGGGGTGGCCATCGTGCTCAGCGGGATGGGCCGCGACGGCGCGGCCGGCGCGGCGGCGGTACGCCGCAGTGGCGGGCTTGCGATCGCGCAGGACCATGAGTCGTCGGTAGTGGACGGGATGCCGAAGGCCGCGATCGACCTCGGGGTCGAGGTCGTGCTGTCCCCTGGTGGCATCGCCGCCTGTTTGCTGGGGCTGAGCCACGAGCCGCTTCCGGGCACGCCGTGAGGAGTTCTCCGGCCGGAGACAGTTCCCCCGCGGTGGACAGGTCCCTCGCTGACATCGCGGAACTCGTCCGCGGGGAGATCGGGGTCACGCTGCCGGCGTCGCGGCGGCCCGCTTTGCGGGCCGCGCTGAGCCGGGTCGCCGCTGGGCTCGATCCGGGCGACTTCTTGCGTGCGATCTCGGATCCGGCGCGCGGCCCGGATCTCATGGGCCGGCTGATCGACGAGGTGACAGTCCAGGAGACCGCCTTCGTCAGAAGCCGGCACCAGCTCGACACGATCCCCTGGGGCAGCCTCCTGCGGAGTGCCCGCGCAGCAGGATCGGGACATATCCGGGTGTGGAGTGCTGGGTGCGCCAGCGGTGAGGAGGCCTACACGCTGGCGCTGCTGGCCGCCGAGGCGTTCGCCCCGGCCCCGGCCACGGTCGACGTGCTCGGCACGGACATCTCCGGCGCCGCACTCGCCGCCGCCGCAGCGGGGCGGTACCGCGAGCGGGCGGTGCACGGCCTGGAGGCGCCGCTGCGCCAGCGCTACCTCGAACGGCAGGCCGACAACACGTACTGCGTCGGCGAGCGGTTGCGCAGGTTGGTGCGCTTTCGCCGCCACAACCTCGCCCGCGATCCGATCCCGCCGCTCGGTGAGGCCGGTTTCGACGTCGTCGCCTGCCGGAACGTGCTCATCTACTTCGATCCACCGCTCGTCGAACGCGTGATCGAGCTGCTCAGACGGTCATTGCGCCCGGGCGGCATGCTCGTGCTCGGTGCCGCGGACGCCCTGCAGCGGACGGCCGGACCGCCGGTGGCCCGGGTCAGCCGGCCCGAGCTGCCGGCGCCGGCAGCTCGGGCCGGAACGCAGCCGCGGCCGGCGCAGCGCCCGCTGCGCCGGCCGCTCGGCCGCCAGGATGAGCCCTTGACGCGCGAGCGGCGGCTGTCGGCGGCGCTGCAGGCCGCCGACAGGGGTGACTACGATGAGGCGCGGGCCATAGTGGCGTCGCTGCTCGTCGATAACCAGCTTGATGCCGACGCGCACTTCGTCCAGGGCCTCGTCGCCCTGTCGGCGGGTGAGCCGGCCCAAGCCGTCGCCGCGCTTCGCCGCGCGCTCTACACCGACGCCACGTTCACGCTCGCAGCGTTCACCCTCGGCCGTAGTTACGATGCTCTCGGCGACGTGCCAGCGGCGCGGCGTGCCTATGCGCAGGCCCTTCGGACGCTCGACCCGGACGATCACCGGCACGAGCAGATGCTCCAGCAGATCAATATCGGCGATATCGCCGAGGCGTGCCGCGCGCGGCTGAGCGGCAGGGCTTGACGTTCCGTGGCGGCTCGACGTTTCGTGCCCGGCTATGCGGTCCACCTGACGTTTCGTGCGCGGGCCAGCCATGGGCCACCGGCTGCATTTTGCATACAGCCGCCGATATGCTAAATCAGGGTCGTGGGGAGATCGGCATGACCATAGATGCGGGATCAGCGGGCCGGGCGATGGCCATTACCCCGGTGCCACGTCCGGTGCCGCTGCGGCAGTCGGTTTATGAGGCGCTGGTGGAGCTGGTTGTCGGTGGCAGGCTCGAAGCCGGCGAGCACCTGGTGGAGACTGAGCTAGCCCGCCAGCTGGGCGTGAGCCGTCAGCCGGTCCGTGAGGCGCTGCACCGCCTGGAAGCCGAGGGCTGGGTCGACCTTCGGCCCAGCCAGGGCGCGTTCGTCCACGTGCCCACCGACCAGGAAGTGGACGAACTGCTGGACGTCCGGGAATTGCTTGAGGTTGAGACAGCCCGGCTGGCCGCGCGTTCGGCAGGTGCCGGGGCGGCAGCCCGGCTCCGGGCGATCTGGCGGGACGGCGAGGTCGCGGTCGCATCCGGGGACACGGAGCGCATCGTGGCCGCCAACAATGAGTTTCACGCCGAACTCGCGAACCTGGCGGGCAATGCCGTGCTTGCCCAGCTGGCCTCCATCGTGAGCCGGCGCGTCCGCTGGTACTACCGGATCGTCGCGCCGCTGCGCGCCCAGGTGTCGTGGGCGGAGCACCAGGAGCTGATCGACGCGGTGGAGGCGGGCGACGCGGAGAAGGCGATGGAGGTCGCCCGGCGGCACACGGAGGGCACCCGGTCGGCCCATCACCAGCCCGACGCGGCCCGGGAGTAGCTGCCTCAACCTGGTGCGGCGGCCAGGAGTAGCTCTTTCCAGCCTGGTGCGGCGGCCAGGAGTAGCTGTTCCAGTGAGGTGCGGTGGCTTCGCATGCGCCGGGGCTGACTCGCCGCGGCGTGCTCGGTGGAGCCGCTGAGGGCCTGCCCGGCCTCGTCGAAGCTGCCATTGATCACACGCCGATCCACCTGGCCTGGTCCGCTGAACGGTGACGCCACCTGGTGTATCTGGCCGACGGCGTCTGGTGTCCGGCGAGCGGCGTGCGCGGGCTCATTCCGCCGCCCCGCGAACCGGTACGTGCCCCACTCCGCGCCCGGCTCCCTGGTGGCTTCGTATATACGTCAGCCGACCGATGTCTCGCAGTGAAACTTGCGGAAGTATTTGCAGTGCAATCACCGGGCTCCACTGCCGGTGCCGGCAGCTTGATCCGATCCCACGGGATGGGCGCGCAGCGCAACTTGCGCTCTCCCGACCCGGCTCGAACTGGCTTGGCAAGGAAACAAGATGGCCATGATGGCGCCGATCCGCACTACGGTGCACCGACCGCTCCGCATACCCCTGTTAGCAGGCCCGGCCGCAGCGGGCGAAGCACGCAGCCACGTCCGGGCGGCCATCGAGGCCTGGCAAGTCCCCATTGACCCCCACGTCGCAGTTCTGCTCACCAGCGAACTGGTGACCAATGCCATCACGCACGAGGCGGACGACAATGAGACGGTTCTGCTCATCATCACCTGGGCCAGCGACCAGATGCGTGTTGAGGTCCACGACACGTCGCGGTCCGACCCGGTGCCGGTGGACACGCCGCCCGACGCGGAGGCCGGCCGCGGCCTGATGCTGGTCGCCAGCCTGTCCACGGACTGGGGGTTCTACCGGACTCCCGCGGGCAAGGCTGTGTACTTCACGCTCGCACCCGAAGACGATCTTGACGAGGGCGACGATCGCACCGCGCAGGGCGATCGTAACCCTCAGGCCGGCCGCACCGCGCAGGGCGGCCGTGCTCCCCAGGGCGAACGCAGATCGCTGGCTCGCGTCGCGGGCAGATGCGGGCGTCCCTGGTACTAGGACGTGTCCCGTGGGTCTTCATCCCCCGGCGGACCCACGGGGCATGAAATACCTGGACGTGTTCCGTGGGTCTTCCCGCCCTTCCCGGCCGGACCCACGGGACACGCCCAGCGAACCTGACCCAGTCCATGAT
>Ga0265338_10004728_pt1 | contig 18222 bp, 18 predicted proteins | sample 42126metaG_FD_193579 | JGI IMG/M metagenome (GOLD analysis project Ga0265338, IMG submission 193579) | Rhizosphere microbial communities from Carex aquatilis grown in University of Washington, Seatle, WA, United States - 4-21-26 metaG | ecosystem: Host-associated > Plants > Roots > Rhizosphere... | reverse complement strand
ATGATCTCGGCTATATCGACCTGGAGCAGAGGACCTTGCAGACCATCGACAATCCGTTCGGCACGAGATTGTCACCCATGTCTTAGGTACGTTCTGTCACCCATGTCTCCGGGTCGGACAGACTGCAGGATGGCGGTCCCGACAGGACTCGAACCTGTGACCTTCGGTTTAGGAAACCGCTGCTCTATCCAGCTGAGCTACGGGACCAAGCCCTTAGCCGCCAACGACTTAGTGTGTGCGGCTGAAAACGTCCAGGCATGAGTTAGGCATTACAATTCTCCGGCCCACCAAATCGCGCCAACAGGAATCCACACCACCAACATAGCCCACTCAAAAGGAGGTGCAAGGTAGGCCAATAATCTGAACGCCCAGAGGGTAGTGATTGCAAAAAATAATCGGTTCATAAGGGAGCTGGCCGCAAAGGCGACCGGCATTTTTCTGGCCTGCGGGAGCGTTAGCTACTCGGACTGCCGCGAGCGAGGAAGGCGAGCCCAATTTTGAGCTTCAGCTCACTGAGGAAAGTCTCATACCGGCGCTTAACCGCCCCACACGCCCCAAGCGTGGTGTTAGGATGAAACTATGAAAAAAGAACCGGTAGTGCAGGTGCGCATTTATAAGAAGGAACACGGGATATTGAGGCGCTTGGCATTCAGAAAGGCGACAACGATAAGGTGTGCAGCCGGTCTCCGTTGCTTCCCAGCCCAGGGGGTGAATTTTATAAACGGCGCGCGAATGAAAAATTGCTGGTGGGGAACACCGATACCAGAGTTTAAAAACTGCAAAATGATTACTCACCGCCGTTTCACTCATAGCGCCGCGCGACTTCCTTGCGGGAATTCTTCCGCGACGATGCTATGCGTACTACAGCACGAAACGTTCGAAAAAGAATACCTGCGCTGGCAATTTTACGATAAGCTCGTTTCCCTTGAGTGAACTCAAAGGGAGCGACAAATGGCAGTGCATACAGCTACGGGGAAAGGTCATACCCAGCAAGACCTGTATCATGATGTTACGAATAGTGCCGACACTTATGTGGTGGCGTCGGCGAGCGAGGTCAACTCAAGCGGTAACCCTGTTAACGGTGCCGCAACCGTGTGGGTGTCGAACCTTTGGATAGAACTTTCAAATCAGGTGCCCCAAGGAATGATGAGGATACATTTTCGAATCCACCCCGATTGGGGCACGGACATCCTCTGGAAGGTCGTCTTTCTGACTTTCAAAGCAGGCGCGTTGCAGTAAGTTCTACATCCCAGCGAGAGCTGACAAAGAAAGCCGCCGATGCAGTGCGGCGGCTTTCAAAAACGTCGCACGATGGCACGACGCAATAATCATATCACGGGGATGGTTACAGAAGGACGATGAGTCCTTCTGAGTCGTTCACCGTGAGGTGAGGTGTTGTTGTAGTGGTATATATTGTCCGCCCTGTTGTCCGTTTGGCGCACGAGCGCCGACCCATTCTAATCGCGCGGGGTCTGCTCGTTAGAGTCAGAATCAGAGCAAGATTTAGAATGGGTCGGGGCTTTTAGCCACGCGGCAACAGTGGCGGAAATGGCTTAAATGACCGGCAATTCTGCCGGAATGAACTGTCCTTACATTGATGTATATGAGCCACGGGAGATACCGACCTCCCGCCCGCCATGTTCTGGATGTTGTAATTGCCGCTTTCGGCTCCCGCGCTTATTGGGTAATCGCGACCTTGCTATGTCCGAGTCGTTCGCTCGCGACTTTGGGGCACGCCGCTCGCGAGCATGTGGGTTGCGTGCGAATGCCGTATAACGTGAAACCGAATGCGGGGCGGTGCTCCGCATTTCCGTTTCCAATCGTGAGAGGAATACGCAGGGCCTGCACTTACTTGGCTCCGTACTTTTTTCGCCGGGGCAAACCAACAGCCGAATCGCCTCCGACCCGTCCAACTGAAATTCCCTGATGGGGTCATTTAGAGCGGAGGCTTGATCTACGGCCGACACCGAGCCGATGTATTCGCCGCGCGCACGCAGCCGGATCACTTGCCGCTGAACTTCACGCTTACGCTCGTCGACGACGGGGCAAATCTGTGCGCCGCTGCGGCAGCGTCCAGCTTTCACGCCGCCTTGCCCTGAGTTCCGGGGTGCGAGGCCTGGTCGAACTTTTTCTGAGTTGCCGACGCCTAATAGTGTGTGTCGCTTTCCCCGACACCGGCGGCGCCAGCCTGATCTCACAGTTAGACCCGTTCGGGTTGGTGCAGGCGGCCGATTCACGCGAGGAATCGGCCGCAACCGGTGTTGCTTGGCTGAAGCCCCCGCCCTGCAGCCAAACGCCGGGCATTGGGCTTCAAATAAGCGTCGTATGGAATGCGGGCCATGGCTGCCAAGGAGGCCGAGGCCCGGCGAGCGCTCGGGCACCAAGCGGCCTGCCAATGGCGCCCGCAGGTGCTTCGTCCGACTCTCAGTGAGTTTGGAATGATTGTATGCAGGGTCCGACATTCAGTAGTCGCCGCCCGAATCTTTCAGCGGCCTGGACTCGTTATATTTTTGCCTGAAGGGGGGCAGCTATCCAGGCCAGCGTCCGCAGACCTTCTTAATTACTCGCCTCGGCGCCTCTTTGATGCGGAGCGTGCTCAACTGACGGCTCTCGGCGATGTAATCACATCTGACATGCGCCGGGCACTGCAGCGGAGCTATCTTACTGTCTGCTGGCCGGGAATTTGCACGGTGATCGGTGCGTTAAACAGCCTGCACGTGTAGACCAGCGAGAAATCCTTCGAGCAGCCATTCGCCGGATCGTCTCGCTCCGCAATGTGTATTCCGAATTCACAACGTATTCTCCCATCGCACGTTACCAATATGCTTCGACCGTGCTGACACGTAAGGAATAATCGATGAGCTCGCGTTGACTCTCGAAAGCGAGCGCGTCGGGCATTTTTTGCTCTAGGTAATCGACGCTGCGTTGTAATGCGCGAAGGGCGCGCCCGAGGCGTGGTCCGGCTTCAGTCTCGGCCGCCGAGCTTTTAATCTTGGCGGACGGATGCCCAGGGTGCCAAGCAATGTATTGCTACACAAGAGTTATTTCGAAGCAAGCCTGCCACGATGGCTGAGCGACTACCCGGATCGCGTTGCCTTCATGCATCTTGATTGCGACCTCTATAGCTCCACCAAGGTCGTGCTCAACCTCTTGGCGCCGCGCCTGGCACCTGGCACCGCGATCCTCTTCGACGAGTATTTCAATTATCCAAATTGGGAACAACACGAGTTCAAAGCGTTTCAGGAATTCGTAAGCGAGCATAGAGTTAGCTATACTTATCTGGCATTTGCGCGTCAGCAAGTCGCGGTGAGGATCGACTCCATCATTGCAGCAAGCGGCAACGGAAGCGTTGATGGCATTTGACGACGTCGCCATGCACAGCGCGTAAGCACCTCGATAGCGAATTTCTGGATCGTGTGCGGCGCAGGGCCCTTCCCAACCAGCGACAATATTTTGCGGCGATTGAGACGCGACGTCTTGCGGCGGCGTAGAGCCGACGCCCCTTGAGAAAGAGACTGAACGCGCCGCTCCTGACGCTTGCGGCTCGGATTGGCCGAAGGGCATATAACTCCTCTCGATAAAAGCATCCGGGCACATACCCCTCTGGATTAAACGGCGCGCTTCGCGCTTGGCATTTCATGCCGGCGAACGCCATGAGTTCAGCGACGGTAAAACGATTGCGGGCGTGATTGACTGAGAGAAAGAGGTCGGCATGCTGTCCTAGCCAACGCACGTAGCCGAATGCCACATGCCAAGGCATCTCGGTCATAGAGTCTACGTTGAGCGCGACACCGTATCGCCCCGACGGCAGTTTTCCGGCACAAAATAGCTTAACCTTTCCCGTTGCCAGCTCGCTGGCTTCACCATCGAACCAGAGCTTGTCAGGGCCAAGCGCTCTCGCCAGGAAGCACGCCTGGGCCGCGATGCCGAGCGGCAGATCGATCGTGCTGTAATCGATGATGCCAAGGCGGTACGCGAAGAAGGCCGCCCGCCCCATGCCGGGCCCGATCTCGACCACTGAACTGACGCTGCCTTTGGCAAGAAGAGCAGCCATTTGTTCGGCCCTACGGGCGGCATCGCGGCCGCGGCCGCTCGCGAGAGCGGCTTCGACGAATAGCGTGGGCTCGACCTGGGTAATGCTGCGGCAAAGGTTGTCGCAGCCATAATAAAGGTCAGTCGCCGTCGGGTCAGCGAAGATCGCTCGCAAAGCATCGTTTTGGTGATGTAGCAAAGCGCTATGCACGTCGTTGCGCCGAGAGTCGATCGGCGCCCACACCTGTCCCGCATCGCCGCTCACCGTGATCGCCGAATGGTAGGCGCGCCGAACGCGGTTGAGGAACTGTTCGTCGAGATGAGGCTGCATGGTCACATTGCACCGTCGCCGTCCCGGGAAGTCAACACAGAGCGGCCAATGCAGTTCACAAGGTGTCGGCCAATGACGATGTCTGCTCCCACGGCAGCGAGCGGGGGCCAAAGCCGACATAGCGGGCAAGGCCAAAAATGACGTTCATGACCCGGAGCCGACATGGCTCATTCCAGAATTTTGCAGCGCATTATCATATGGCGACGGCTCCGGCCTAATGAACCGGACTTATTGACACCACGATTGGCCCAAGTCACCATTTGCATCTAAAGTGCATCGAAAAGGGGGCCTTCTCATGCGCTATACGGCGATCCCCGTTGTTGCCTGCATCCTGATGGCATCGTTTGCCAGCATTCAAACCGTCAAAGCTGAGATCGTGAACACATTGCCAAGTCGCGTGCATGGCGAGCGCTTGTATTCGCCCGCCCAACGCTACGCGCAACGAAAACCGGCCAATTGTCGAGACGCGCGATTTGGGTCTGACCGCGAGATGTGCCTTAACATCTGCAATGGCGTGTACCCGGGCATGGCTCAATACTGCAAGGCATTTTGTAGCCGTCCGCCGTGCAAATGAAAGACGATCGCGGGCAACACCGCACGGCTCGTCCTCAGAACGCTTGAGCGCAGCGCAAGACGCCTATACTGCACTTGCTCACGTCGGTTCGTGGCACATGGCTACGGTTTTGCGATGTCCGGTTTAAAGTCGCTGTTGGACGTATAAGCGACATCGGGCCGTCTGGGTTGGAGCACATGTTTGTAGAACGTTGCTTCCGACACGTTGAGCTGACGAGCGATTTCGCGGATGGTGAGTGTACCGTCGTGGATTAAAGCTAAGGCTGCTGCCAGTCGTTCCTCGCCGAGTGCTCTCGGTCGTCCTCCACGCCTACCTCGCGCCTTTGCGGCCTCCAACCCGGCGATGGTCCGCTCGCGAATGATATTGCGCTCAAACTCGACAAGGGCGCCAAAAATATGAAAGATCAGCCTAACTCGCGCTGTTGTGGTGTCGAGAGCTTCGGTCAGCGAATGAAAACCACAGCCACGCTTGTGCAGCGCCTCAACGATCTCGATCAGTTGAGCAAGAGAACGAGCTAGGCGATCTAGCTTCCAGACTACGAGAGTATCGCCGGGCTGGAGGAATTCGAGTGCCTCACGTAACTGCGGACGATCTCGGATCGCGCCCGATGCTGTCTCTTCAAAAATTCGACGGCAGCCGGCTTGCCGAAGAGCGTCTAACTGAAGGTGGGATGTTTGATCGGCAGTTGAAACGCGAGCATATCCGATCAAGATCATCCCTGTGACGCTTCTCTTAAGAACGTCCCGGACATAAGTTGTAATAGAGACGGCAATCAAGAGTAAGTTTTCAGAGACTTTTCGCCAGTGAAAAGACGATTGCTGCAGCGGCACAGCACGTCTCTTAGAAACGAACGTTTCTAAGAGCGACTCGAGAAAGTTGTTGAGTCCGAGAAATCGTCGGTGAGTCCCGGTGCGGCACCCGAATCGTCGTCAGGCGCGTGATCGTGCCGTGCGGATCCTAGCCAGTGCTCAAAAGTCGGATTGGGCGGAAAAGCCGCCAAGAACGTGCCGGCTTCACCGACGCAAAGAAGCGTGAGCACCATGTGACCGAATCGCGACGAGGTGATTAAACAGGGCGCAGCGCAGTTTGCGCAGGCGGTCCGTAGTGCCGCGACGGATGCTCGGACGGAAGCCACGCTCCAAAGTTGGGCTCGATAATGATTTTGCGAAATGGGTCACAGAGGCGGGATTGCCGTCCATCCAATTGCATGGACTCAAAAAAGCAGGGATGCGCCGTCTCGCTGAAGATGGGAATACCACTCATGAGTTGACGGCGATTTCGGGTCACAAAACGTTGTCGGAAGTCCAACGCTATACACAGGGTGCAGATCGCAAGCGCCTTGCCGATAGCGGAATGGCGAAAAAGCGAGACCAAAAGTAGAACGGTAATCTTAAAAACTTTGGTCGGGCTCTTTACAAACCGGCGCCTAAGTCCCTGAAAAATAATGGTCGAGTGAATGGGGTGGCGGTCCCGACAGGACTCGAACCTGTGACCTTCGGTTTAGGAAACCGCTGCTCTATCCAGCTGAGCTACGGGACCGTTATCCAACTATTTTCGGGGAGCTTACCGCATTGTGCTATGCGCTCGCTCTAGCGTGGACCTTTTAGCAAAGCTCACGGCCTGCCGTGAAGTGGGCTGTGCACGAGAAATAAGCGGCCTCTGGCGCACAATGTTTCTTGAGATGCGAGCCACTCGGCGGCCACCAACGCGTACCGGCATCGTGCCTTTCGCCAAGAAAGGTGGTACATACTCGCGACATTGAGGGGCGTATTCAGACATGTGGCTGGAATCGCATTATTCCATCAATAGATTGAGTATTCGGGACATCGACGATACGAAACGGGTGTCCGAGCAGATTGATAAATATGTCGGTTCTTTGGTGAACCAAAATCCCTTATTTATCCGCTCGGGCAAGAAGTGCGCCTACCTGACCGTAGCGTCCCCCACTTACGATTTCGGTCTCAAGGTGCTCCTGTCCAGCTTGCGGCGCTATTCGAGCATCCCCGTCATTGTGCTGACAACCCGTCGATGGGAGTTCCGCGAGAATACGGAAAATATATTTTTTCTCGAAGTGCCGACCTTGTTCAACGAGAAGTACCAGTCCCATCGCGCGGAGATAGGGGCGACATTGACGAAGTTGTGGGTTTTCGGGCTGACGAGCCTCGATCGTATTGTCTACCTGGATGCGGATTGCCTCGTTCGTCAGCCCGTAGACGATCTTTTCGATCGCAGCGGCTTCTGTTGTGCACCCGACTACATTGAGGACGCGGCGACGGCGCGCTTCAACACCGGCGTCATGGCGTTCGACCCGTCCAAGGAACTCCGGGACCTCATCTACGAGAAAGCCTACTCGACAGATTCGTATGACCACGGCGATCAGGGCTTACTGAACAATCTGCTTGCACCGATCGTGAGATACCTTCCGGTCGAGTACAACCTCACGCGTCACTACTCATTTTATTGCGGGCCGGACACACGACCTGCTTCCGCGCGTATCATCCATTACATCGTGAAGAAGCCTTGGGAACTATGGTATCGCGAGACGCCGGACGTGGCGCTGCTGGATCTCGACGCGCTGTGGACTGCGCAACTGTCTCATGCGGATCTGCTGGATCTCGTTTCGATGTGGCGCCGGCACCAATTCATCGCTGAGCGGCCGCGCTTCGAGTCCTTGCGCGGCCGTGGTTCGACCTGGGCTTCGATCTTCGAACGAAGCCGGCGGTTCAGACTCTTCGTTACAGGAGTTGTTGCCGTGCTGCTGCTGATCCTGCTGTGCGCGGCCGTGGCCCTGGTGTTAACCCTTGCCGCCCTTAGCGGGAATTAGCGACACCCGCCGAGGAGTTTGGCTCTCTCCAGGAGATCGGGATGCAAAGGTTCTTCAGTTTTCGCGCACCCCAGCCGGAACGCCACTTCGCAATGGACGACTTCGAAGGTCGCGACTTTGTCGTGGCAACAGCGTGCGAAGGCGGCCTTCTGCAATATGAGAAGCCGCTACCACAGCTGCTCATCGCCTGGCTGACTCAGGAGGAAGGACCATTTTTCGATGTTGGCGCCAATACCGGCTTTTACAGCCTCCTCGCCGCAGCCGCTGCCCGCGCCGTGCGCGTCATAGCTTTTGAGCCGATTCCGGATATTGCCACCAAACTGCAACGTAACGTGCAGCTGAATGAGGGATTTTCGGCCCGGGTCACGGTCGTATCACAGGCGCTATCGCGCGGCGCGGGCACGCTGCAATTCTATGAAACGATCAACGACAAGGGCTATCTTTCGACCAGTTCATCGTTCGAATTGGCTCACGCCAAACTGGTTGGCGCCGAATTCAACACCACCGACGTCAGTGCGACTACCCTCGACGCGTGGGCCGCCGAGCACGGCGTTGGCAGAGCGGCGATGATCAAGATCGACGTAGAGGGGCATGAGCAGGGCGTGCTCGAAGGGGGAATGGAGTTTGTCCGCGTGGCCAGACCCTTGATCGTCCTGGAGCTGCTCCAGCCGAGCAACTTCGCTTTCTTTCAGAATTTTGCAGCCGATCACCGCTATCTGAATTTCACTTTGGGTCCCGACTTCATCAAAGAGGAGCCGCGTGTCGAATTTTCTCCGACGTCGTGGAATCACGTCTTCTGCCCTGTAGAGAAGGTCTATCAGTTTGTGATCGCTGCACGGACGGCAGGTCTAGAGCCGCGATAGTTCGCTCGGCGCTGGCGTCGCGTTCGGCATCCTTTGCGAGATGACGAAACATGCGAATTCTGATCGATTGTTCGTATATCAATTTTCAAGCGCAACCGAGCGGGGTGCCTCGTGTCGTCGCACGGTACGTCGAATGGGGCTATCGTTGGGGTGAGTTAAGGGGGATCGAAGTCATCCCGGTCGTGCCGAAGGCGCGCGGAATTTTCGTCGTCCATCCGGTTCCTGGCACGCCGCCGGCGTATCTGAGTGAGCAGAAGGAAATCGGCGGGGTTAGAAAGACGATTCGTTCATTCGGCGGGCTGGCCTATGGCGCTGGCCGAATGGGACGCTCTGTGGCGCGCAAGCTTCTCCATTCAGTAGCAAGGCGCTTCGACAACCCGCGAAAAAATTCCGTCTTCTATCGTATCGATGAGCGTCTGACTGAGCTTGCGCGGCATGTCTATCTCTACGTGATGGATCGGGCGCCGAATCCGCACCGCATTTCACTGCAGAGCGGCGACCTCTTGTTTTCCCCCGCCTACTGGCACGATGTTGATCCGGCCATCTATCGCGGCATTCGTGCACAAGGTTGTACAATCGTTATACTGGTGCACGATCTGCTGCCGATCACGTTCGCGGAACAGTACCAATCGCCCTGGCGCGAGCAGTTTCGGCTCAACCTTTCTCAGGCGCTGGATTACACGTCGGCGTTCGTGTGCGTGTCCGAGGTGACACGACAGGATTTGCGGAAGTTTGCCCGAGATTTCGGCAAGGGAGGGCACTTCACGACGGCACACAACGGCTATCAGCCGGTGGGAACATATCAGCCGACAGCGCGGTCTAAGCGGCTTGAGAGTTTGTTCGAATCGGAGCGTTGTCCGCTGCTGATGGTCGGCTCGCTCGAGCCGAAGAAGGGGCATGCGCGCGTGCTCGACGTGCTCGAGCGCAAATGGTCGTCGGGGTACAGTCGTCCCTTAGTCATCGCGGGCCGTCCGGGCTGGCTGTCGTCGGATATCGTATGGCGCATCCGGCAATCCGTCCATCTCGGAACGAGACTGTTCTGGTTTGATGATTTGGATGATGACGATCTGAGCTTCGTGTATGCGCGCTGCCATGCCTTGGTTTTTGCTTCGCTCGCGGAAGGATTCGGCCTTCCCTTGGTGGAAGCATCGATGGACCGCAAGCCATCGGTTGTCTTGAGGACCGAGATTGCCGAGGAAATCCTCGGTGATTACGGTGTTTTTTTCGACGAGTCTGAGCACTCCCTGTCCACCGTTTTGGATCGGCTCGAGGATTCGGAATTCTATGGCGCGATACAACAGCGTCTTGGCGCCTTTACGTGGCCGGGTTGGCGGGAGACTGTCGCTGCCGTGTTCGATTGCCTGGTTTCGTGCCGGGACGACTGGACGGCGCTCCCCGCAACCGTGGAGCCGGTACTGCCGTCCGCCACGTTGACGGCGAGCACCGTCAAGATGCTGGCGTCTGTCAGCGATCGGCAAAAGCCGGCAAATGTGCTGCGATGAAGCGGCGCATTGGCTGTTCGACGGCCTTGAGCTCCCACAGCAGCAACGACCGCGGCGGAAACCCCACGACCCAATCCTCGATGGCAGCGAGCGGCCGACCGAATGAGAACGGTTCGGAGCGCAGATCGATCGGCCGGTAATCACCGGTGACGATGTCCGCATTCGCCGCGATCATGTAGCTGGTCGTGAGCAGGAACTGAATTGGACTGCGCAGGCAGTTCGCGAATACTCTGGCAATGTCGAAAAAGCTCAGGTGGATGAGACAGTCCCGGCACAGAAGCAGGTCAGCCGGTGGAAGTAGATCGGACGTTATATCCAGGTGCAAAAAGGTGCGTGCCGGATGCTCGGCGCGCAGCTGCCGGATCAGCGGTTTGACGATGTCGGCGCCGACGTAAGCGAAGCCTTCCCGGAAATGGACACATTGCATCCAGGTGAAGTCGCCACATGGCACGTCGCAGCATGACGAGATGGCGAATTGGTCGAGCAGCCCCGGCAATTCCCGTCGCAGATTTTGAGTGTAGTGCAATGAGGAACCACAGCCGCTGCGCGGCGCGTGACCTCCGGGTGGAATCCAAAGTTCGTCATGCCAGATTCGGGTGAACGTCCCCTCCATCGAGTCGGCGAGGTTCTGTGGCATGGTCGTCTTGATCTAAATCTTGTTGAGAACGGCGCCGACGAATAGCCCGATGTTGCCGAGCCTCGTCTGACGGTAGACGCCTGACCGGCGCAGGCCGCTCACGCGCGCCATCAGGCCCTCGCGGCGCGCATTTCGAAAAATCTCTAGAACCGCGCGAGACCGAGGTGTCAGAGGTGGACGACAAGTCTCAATCGCCGTCATGTACATATCGGTCCAGCTCCGAAACTGACCTTTAAGAAGCATTTTTACCCGCAAGACACGGGGCATGATGCCCAGGTTCGAGCCGACCAGATTGGCTCGGTGGCAGCGGTAGCGCACGGAGCAATAGCGGTCGTAGAACATCGCTCCCTCTACACCCGAAACGAGCATATAGAGCCACCAGTCGTGGGACGGCACGTTGACGATACCGCCAGCCTTGAGAAGCTGCCGCGCCGCTTCGTTAAACACCATCGTATTGCCGCCGGCGATATTCTGCACGAGGGCGTTGGCGAAGCTTGGGGGTTTTGCGAATAGGGGTGAAAAACCGATCGACTGCCCTGATTCGTCGATCAATCGGGTCCGGGAACAGTACAGACCGGGAACCGAAGCCGGAACGGTGGCCAGCCAAGCCAACGCGCGCTCAAGCTTGTCCGGTTCCCAGATGTCGTCCTGGTCCGAAAATGCATAGTAATCCGCCCTGATATTTTCGTCGGCGATAAGAGAAAGGAAGTTGATCACAAAGCCGCGGCGCGGTCCCTGCTGTAAAAAGACTCTCTCAAATCCGATTTTCTTTTGAAATTTCGAGAAAATATCGAGTGTATCGTCAGTCGAACCGTCGTCTGCGTTGATCAGTAGCCAATCGCGATGAGACTGACGCTCGAATGACCTCAGTTGATCTCCGAGAAATCGCGCGCCGTTATACGAACTCTGCAAGATCGCTACCGATGACACCGCGACCTCCGCCCCTCCCGATTTCTTACTGCAAAAAGTCCACTTCGGACGGGCCCAGGCGGCCGGCCCCGAAAATAGGCCGGGGTGTGGCTTAATTACACTAGCCCCGACTATGCGGTGATTGGTATTTTTTGTCGATGGATTGCTGGCTTAAAGCTGAGGAGCCGCCAATAGCTTAAGCTCACTTGAAATTACTACCAATTTCGGGGGCCTGAAATGAAAAAGCGCTATGCATTTCTATTGGTTATGGCGACCATGGGACCCGCGTCATCGGTCTTGGCCGCCGATCTGCCGCCGGCCGCCCCCCTCTACAAAGCTCCGGTCGCAGTCCCGGTAGCCGCACCGTCGTGGACCGGATTCTACATCGGCGGTGGCGGTGGGGTTGGTTGGGGTTCAGAGGATCCTGTTGATATCAATCAATATGCCGGCGCAGAAGGCGCGGCTAACCCCGTTGGACATGCCTGGCGCTATCCCATGGGATCGACTTTCATCGGTGGTGGGACCGTCGGATACGATCATCAGTTCGGCATGTTTGTCGCCGGCATTGAAGGCGACTTTGGCTACCTTCACCAGACGGGCTCGGGAGCAGACCCGCTCAGTCCAGGACTCGATGTCGTATCCTCATCGGTTCTCGGCGATTGGTACGCCATAATCGCCGGTCGTGCTGGGGTCGCCTACAATCGTGCCTTGTTCTACGGCAAGGTGGGCGCCGCATGGACACCGATGAGTGCGACAATCACCGACTCTTGCATCGCAGCACCCTGCGGGCCCTTGACCATCACGGCAACCGGCAAGGCACCGGATCAGGCCACCTTGGTATTTGGCGGCGGTATTGAATACTTGCTGACCCAGAACTGGTCGGTGAAGCTTGAATATCTCAATTGGTCGCTTGGTACGCATTTTCTCGTGACGGGCGTAGCGAGCAATGGCAACACCTATTCATGGGACCATTCGTTCAGCCCGCTGCAGACTCTGATGTTTGGGGTGAACTACCGACTTTAGGTTGCCGTACCAGGCGGCATTGAGTGGCCAAGGCGGGCAGCGCAGCCCCTGGCGGGCCGTAGCTACACGTGTGGCGTTCTGATGCGCCGCGAGATGGCGAGTGGAACGGCCAGAACCTCAAGCTGAAGGCGTGCCAGCGCGGCGGCCATCGGCCGGTGCTCTCTCCTGGCCTGATCATAGCGGCGCATCAGGGCGTAGCGATAACGGGCGAGCGGGACGCGCCGCGGGCGGGTAGGGCCGACGGCGGTGCGTGCCAGATGCGCGCGGATCAGGCCGCAAATCTCGGGATCAGTCTGCTCCACCTCCCGCAAGATTGTGGCCGCGTCTTCGACGCCAATCGCATTGTCCCGCAGCAACTCGATTTTGAGAAACGGCACTCCGGCGTCGAACAGCGCTTCGCGCCAATAAAGCAGCATCGGGTTGGCGTCATGGCGGGATGGGAGCAAGGCCGCATCGCTGTTGCGGTAAAGCGCCTCGTAGCGGAAGCCCGCCGCCATCAATTGGCGGGAAAGGCCGACTTCGCCCGACCTGATGATCTCGCGGCGCGTCATCGTCGTAAAGGGCTGCGACATGATCGATCTGAACGCAGGGCTGCGGATGACCTGCGGCTGCAGCAGAAGAAACCAACTCTGCAAATGCGGGGCGATCTCAACACTTTCGACCATGCCGTAAAAATCCGCTGCCGCACGGGTCAGTCGGTCAAGCGCGTACCCCAGACCGCCAACCGGCCCATAGATGCTGTCATTGGTGAGGAGCAGCCGACCGCGGATGGCGTCGCCATGCTTGGCGAAGCCCGCCGACCATGAGGCGAAATCCAGTCCGTCATTGCTCCGCAATATGACATCGTCACAAAGGCCCTGCGCCCGCGTAATCTCGGCGGCGGCGAGCCGCGATGCCGAGATCAAGACGATCGTGAAATTCAGCTCTTTCAGCTTCGTCAGATAGCGCAAGACAAAATCGTCTAATCGATCATCTTTGTCGAAATGCGCGAATAGGCAAACATCTTGCATGACGGCTAGCTTATTGGCCGGAGCCGTCCACATCAATAAAGCTGTTACGACCGGTCTGCTTCAGTCCTCGCTTCCGCCCGGACGAGGATTCCCCATGGGGGCCGATCCTCGCTCGATGCGCGGCCGAAAACATGCAAAGAAGCCGATATCCGCCCGGCGATTGAGGTGCGTCGATCGCCCCTAAGCGGCGACTTTCAGCACTACCCGTCCGGCGGTACCACCGCGGACCACATCGAGCGCTGCGTTGATCTCTTCGAGCGGAAACTCGTGGGTGATAATGCCGTCGAAAGACAGCCGGCCGGCCTGATTGAGCCGGATCAGCCGCGGGATATCGACCTGAGGCACGGCGTCGCCGCCATGCGAACCGGTCAACACCTTGTTGAAGTGAATGGGTAGCGTGTAGATCGTGACCTTCTCACTCGGCACCCCGACCAGCACGCAGGTGCCATCGGCGTGGGTGAGGTTATAGGCTAACTCGATCACCTGTTTGGCGCCGGTGGTTTCGATCACCTTGTCGGGACCTTTGTCGCCGACGATCTTGCGAATCGCTGTGTCCATGTCGCCGGCCGTCGATGGGTTGAGGCAGTGCGTGGCGCCGCGCGTTTTCGCCATATCAAGCTTGCTGTCGACCAGATCGACGGCGACGATAGGGTAAGCGCCGGCGAGTTGTGCGAACTGCACGACGTTGAGGCCGACGCCGCCGACGCCGAATACCACGACCGATTCGCCAATCTTCACGCCTGCGTCATTGTTGATGACGCCGGCCGCGGTGGTCACGGCGCAGCCCAACAGCGGCGCGTTGCGCAAATCGTAATCGGGCGAGATCACCGTCATGCGGTTTTCGGAAATGACCGCATGATCGTTGAACGTCGTCACCCAGCCGGCGTTGAGTTTCTTGCCGTTCCATGTGTAAGCCGGCGGCTGGCACTGGATGCCCGTACTCGGGCGCCAGTGCAGCACAACGGTGTCCCCGGGCTTCACGGTGGTGACGCCGGGACCGATTTCAAGCACGCGTGCCGACGCTTCATGGCCAAGCAGATGCGGCAGGAATTTGTCCGGCCCCTTGGCGGCGGCGATTTCGTTGAGCTGCGCGCCACAGATGGTGGAGTACAGCACCTTGACCAGAACCTGGCCGACGCCAAGCTCCTCGGGCAACGCGATTTCGTCGATGATCAAAGGCGCGCGTGACTGCGCCAGGATTGCCGCCTTGGCGGTTTTGATCTGCATGAACGCCGCCTATTCGAAATAGATGAATTCGTAATCGCCCGTATAGCCGAAATGGTTGTAGAGCCAGATCCATTCCGACGTGTGCAGGATCGATTCCGCGGTCAGCGCCCAGCATTCCAGATTGAACTGCTCCAACTCGTTCCGGTAGCCCTCGACCATGATATATTTGTTCTTGCCGACGCGCTCGATTTCCTGCACGGCGGTTTCCAGCTCGAACAGGCGCAGATTGTGGAGAGTGCCGAGCGAGATGACCAGATCGAACGTCTTGTCACCGTACGGATAGCGGTCCTGGGCGCGGTAGCGGAACAGATACGGCTTGATGTTGTCGCGCGCCTCGGAGAGGCCATGCTTGGAAATGTCGAAACCCGCGATCTTCAGGTCTGGCAGAATCTTCTTCATTTCGTAGAGCAGGAACGCCTTGCCGCAGCCGACATCGAGTACGCTCGAGCCGTTCTTCAGGCCATAGATGTCGATCAGTGCCTTGGCCACCGGCGCCCAGCGGCCGTCAATGAACTTGTAGCCGCCGTAGCCGTAACGGCGGTCGCCGTCCCAATAATCGAACTCGTATTCCTTGGCCTTGATCATGCAATGAACTTTGTCGTCATTCATGCGCGCCAGGACGTCGCGCTTGGTCGCCTTGTGCAAAGGCGTGACGATTTCGAGCATTCGTCCCATTCTCAGATCCTCAATAAAATGCGGCATTGGCGCGGCAGGCGAGACATAAACCAATGCGCACAAGCCGCCAGCACGGCCATAAGGACACTGATTTTGCGAGACCGCGCGGAGTTTTACCCAGCCCCCGTAGGTTTGACAAGCGCAGGGTCGGCGCACGCGCGTGATGACGACAATAGCCAGAGCCGCGCGAAGTTTTCCTCATGTAGCGGCAAAAAAGGGACACACCAGGCGCGACGCTCTCGCCGGATCGATTTTGGCGGTTCGCTCAATTGTTCCGGATTTGTTCGAGACGCGCAGTGCGTTTGTTTCCGACCTCCCGGCGATGTCGACATGCTCGCTAATCGAGAGCCCGACCGGACGGTATACCGGTAGCGCGCCAGAATCCTTTACGTGTGTGCCGTGCCGAGTAGAGCTTATGTCGAAGCCGGAAACAATAACGTCCGGATTGCCTGATACGCCCGAGACGCCGCGATGAAGATCACAAATTTTCCGAAGTTCCACATCTCGATTGCTGGGCGTTTTTCGTGTTTCAGCCTATGTCCGTCGCGCAGTATGGTGTTGCGGTATCTCCGAACCCAGGCGCTCATCGCATTTTTTGGTGGCCTGCCCGTGTCGTTTGGGTCGAGGAGGCGCGCGCGATGCGATTCAATTAAATGGCACAAATTTTCGTCTGTCGGCCGTACAAACTCCAAGATGATTTCGGCCGTCTCCAAACCCATGGGATTTTTTCTCACCAGGTCGATTTTTAAAAATGGAATGCCGTTGTAGACGAGGAGCTCACGCCACAAAAAATGTGTTGGATTCATCGGGAAGTGACGAGCAATCCAGCCCTCTTGGCTTACCAGATAGAGAGCGTGATAACGAAAACCAGCGTCGACCAGCCGGCATGACAGTCCGACCTCAGCGTTTTTTATAACTTGCCTCTTAGTCATCGTCGAGAAAGGCTGCGCAAGGATGCTTGCTAAAGTTCGATCGCGGACGACCCAGGGCTCGAAGAGCAGAAACCAGCTTTGCAAATGCGGGGCGATTTCGATGCTCTCGATCATTCCATAGAAATCCGCGGCCGTGCTCGTCAGGCGCTTGAGCGCCTCTCCGAGGCTTCCGATAGGTCCATAGACGCTGTCATTCGCGAGCAGCAGTCGTCCGCCGATCGCGGGGCCGTGTTTTGCGAAGCCCATCGACCACGAAGCGAAGTCGAGGCCGGTGTTTTCCCGCAGCATGACGTCGTGGCAGAGAATCTGAGCACGGGCGATCTCGGCGGCAGAAAGACGCGACGTGGAGATCAGTATTATCGAGAAATTCAGCTCTCTCAGCTTTGCCAGATAACGCAAGACGTAGTCGTCCAATCGGTCGTCCTTGTCGTAGTGTGCGAACAGGCAAACGTCTTGCATCATAAAACTGCAGCCCAATCCTGCGCCGTGTCGCGACGAACGCGGCGGCAGGCGTTCGTCCAAGCGCCGTTTACATCCGCCACAGGTCGATAGCTTCCGGGCGCGTGGCACGGTCCAGCACCCCTTTGACGTCGATTGCGACCCCGGTGCCGCCACGCAGCAGTCGCGTCATCATCGGCCAGCCGCCGGCAACAAAAGAACGGTGGCTGACCGCCAGGATGACGGCATCGGCCGGCTCGAGTTTTTCAAACGGAACCAGTGTTATGCCATATTCACGTGCTGCCTCCGCGACGTCGGCTTCCGGATCGGTCACCTGCACACGGATGCCAAACGATTCGATCTCGGAGACGATGTCGACAACCTTGCTGTTTCGGACGTCCGGTACGTTTTCCTTGAAAGTGACCCCCAGCACGATGACACCGTTGCTGCCGCGGCCGAGCTTGACGAGACGCCGTACGCACTCGCGGCCGACGAGGTGGCCCATCGAATCGTTGACGCGGCGCCCAGCCAGCACGACCTGCGGATGGTAGCCGAGGCGCTCGGCCGCGTGCGTCAGATAATACGGATCGACCCCGATGCAGTGGCCGCCGACCAGGCCGGGCGTGAACGGCAAGAAGTTCCACTTGGTGCTCGCCGCGGACAGCACGTCGCGCGTGTCGATCTGCATGCGGTCGAAAATCAGGGACAGCTCGTTCATCAGCGCGATATTCAGGTCGCGCTGCGTGTTCTCAATGACCTTGGCGGCTTCAGCGACCTTGATGGATGGCGCGCGATAGATGCCGGCCTTCACCACGGCTCCGTAAGTTTCGGCGACGATGTCGAGCGTCGCAGCATCCTGACCGGACACCACCTTGGTGATCGACTCGAATTTATGCTTGCGGTCGCCCGGATTGATCCGCTCTGGCGAAAAGCCGACGGTGAAATCGCTTCCCGCTTTCAGTCCCGACGCTTGTTCCAACACCGGAACGCAAGCGTCTTCGGTTGCTCCCGGATAGACGGTTGATTCGTAGACGACGATGTCGCCGCGCTTGAGCGCTCCGCCGACGGTTCGCGATGCGTTGAGCAGCATCGATAGATCCGGGGCGTGGGCAAGATCGATCGGCGTCGGCACGGTCACGATGTAGAAATCTGCCGCCTGCAGATTGCCCGCTGTGCCGGTGAACGTAACGCCGGATGCGCCGATATCCTCGGCCGAGACCTCGCGGGTCCGGTCGGTGCCTCTGC
>Ga0265338_10004727_pt1 | contig 18225 bp, 14 predicted proteins | sample 42126metaG_FD_193579 | JGI IMG/M metagenome (GOLD analysis project Ga0265338, IMG submission 193579) | Rhizosphere microbial communities from Carex aquatilis grown in University of Washington, Seatle, WA, United States - 4-21-26 metaG | ecosystem: Host-associated > Plants > Roots > Rhizosphere... | reverse complement strand
TGCCCGGCCGGGGGCACCGATCCCGCTTGCTCGGTCAGCGTTACCGTGCTGACCCCGGGGCTGAGCATCGTCAAGACGGCGAACGTGGCGACGACCACGCCGGGATCGGTGGTGAGCTACACGGTCACCGTCACCGACTCCGGCCAGACGCCGTACACGGGCGCGACGTTCGCCGACAGCCTGTCCGGACTGCTGCCGGACGCCGCCTACGACGGCGACGCGGCGGCCACCGCCGGGTCGGTATCGTATGCGGCCCCGGTGCTGACGTGGACGGGGAACCTCGCGGTAGGTCAGACGGCGACGATCACCTACTCGGTGACGGTGAATAACCCCGATACCGGGGACAAGACCCTGTCCAACACGGTCACCTCGGCCTCCGTGGGCAGCAACTGCCCGGCTGGGGGCAGCGACCCGAGGTGCACGGCCACCGTCCAGGACCTGGTGCCGGGGCTGACCCTGGGGGTCAGCGCGAATGCCCAGAGCACGGCGCCGGGGTCGGTGGTGGCCTACACGGTCACCGCGGTTAACACCGGCCAGACCACCGACACCGGGGTGAGCTTCACCGATGCGCTGGCGGGGGTGCTCGATGACGCGGCCTACAACGGCGACGCGTCCGCCACCACCGGGGCGGTCTCGTTCACGAGCCCGGACCTGACCTGGACCGGGAGCCTGGCGCCGGGGGCGACGGCGACGGTCACCTTCTCGGTTACCGTGAGCAACCCCGACACCGGCAACAAGATCCTCACCAGCACCCTGACTTCCGCCGCGACCGGGAGCAACTGCCCGGCGGGCGGCACCGCCCCGGCCTGCTCCTCGGCGGTGACGGTGGGCTCGCTGGCCATCAACAACACGGCGAGTGTGGCGACGACGTCGCCGGGTGGCGTGGTCCGGTTCACCTCCACGTTCACCAACACGGGGCAGGCGGCCTATACCGGGATCACGATCGCCAGCAACATCGGCGACGTGCTCGACGACGCGACCCCCAACGGGGACCAGACCGCGACGTCGGGGACGCTGACGCTGACCGCCACCGGGATCTCCTGGACCGGGAGCATCCCGGTCGGCGGCACGGTCACGGTGACCGGCACGGTCACGGTGAACAATCCCGATACCGGGAACAAGGTGATGACGAGCACGCTGTCGACGTCGGCGCCGGGCAGCAACTGCCCGGCCGGGGGCACCGATCCCGCTTGCTCGGTCAGCGTTACCGTGCTGACCCCGGGGCTGAGCATCGTCAAGACGGCGAACGCGAGCTTCGCCGTGCCGGGCCAGGTGGTCGGGTTCACCGACACGATCACCAACACCGGGCAGACCGCGTATACGGGCGCGGTGGTCACCGACTCGTTCGCGAAGATGGCCGATGACGCCGCCTATAACGGGGACGCGGCCGCGACGTCGGGGTCGCTGTCGTATGCCAGCCCGGTGCTGACCTGGACGGGGGACCTGGCGCCGGGCGCGTCGGCCGTCATCACCTACACCGTCACCGTGAATAACCCCGATAACGGCGACAAGCTCGTCATCACCGCCGCCAGCTCGGCCGCGGCCGGGTCGACCTGCCCGCCCGGCGCCACCAGCAGCCCGTGCCAGGTCACGGTTGCGGTGCTGACCCCGGCGCTGACCATCGTGCAGTCGGCGGCCACGACGTCGGGCAGCAACGCGGTCGCGGTCCCGGGCGGCGTGGTCTCCTACACGGTCACGGTGACCAACACCGGGCAGCTCCCCTACACCGGGGCCACCTTCACCGACCCGCTCGGCGGGGTGCTGGACGACGCCGCCTACAACAACAACGCCGCCGCCACCTCCGGCACCGTCAGCTACTCAAGCCCGGACCTGACCTGGACCGGCAGCCTCAACCCCGGCGACACCGCCACCATCACCTACACCGTCACCGTGAACAACCCCGACACCGGCGACCAGTCGCTGGCCGGCACGGTCACCTCACCCACGGCGGGCAGCAACTGCCCGGCCGGCGCCGGGGACGCCCGCTGCACCGTCACCGTCACTGTCATCGGCGCGTCAACGCTGACGTTCACCCAGGCCGCGGCCGCGGCCTCGGCGGTGGCGGGCGGCACGGTGAGCTACACCATCACCATCGCGAACTCCGGTGCCAGCCCGTACGCGGGGGCGAGCTTCACCGACCCGCTGGGCGGCGTCCTGGACGACGCCGCCTACAACGGCGACGCCCGCGCCAGCTCCGGGACGGTCAGCTACGCCAGCCCGGTGCTGTCCTGGGCCGGGAACGTCCCCGCGAACGGGGCGGTCACCATCACCTACACCGTCACCGTGAACAATCCCGACACCGGCAACAAGATCCTGGCCAGCACGATCAGCTCCCCGTCATCGGGCAGCAACTGCCCCGCGGCCACCCCCGGCCCCCGCTGCACCGCGACGGTGACGGTGTCGGAGCTGGTGATCCACGCGACGTACGCCCAGCCGACCGCCGTCCCCGGCCAGCAGGTCAGCGGGACCTCCACGTTCACCAACACCGGGCAGACCCCGTACCTCGGGATCAGCATCGACATCACCCCCGCCAACACCACCGCCCAGGTCAACGGCAACGGCGACAGCACCGCCAGCTCCGGGACCCTGTCGATCGGCGCCACCAGCGCGGTGTGGACCGGGGACATCCCCGTCGGCGCGACCGTGACCGTCACCGGCACGTCCATCATCGCCAGCCCCTACCCGCCCGGCAGCCAGGTCGTCGCCAACACCGACTCCACCACCGCGCCAGGCAGCAACTGCCCGCCCGGCAGCGCCGACCCCCGCTGCACCCAGTCGCTGAATGTCCTCATCCCGGGCCTGACCATCGTCAAGGCCGCCAGCACCAGCTTCGCCGTGCCCGGCCAGGCCATCACCATCACCGACACCATCACCGACACCGGGCAGACCACCTACACCGGCGCGGTGGTCACCGACTCCCTCGCCAAGATGGCCGACGACGCCGCCTACAACGGCGACGCCGCCGCCACCACCGGGTCCCTGTCCTACGCCAGCCCCGTGCTGACCTGGACCGGGAACCTCTCACCGGGCGACACGGCCACGATCACCTACACCGTCACCGTGCACAACCCCGACACCGGCGACAAGCAGGTCATCACCACCGCCAGCTCCGCCGAGACCGGGTCGACCTGCCCGCCCGGCACCACCAGCGCCCCCTGCCAGGTCACCGTCCCGGTGCTGACCCCCGCGCTGACCATTACCAAGGCCGCCAGCGCCGCCACGGCGGTGCCGGGCCAGGCCGTCACCTATACGGTCACCGTCACCGACTCCGGCCAGGTCCCCTACGCCGGCGCCACCGTCGCCGACTCGCTGGCCGGCGTCCTCGGTGATGCCGCCTACAACGGCAACGCTGCCGCCACCGCCGGGTCGGTGTCCTACGCCAGCCCGGTCCTGACCTGGACCGGCACCCTGGCCCCCGGCGACACCGCGGTCATCACCTACTCAGTCACCGTGGACAACCCCGACACCGGCAATCACATCCTCACCAACACCGTCACCTCAGCCGCCGCCGGCAGCAACTGCCCGGCCGGCAGCACCGACCCCGGCTGCACCGCCACCACCGAGGTCAGCCAGCTCACGATCGTCAACACAGCGAGCGTGTCCACAAGCACCCCGGGCGGGGTCGTCGGCTACACGATCACGGCGACCAACAGCGGGCAGACGGCGCTCACGGGCGCCACGCTCACGGCAGGCCTCGCCCCGGTGCTGGATGACGCCTCCTACAACGGCGACGCCACCGCGACCGCGGGCGCCGTCGCCCTGAGCGCCGACGGGCAGAGCCTGACCTGGACCGGGAACCTCGCCGTGGGCGCGACCGTGACCGTCACCTACTCGGTCACCGTGAACAACCCCGACACCGGCGACAAGACCCTCACCAACACGGTGGCGTCCGCCACCCCCGGCAGCACCTGCCCGGCCGGCAGCGCCAGCGTGGCCTGCACCGCCGTCACCACCGTGCTCGTCCCCGGCCTGGCCATCGCTAACGCCGCCAGCACCAGCACCCCGGTCCCGGGGTCGGTCGTCGGCTACACCCTGACGATCACCGACACCGGGCAGACCGCGTACACCGGCGCCACCGTCACCGACTCCATCGCCGCGATGCTCGGCGACGCCGCCTACAACGGCGATGCCGCCGCCACCGTCGGCGGCGTGTCCTACGCCAGCGGGGTCCTGACCTGGACCGGCACCCTGGCCCCCGGGGCCAGCGCCGCGGTCACCTTCTCCGTCACCGTCAACAACCCCGACACCGGCGGCAAGATCCTGATCGCCGCCGCTTCCTCCGCCGCGCCCGGGTCGACCTGCCCGCCCGGCACCACCACCGCTCCCTGCCGCATCACGACCGGCGTGCTCACCCCCGCGCTGACCATCATCAGCACCGCCAACGCCAGCAGCACGGTCCCCGGCGCCACCGTGCACTACACGGTCACGATCACCGACGCCGGCCAGACCCCCTACGCCAGCGCGGTCGTCACCGACGACCTGACCGGGCTCCTCGACGACGCCGCCTACAACGGCGATGCCGCCGCCACGGCCGGCACCGTCGCCTACGCCAGCCCCGACCTGACCTGGACCGGCAGCCTGGCCCCAGGCGCCACCGTCACCGTCACCTACACCGCCACCGTGAACAACCCCGACACCGGCGACCGGCTCCTGTCCGCCCTCGTCACCACCACCGCCGTCGGCAGCAACTGCGCGGCCGCCAGCACCGACCCCAACTGCGCCACCAGCATCCCGGTGGCCGTACTGACCATGACGAACACCGCCAGCACGAGCACTAGCACACCCGGCAGCGTAGTTGACTACACGGTCACCGTCGCCAACACCGGGCAGGTGCCGACAACGAACGGAACGCTCACCGTCCCCCTGGCCGGCGTGCTCGATGACGCCGCCTACGACGGCGACGCCGCCGCGACTACCGGGACGGTCTCGTTTGCCAGCCCGGACCTGACCTGGACGGGGACGCTAGCGGTCGGGGCAACCGCGACGATCACGTTCTCAGTGACCGTCAGCAACCCCGACACCGGGAGCAAGACGCTCACTGACACGATCACCTCGACGACGCCGGGCAGTACCTGCCCGGCGTCCGGGGCCGCCCCGGACGCTTGCACCGCGGTCGTCACCGTGCTCGTCCCCGGCCTCACCATCAGCACGACGGCCGACGCGGCCACCACCACGCCGGGATCGGTGGTCCAGTACACCACCACCGTGTCCGACACGGGCCAGACCAGCTACACCGGGGTGACCATCACCAACGACCTGGGCGGCAACCTGAACGACGCCGTCTACAACGGCGACGCCGCCGCGACCGCTGGCGCGGTCGCCTACGCCAGCCCGGTTCTCACCTGGACCGGGGACCTCACCCCCGGCGGGACGGCCACCATCACGTTCTCGGTCACCGTGAACAACCCCGACACCGGCGACAAGCACCTGACTAACACGGTCACCTCGGCCGCCGCCGGCAGCACGTGCCCGCCCGGCGGCACCAGCCCGGCCTGCACCGTCACCGTGACCGACCTCATCCCCGCCCTGAGCATCGTCAAGACCGCCAGCACGGCCGGTGCCGCGCCAGGCTCGGCCGTGGACTACACGGTCACCGTGACCGACACCGGCCAGACGCCCTACGCCGGCGCGACCGTCACCGACCACCTGGCCGGCGTGCTGGGCGCGGCGGCCTACAACGGCGACGCCGCCGCGACCGCCGGCACCGTCTCCTACGCCAGCCCGACCCTCACCTGGACCGGCGACCTCACGCCCGGCGGCACCGCCGCCATCACCTACTCCGTCACCGTCGACAACCCCGAGACCGGTGGCACGAGCCTGGTCAACACCGTGACCTCGGCCGCGGCCGGCAGCAGCTGCCCGTCGGGAACCAGCAATGGCCAGTGCACCGTGACCACCGGCGTCGTCAGCGGCCCGCTGACGATCACCGCCCCCGCCACCGCGGACCTTGGCGCTGGGCCGCCCGGCGCGACCATCGAGGCCGGCCTGGGAACCGTCCAGGTCACTGACGGGCGCGGTTTCGGCGCCGACTGGACCGCCACCGTGTCATCCGGCGACTTCACCACCGGGGCGGGCGGCCCGGTCCAGACCATCCCGGTCGGCGACGCCACTTACACGATCAGCGGCCTCACCACCGCCACCGGCCCCGCCACCTTCAGCTACGCCTCCGAAACCGATCTATCCCAGAACCCCCAAAACGTCGTCAACGCCACCAACGTCAACGGCAACACCACCGTCACCTGGAACCCCCTGATCCAGGTAACCGTCCCGGGCGGGGCCATCGGCGGCGCCTACTCCGCCACCATCGTCCACTCCGTCTCCTGAGCACGACAGCTGGAAGGCACGTCCTGACGGCCTCAGTGATCCCGGCGCCGCGTTACCATGCGCCCGTCCCTCGTCCGCCATCCTCCGGGCTGCAAGGCCAGCGTTAACGCCTGGGCTAGCAGATGCGCGGCAGTTGCTACCCCCGCGGAGGTCGATGACACGGGTACCGCCGAGGCCGGACTTCGCCACGACCAGTCCGGGGTGGCCGGTCACGCACTCGCCGATGACGACCGCCCGAGCGCCGCAGGGGTGCGAGCGCATCGCGGCCAAGACCGCGTCCTGGCGGGCTACGAAGGCGTCGAGCTTGCCCTCGTTCGCGACGCACACTGGGCGAGGCCGCCGCGGGTGGGGTCACGCAGCACGTGGATGTCCCACTCTGATCAGCGCTCCTGCCTGGGCCGTGCCTACCTGGGCAAGGTCCTGAGCAGGGGCAGCCGGCTGTTGAAGTTCACCCACAGCCCGTGGATGATCGCGGCGGGCCACAGCGCCAGCAGAAAGCAAGCTCCGATGTCATTAAGTACAGCCAGCGACCCGGTGCTTGGGTCTGGCCCGACCGCCGTGACCGTGAACGCCGTCGCCGACAGGGCCAGGTAAGCGGCCGCGGCGGCTAGCCAGGGCAGCCGCTGATGGCGGGCCGCGATATAGCCGAACGACAGCCATGCTCCTAGTCCGCCCAGCAGGAGGGTCGGCAGCAGCCACACGCTGTGCCGGATTGTCCAGCCCGCATCGCCGCGGGTGGCCGGCCCCGGCGGGGCGGGGCGAGCGCTGGTGACAAAGGGACCGCCCGCGTCGGCTCCGCTGGGACCGGCTCCGGAAAGCCTTGCCAGCAGGCGCGCGTAGAGCTGCATGCCGGTCCCGCTCCAGGCCTGCGGGTCGATGTCACCCAGCCGGCCCGGCGGCGAAACGAAAGGCAGCAGCAGGTCGTAGGCCTGCCGGGCATCGGCCGGCCGGCCGGCCGGGTCCTTGCCGAGCAGTCGCGAGAGGAGCGACTCCAGCTGCGGCGGCACGTCGCGGCGGGGCAGCGGGGCCGGAGCCAGCTCTAGGTGCATCCGGATCAGCGCGGCGGGCGACGTCGCGGTGAAGACCGGCTCGCCCGCCAGCATCTCGTACAGCAGGCAGCCGAGGGCGTACAGGTCGGTCTGCGGTGTTGCCGGGAGGCCGTGCAGCTGTTCGGGCGCGATGAACCCGGGAGTGCCGACGGTCACGCCAGTGCTGGTGATCCGCTGGCTGATGATGCCGGCGACGCCGAAGTCCAGCACCTTCGCGGTGCCGTCCCTGGTCAGCATGACATTCTGCGGCTTGATGTCCCGGTGGAGGATCTCGCGCTCGTGGGCGATGGCGAGGACCGCGGCGACCTGGCCGGCGATCGCCGCTGCCCAGCCGACCGGAAGCGGCCCTTGCTCGGCGACCAGGTCGCCGATCGTGCAGCCGTCGACAAGCTCCATGACCAGGTAAAGGCCGCCGTCGTAGGTCCCGGCGTCGAAGATGGCCGGCACGCTGGGATGCACTAGCCCGGCGGTGACCGCGGCCTCGCGGGTGAACCGGCGGGCGTCCAGGCCGAAGCCCGGGCTGGACGCGAACGCGCCCGCGGTGAGCAGCTTCACTGCCACCCTGCGGTTGAGCCGGGTGTCGAGGGCTTCCCATACCTGGCCCATGCCACCCCGGCCAAGCGGGCTGACCAGTGCGTAACGGTCGGCGAGGACCGGTTCCTGGCCCACCTTCCGCCTCCTTGGCTGCAGCCAATTCGAATGCCCGACTTTAGCGTGCTTACCGGGAGTTCGTCTGGCCGACTGAAGGTTCCAGCGTCCCGCCGGTGATCCCGTCGGCCAGCAGTTGCGCCAGGCTGGCGCCCATCGCCGCAGCCAGGCGCGTGGCCGACTCGAGTTGGTCCGCTTGCCGGAGGGCCGCACCGTAAGACCGCTGCTCCGGCAGCGGGAGCTGCGCGATCAGCGCCCGTGAGATGTCGGCTCGTCCGCTGCTCCCGGCCTGCCTGGCAGCAACCTGGCCGTTGGCCGAACTGCGCAGCGTGCCGGCGACGAAATGCGCATCGAGCCGCTCCGGGTCCACCCGCAGCAGTGTTAGCCCGGGACCGAGGATGGCGCCCTGAGTGGTCACGACTCGCGCGGTGAGGCGGTCAGCGGCCGAGGCCGCCACTACGATGTCCCCGGCCCGGGTGGTGATCCAGCGCTCGCCCGGCTGCCCGCGGCCGGAGGGCGGGCGGCCTGCGGCCACGTCCTCCGCGGTGAGCAGGGGCGCGGACCTGTCACCGGAATCCGGCCGCAGCGGTGCGTGGTGCACCTCGACCTGCCCGGTCCTGGCCAGTTCCGCCATGGTGACGAAGGTGAGCGGCCGGGGGTGGTCGCCTGGCCGCAGGTCGGGTAGCAGCCGGGGGAGCCGGGTCACGACCGCCGCGAGGCCTTCCCTCGCCTCGGCGAAGCGCTCGGCGGTCCGCTCAGCGGGCAGGGCGGACAGGTGCCGCGCCGGGTTCAGGTCGACCTCGTCGTCGAGCAGGTCGATGACCGGCACCGCGCGGCTGACGCCGGGCTGTTCGTGGCGGGGATCGCGGTTGAACCGTCGCCACGTGGCGATGACCGCCGACGGGTCGGCTACCGCCATCATCAGCACGGTCGCGGGCACCTGGCCGGCCGGACGCCGCAGCAGCCACAGGTGGTTCGCCTGACTGGCGGCGGGCAGCGCGATGACCGCGCGGAGCGCACCCTTGCGCAGCAACTGGGCCCGGATCCGGCGACCGGGCCGGCGCGCGGCCGCCGCCTGGGGCATCAGGACCACCGCCAGCCCGGTCGGCGACAGGTGGGCAAGCGCGTGCTGTACCCAGGCCAGCTCCGGCTCGGTTCGCGGCGGGACGCCGTACACCCAGCGCTGGTCCGCGGTGCTCAGGTCCTGGCCCTCGGCTCGCGGATAGGCCGGCGGGCAGCACAGCACGGCATCGGCCGCGATGCCGGGGAAGGCATCGCGGAACAGCGCGTTGTCCACCCGCACGATCGCTTCACTGGGTTCGGCTGCCTCCGCTGTCGTTCTTGCCTGGCCTGACTCGTCACGGTGGACGGGGCCGAGGCGGAGCCGTATCCCGGCCAGCCGGGCCAGGTCGGCCCCGGCGTCCTGGCCGAGCAGCCGCCGGGTCCCGTTGTCCCGGGCGGCGAGCAGCAGCTCGCCGGTTCCGCAGGCCGGATCGAGCACGGTGCCGGCCCCTTTGACGAGGGCGGACATGAGTCCCGCGATCTCCGCGTCGGGCAAGGCCGGGTTGCGTGCTCGCGTCTCATGGAAGCGAGAGAGCAAGGCCTCGAAGGTATCGGCGAGACCGATCGCCGCGGCCAGCTCCGCGACGGCAGGCGGCTCGGCCGCCTGCCCCGCTACCAGGCGCTCGCCCGCATCGGCCAGCGCTGACGCGAGCCGGTGGTCATCTCCCGCGTGGACCCGCAGCTCCTGCCAGGCCCGTTCGACCAGCGGGACCTCCAGCAGCCTGCCCTGGCCGCGCAGCCATCCCTCCACCTCGGCCAGCGCGAACAGCGGGCTGGCCGGGGTGCCGGCCACCGGCTGCGGGAAGCCCGCATAACGCCGCCGCCAGTTGCTGACGGCGGACCGCCCGACCCCGGCCAGCCGGGCGATGTCAGCGGCCGCTACCAGGGTCTCCTCCACCATGGCTTAATGATCTCTTTACGGGTGACCACAGTCAAATTACTTGTGTACCGAGTTCACATATGATTGGCTTTCGCCGATCGCCACGAATTATCCCCCTTTGGACGTAAACCCGGAGCTCCCATGCGAACCAGTTCACCTGCCGCCAGCTCTAGTTTCCCCCTGCGCCCCGGCCTCGCGGTGGCACTGACCTCCCTGCTAGCAGGGTGCCTGCTAGCCGGCTGCTCGGCCGCTGGCCCGTCCGCCGCGACGGCGTCGCTGCCCTCCGCGACACCCACGGCGACGCCACTCAGCGGTCCGCAGCTAACCCGCATCCTGCTGCCTGCCGGCTCGATGCCGAAGGGCTACAAGGTGGGCTCGGCGACGCGGAACACGGGCAGCCAGTTGCCGTCCGACACCGCTCAGCCCATGCCCGCGAGTCAGGTCTGCCCCGCTTTCACGCAGACGTCATTTATTCGGGCGGCCGGCATCTCCACCGGTGACTGGGCGGAGGGCGACTACATCAGCCCCGACCAGTCCCAGGAGGTATTTGAGGAGATCGATGTCTTTACCGGTGCCGACGCGCAGAAGGCGATGGCAAAGCTGTGGCAGGAGCTGGGCAAGTGCTCGTCCTTCAGCTATGCGTCCAACGGCACTACCGCGTCGAGCAAGCTGACGCGGAGCCGGGTTCCAGGCGAGGGCAGCGACGCCATCAAGGCGGTCATCGTTTCCCCGGTCTTCGAGGGCGGAGAGACCCTGGTGGCCATCCGGATGGGCTCGCAAGTCATCACCACGCTGGACTCAGCGACCAGCCAGGACCTGGGATCGCCAGCCGTCGGTTACGCCGAGCGGATCGCGCAGCGACTGCGGGCGGCCGGGTAAGGCCCAGGTCCGGGGGTCAGGCCAGGACGAGCTGAATGGGCAGGGCCGGGTTGCCGGCGGCCTGCCGCGCGTGGGCGAGGGCCTCGGTTTCGATGCGGTGATGCAGGGCGTGCAGGTCGGCGGCGGGGGCGGTGACGACGGTGAGCACCACCTCGGGGGCCCGGCCGTCGCCGATCACCCGGCCCCTGGCCGAGTCGACGCCGTGATAGGTACTCACCTCGCTGGTCAGCGCGTCGACCAGGGCGGCCGGCCGGAGGACGGTGGTGCCCTGGTCGACACTGCTGCCGATGACGATGTCGCCGGCCCGGTCGGTTGACGCCAGCAGGGCCAGCAGCCAGCGCAGGCAGGCCAGGGCAACGAGCAGGCAGCCGACCGCGATGGCCGGCCACAGCCAGCCGCCGTGCTGGCCGAAGTAGTCGCTGACGCGGTTACCCAGCAGGGCCTGCCGGGCGAAGGACGCACCGAACAGGCCGGTCGACGCGGCCATCGCGGCCGCGCCGGCGATCAGGACGAGCAGGCCGAACAGGGTCAGCGTGACGCGGTTAACGCGGTCGGCGTGCATCAGCGCCTCCGGGGGAGTACGCGCACGCTCAGGCGCGGTGCGTGCTGCAGCTCGAGGTCCGCCAGGCGAGCGTCCAGCGCCCGGGTGACAGGCTCGGTCATGGCACTGGCGGCGACCCGGCCGCGGGCGCCGGAAGCCGCCGTGACCCGGGCGCGCCGGCGCCGGACCCGGACCGTAGCCCCGCTGATCCCGTCCACCCCGGCCGCTTCCGTTCGCAGCATCCGGGCCAGGCCACGCTGGGTGAGGGTGGTGTCGGTGGCCTGGTCGGCCCCGCGCAGCGGCAGGCGGGTGACGCGGCCGGGCTTGAGCTCAAGGGCCACCAGGACCAGCCCGATAACCATCAGGACGGCGGCCCAGAGCCGCACCGCGAGGGCATTCCAGTGGGTTACGCTGCCCCAGGCATGCCAGGTAGCCCACGGCACCAGCAGGGGGCTGTGGTGCGCGGCGAAGCCGATGACCTCGGCGATGATCACGACGCTGCAGGCGAGCAGGGCCGCGGCCAGGATGAAGGCCAGCGGCCGGTTGGCTACGCGCATAAGGGTTCCTTCCTTAGCTGACGCGGGGTGGCGGGCTGACGTCGGTGGCAAGGCCGGCCACGACAATGTGCACCTCGCCGACGTCCAGGCCGGCCAGCTCCAGGACGCGGTCCCTGACGTGGCGGCGAACCTGCCCGGTCACTTCGGCCACGGACGCGGTCCAGCGGACGGCGATCTCCAGGGTCACGTAGGCCTTGGCCCCGTCCACCTGCACCGTGGTCTTGGGCAGCGCGTCGAGGTCCGTGCCGCGCACGCCCAGGTGGCCACCGCCGGGGACGGCGCGGCCTAGCACTCGCGCGGCCGCGGCTCCGGCGTCCGGATGCTCGGCCGCTGCCTGCGCGGCGATCTTGGCCACCACGCCGTCGGCTACGGTGATCCGCCCCATCTCGGTGCGGCCTGCCAGCGCTGCGGGGCGGCCTTCGGCCACGGCGGTCACTGGTTGCGACGGGTGCGTGAGAGCCAGCCCTGCGCGTCGACGCTCCCGTCGAGGACCTTGGCGGCGCCGAAGCCGATCGCGCCGAACAGCGCCACGATCAGCATGTCACCGAAGCTCCCGAACACCACGGTCAGGCCGAGCACTAGCCCGGTAACAGTGGCGAGCACGGTTCGGTTCATATTTCACCTCCAGGTTGCGGAACGAGCGGTGCGGCGGCCGGGGGATCGTCAATGTCGGCGATGGCGACGTCGACCGGGCGCGACCCTGCCAGCGGGGCGAGCGCCGCGGTGACCAGCGCGGCCAGTTCCGCCGCCGGGACTCCCCACTTGGACCTGACCTGCACCCGGATCCGGTAGTCATCGATGGCCACGCCAGGGACGGTCCGGCCGGGCAGGTAGGACGTGACCTCGCCGAACCGGCCGCCGTCCAGCCCTGCTACCCCGTCGCAGCCCCGGACCAGGGCAGCGACGGCGTCGGCGTCGACTGGCAGCACGCTCCCGGGCACGTCCTGCCGCTGGGCAGCGGTCACGACACCCGCGCGACGGTCGTGTCCTGGGCGCCATCGACCGGCAGGAAGACATCGTCGACGGCGATATTGACCTCCACCACGCGCAGGCCGGTCATCCGCTCGACCGACTGCTTGACGTTGCGCTGGATGCTGCGGCCGAGCTCGGCGATCGCTACGCCGTAGTCGACCACGATCGCCAGGTCGACGGCGGCTTCCCGCTCCCCGACTTCCACGCCGACGCCCTGGGCGACATTGGGTCCGGTGCTGCCGGGGATGCGCTCGCGGACCGCGCCGAACGCGCGCGTGCCGGAGGTACCCATGGCGTGCACGCCGGCGATCTCCCGGCAGGCCTTGCCGGCGATCTTCTGCACCACGGTCTCGGCCACGGTGATCTGGCCTTCGCCGGTAACTAGCCGGTCACGGGCCGGGGTAACGACCGGGTGGCCGTTGGCCGCGGTGTCAGTGGTCTCAGCTGCGTTGGGCTGGCTCATGGGTGATGCTCCCTCGGGTACAGGCGGTCCCGGCACCAGGTCGGTCACCCCGGGACGTCATCTGGTTAGACACCGCCGGCCGGAAATCCTCGCACCCTTTTCGCCGCGATCTCCCTGACCGGTGTATCGGCCGCCCGTTCGGGTAACCGGGAGCTGCCTCGGCATATCCGGGGCTGTACGCAGGGGGTAAGAAGTGACGGCTGCAGCGCAGGCGGCCGAGCCGGCGGTGGGAGATGCCCTCCTGGTGGCCCGTGCCCGCGAAGGCTTCCTGGACGCTTACGAGATCCTGGTCCAGCGGCACTCGGCCATGGCCTACCGGGTCGCCCTGCGGCTGACCGGCAATCACCACGATGCGCAGGACGTAGCGCAGGAGGCGCTGATCGCCGCGTGGGAAAACCTGGGCCGGTTCCAGGGCGAGGCGGCGTTTTCCACCTGGCTGTACCAGATCGTCACCCGCCGGGCGATGAACAAGGTCACCAGGGGAGGCGACGTCCGCTCCCTCGACCTGCTGCCCGAGCAGGCCGACCGGGCCCTGGGGACCGCCGACAAGGCCGAGCGCGATCTCGCGGCCGACGCGGTGACCGACGCGCTGCTCGCCCTGCCGTTCGCGCAACGGGCGGTGATCGTCCTTCATCATTTCGAGAGACTGTCCTACGCTGAGATCGCAAGCGTGACCGGTGCTACCGAGCCGGCCGTCCGCAGCCACCTTTTCCGTGGGCGCCGGGCGCTGGCTAAAACGCTGCAGGAATGGAAGTGAGCAGCCCGATGCCAGCCAAGCCCCCGCTGGACACCGCCAGCCTGCCGTGCGGTGCCGACGTCGACCTCCTGCTGGAACAGGCCGCCGCCGACCGCGGTGCCGACTGGGACGCGCACCAGCGGGGTTGTGTGCACTGCCAGGCTGCCCTCGGCGAGTTCACCGCCTTGTGGACGCCGGTCGCCCAGCTCGCGGTTGCCCGCGTTTCCGCGCCCCCGGGCCTGGTCGCGGCGGTGATGACGCAGGCGCGCCGCCTGGTCCGCGACGTCTGGCACACCCTGGAGGTCACCGAACTCGGCACCATCCGGATCGCTGCCCGCACCGTGGCCGCGCTGGCCCGCGACAGCGCCCGGATGGTCCCCGGGGTCCGGGTCGCCCTCGGCCGCGGACCGGGCGGCGACCGCTACCCGGACGCCGCGGCGGGTGTACTCGGCCGCACCGCGGTTGTGGACCTCGCGGTCGCGGTCGGCTACGGCGACCAGGGTCACCGGGTCGCCCGGGAAGTCCAGCGTCGGGTAGCGGCGACCCTCCGCGATCAGGTCGGGCTGCGGGACGTCACGGTCAACGTGACCATCGCGGACGTCGTCGAGTAAGGCTGGCACCGACCGGACGGGCCCGGCGGGTGCGTTTGGAACGGGAGCAAAAGGGGAGTAAAGGATCGCGGCAGTCGTCTGCCGTGCCGTTCCGGGACCCCGACGGCTCCGCGGCCGCCCGGGCCGCATACGAGGCCGAACGGGAGTTCGATAGTGCCGCCTGCGCCTGTATCCCCGCCCGTGTCCGGCCAGCCTTCCGAGCCGGCCGCCCGCGGCAGCGAGTACACGCTGTTGACGCGGCAGATCCGGCAAGCGGGCCTGCTGGCGACCCGGCCGCGCTACTACGCGTGGAAGTTCGGGCTTACCCTGGCGGCCCTGGCGGCCGGCTGGTCGGCGTTTTTCCTGGTCGGCGATTCATGGTGGCAGCTTGCCGTGGCCGGGTTCCTGGCGGTGGTCTTCGGCCAGATCGGCTTTCTCGCCCATGACGCCGGGCACCGGCAGGTTTTCGCCACCCGCCGTTCCAACTACGTTCTCGGACTGCTGTCCGGAAATCTCGCGATCGGGCTGAGCTACGGGTGGTGGACCAGCAAGCACAACCGGCATCACGCTCACCCCAACACCGAGGGGGCGGACCCCGACATCGCGCCCGGCGCGCTGTCCTTCACCGCCTCCGGCGCCCGGGAGGCGCGGGGTATCCAGCGGCTGATCTTCCGCTACCAGGCCTACCTGGTCATCCCGATGTTTTTCCTCGAGGCCGCCAGCCTGCACGCATCCAGCATCAGTTCACTGCGGCGGCGGGCGGGTGCGCCGGGCAAGGGCAGGCAGTGGGCCTGGGAGGCGGGGCTGCTCGCTTTGCACGTCATCGCCTACCTGGGCGCCGTGTTCCTGGTCCTGTCCCCGCTCCGGGCGGTCCTTTTCATCGTCGTGCAGCAGGGACTGTTCGGCTTCTACCTGGGCTGCGCCTTCGCGCCGAACCACAAGGGCATGCCGGTGCTCGCGGCCGACGACAAGTCCGGCTTCCTGCGCCGTCAGGTGCTTACCTCGCGCAACGTCAAGCGCGGCTGGCTCACCGACTTCGCCCTGGGCGGGCTGAACTACCAGATCGAGCATCACCTGTTCCCGTCGATGCCCCGGCCAAGCCTGCGGCGGGCCAGGCCGCTGGTCAAGGCGTTCTGCGCCGAGCGCGGGCTGCCGTACTGCGAGACATCCCTGCTCGAGTCGTACGGGCAGGCGCTCCGGCACCTCAACCGGATCGGCAAGCTGACCCGGCCGGAGGCTCCAGGTAACGTGTGCCTCCCAGCGGCGGCGGGTTAGCCGATCAGCCGGGCGATCGCGGCGTACTGGCAGGCGGCGGCGGCGCAGACGTAGACGTGGAAGGCCTCGTGGTAGCCGAACACCGACGGGTACGGGTCCGGCCAGCGGCGATGGTAGGAGACCGCCCCGACTAGGTAGAGCAGGCCGCCGGCCAGCACCAGCAGGCCGGATGCGGTGCCCGTGTGCATCCACAGCCACGGCAGCGCGAGCCCGCTCGCGCAGCCGAGCCCGATGAACAGCCCGCCGGACACCAATTCGGGCGCGGCCGGCCACGCCAGCCTGACCGCCGCCGCGGCCAGCGTCAGCGTCCACAACACGACCAGGCAGGCCAGCCTGGCGCCCTGCGGTGCGGCCAGCAGGAAGAGCGGGGTCGCGGTGCCGGCGATGAGGAAGAAGATCATCGCCTGGTCCAGGTGGCGCATCCGTAGTCGCCAGGCGGCGGTCCAGGTGCCGCGGTGATAAAGCGCGCTCGTACCGAACAGGGCGCTGAGGCTGGCTGAGTAGACGGCGGCCGCGGTGAGCTGCGCCGGATCGTGCGCGCGGACCAGCAGTAGCGCGCCGCCGGCCAGCGACGCGCAGAAGAACAGCAGGTGCAGCCAGCCGCGCAGGGCGGGACGGGCATAGTAGACGCCGCGGCGGGCGTCGTAAAGCAGGCCCGCCCCGGTTGGGCCCGCTTCCGAAACCGCCCGTCCCGAGGCGGGACGGTTCGCCGTCCCCGCCTGCCCTGCTAGCCGGTCAGCGCCTGGCACCGCTGGTCCTCGCACCGCACATGAAAAAAGCTCCGGTCCCCGCTGTGCTCCCGCGGGTCTCGCGGGGCTGCAGCTGCCAAGGGTCCGGAGCGCTACTCAGGCCACTTTAGCAGGTTGCATCGGCCTGTCCTAGCCTGCTTTCCTGCCGGGCCTGGCCGACGGCAGCGTGCCAGCTAGCCCGGTTAGCAGGATGTCGAGGCCGCTTTCGAGCTCGGCGGCGCCGTCGTAGGCGGCCAGGGCGTGGGCGAGGCCGCGCAAGAGCGGGAACTCGCCGATGGGGAGCCGGTGCAGGCCCAGCCGGAGCAGGTCGTCGGTCTCGTCAGGGTTATCGACAAGCTCTTGCAGCTCGTTGAGTACGTGGCCGCTGAGGAAGCCGAAGAAGGCCCGGTAGACGTGCAGCGCTTCCGGCCCGCTGAACCCGGCCCGGGTAAGCAGCTCGAGCAGGTCTTCGAGCGGGCGCAGGGTGCCGCGCGGCCGGAGCGCGAGCGGGGTGGCAAGCGGCCGGGTGACGAGCAACGGCACCACGTGGGGGTGGGCCACGGCGAGCGCACGGTAGTCGCGGGCGACGGCGCGCAGCTGGCCGGCCCAGTCGGGGTCGGCCGGGTCCACGCTGAGCTGGCTGAGCACGACCTCCACCACGCCGTCGAGCAGCGCTGCCTTGCCGGGCGCGTGCCGGTAGATGATCATCGGGTCCCGGTCCAGGGCAGCCGCGAGGCGGCGCATGGACAGGGCGTCGCTCCCGTCCCGGTCGATGAGCTCGAGCGCGGTCGTCAGCACGAGCTCCCGGGTGATCTTGCCGTCGCCGCTGCCCGCGGCGTCCGGAGTGGCTGGGGGTGAACTCATCGCGTTGGCGCCTGCTCCCTTGTCGATCGACTAAGGCTATCCGCTGAATCAGTGTAGGTCTACGGCGTTGACACGGCTGCTACCGGCACATTTACTGTAGGTCTACAGTGTAGTCACCGACCAAGTGTAGTCGCCGACCAGGAGAGAAGAACTGACATGAACGTTCAACCGAGGATCGTCCTCGTGCACGGCGCGTGGGCCGACGGCTCCTGCTGGAGCGCCGTCATCGAGCGCCTGCAGAGCCGCGGCTACCAGGTGACCGCCCCGCAGCTTCCTGAGTCCTCGCTGGCGGCGGACGTCGCGCGGCTCCGGCAGGTGCTTGACCGCCAGGACGGCCCGGTCATCCTGGCCGGGCACTCCTACGGCGGGCAGGTCATCACCGCCCTCGGCGACGACGCGCCGAACGTGGCGGCCCTCGTCTACATCGCTGCCTTCGGGCTGGCCGAGGGCGAGTCCATCGGCGGCCTGCTGTCACAGGGTCCGCCCACCGCGGCGCTCGCGCACCTGGACATCGACAAGCAGGGGTTCGCCTGGCTGCCTGAGGACGACTTCGTCGAGCACTTCGCGGCCGGGGTCAACCCGGGCCGGGCACGCGTGCTGCACGCTGTCCAGCAACCGCTGGCCGCTACTGCCCTGCAGGACGCAATGGGCGCCCCG
>Ga0265338_10004726_pt1 | contig 18228 bp, 9 predicted proteins | sample 42126metaG_FD_193579 | JGI IMG/M metagenome (GOLD analysis project Ga0265338, IMG submission 193579) | Rhizosphere microbial communities from Carex aquatilis grown in University of Washington, Seatle, WA, United States - 4-21-26 metaG | ecosystem: Host-associated > Plants > Roots > Rhizosphere >... | reverse complement strand
TGGCGCCGCCGGTCAGCCCCCCCGCGCCCGCGGCGCCGCCGCCCGTTCCCGCGGCCGCGCGCGCCGGCGGCGCCACCGCTGGAGGTCGAAAGGGGTAGACTCCGCCACCGTGACCCCTGAAGCCCCCAGCAAGACCGTTCTCATCGCCGATGACGAGCTCAACATGCGGCGGGTGCTGGAGGCGATCCTGCGCCGCGAGGGCTACGACGTCATCACCGCCGCCAACGGCATCGAAGCGCTGAGCGGCATGAGCGCCAACGTTCACACGGTGATCACGGATTTGAAGATGCCGGGGCTCGACGGCATGGGCTTGCTCAAGCGGCTGTCGGCCGACTACCCCGATGTGCCGGTGGTGATGATCACGGCGCATGGCTCGGTGGAAAACGCGGTCGAGGCGGTGAAGCTGGGCGCGTTCGACTACCTCGAGAAGCCGTTCGAGCAGGAGCAGATCCGCCAGATCGTCAGCAAGGCGATGAACACCTACGCGCTCGCGCGGCGCGACGCCACGCCGGAGCTGCCGACGTCACGCGGGCGGTTCAAGCTGATCGGACAGTCGGGGGCGATCCGGCAGATCTTCGTCGCCGTCGAGAAGGTGGCCGACACGCCGTCGACCGTGCTCATCACCGGCGAGTCGGGCACCGGCAAGGAGCTGATCGCACGCGCGCTGCACGAGAACTCGTCGCGCCACACCGGGCCGTTCATCAAGATCAACTGTGCGGCGATCCCGAAGACGCTGATGGAGTCGGAGCTGTTCGGCTACGACAAGGGCGCGTTCACGGGCGCGGTCGGCGCCAAGCCGGGGCGCTTCGAGCTGGCGCACGGCGGGACGCTGTTCCTCGACGAGATCGGCGAGATCCCGATCGACATGCAGGTGAAGCTGCTGCGCGTTCTGCAAGAATCGGAGTTCGAGCGCGTGGGCGGCATCAAGACCATCAAGGTCGACGTGCGCCTGGTCGCGGCGACCAACCGCGACCTCGCGCAAGAGGTGGCGAACGGCGGCTTCCGCGAAGACCTGTACTACCGATTGAACGTCGTCCCTCTGCACCTGCCGCCGCTGCGCGACCGGCGCGAGGACATCCCGTTCCTGGCCAGCCACTTCATCGCGAAATTCAACGAGCGCCTGAAAAAGCAGGTCACCGGCATCGCTCCCGAGGCGGTGCAGCGCCTGGCGATCTACAACTGGCCCGGCAACATCCGCGAGCTCGAGAACGTGATGGAGCGGACGATCCTGTTCTGCGAGGGGCCGGAGATCCGGCTCGAGAACCTGCCACCGGAGCTCTTGCACCTCGGTCCGACGGCGCTGGCCGAGGACAGCGGGCGCGTCACCGGCCCGGGAATGGCGGCGGTCGGCGCGACCGCGCCCGGGTTGCCGGGAGCGGCGGGGCCGGCTTCGCCGACGCCGATGTCACTACCCTCGCCGCTCGGCTCGACGCCCGCGGCAGCGCCGCCGAGCGCTGCGAGCTCGCTCAAGGAAGCCGTGCGCGCCGAAACCGAGCGCGTCGAACGCGAGCTGATCCAGCGCGCGCTCGACGAGACCGGCGGCAACGTCACGCAGGCGGCGCGCAAGCTGAAGATCTCGCGCAAGAGCCTGCAGACGAAGATGAAGGAATTCGGCCTGCGCGACCGCGAGATCACCAAGCCGGGCGACCAGGAAACCTGAGCACGGCGGTTTGTGTTATCGTCGCGGCACTCCTTTGAGCGGCAAGCGACGACAGCCGATGCTCGGGTCTCGCGAGCGCAGGTGGTTCGCCAGCCGGGCGCCACGGCTCGCGGCGGCCGCCGTCCTGTCGAGCGTCGTATGGATTCTGACCGGCGTCGCCGCGCGCACCGCGGGCGCAGCCGAAGCCACGCGCGTGGTCTCGGCCTTCGACGATGACAACCGCTTCGACTTCAACCTGACGCTGTCGTTCCTGCACGAGGCGAAGAGCGCCTTCATCAAGCGGGAGTCGACGGTCACGCTGACCAACGCCAACGGCGACTCGGTGACGCGCAACGAGCTGGTCCGGGACCTGCAGTACAAGCAGACGCGGAACATCCTGGGATTGCGCGCCGACTTCGGCGTGCTCCGTGACGTCGGCTTTCACGTCGAGGCCCCGATCGTGCTGACCGACGACCGCGAGCTGGACTTCGACCAGAGCCTGGGAGGCGACTGCACCTACCCGGGCCAGGTGCCGGTTCCGAGCTGCGTGAACGCGCAGAACTCGACGCTGCTGCGCGACGGGATCCTGAACGGATACGGACAGGGCAGCTACGGCCTCGACGCGAATCACAACCGTCAATACCAGGCGCCGTCGCAGACCGTGTTCAGCGGCCCGACGCGCAGCGGGATCGAGTACCTGGGGCTGGGGCTCGACTGGGCGATCTTCAACCAGGCGCGCGACGACACGAAGCCGACCTTCAAGATCGGATTCGACGCGCGCCTCGACGTCGGCAAGGACATGCGCTTCGACCCGCTGAACCCCGGCGGCAACACCGGGGTCGGCCTCGGCTATCACCAGCTCATCTGGTCGACCAGCGTGTCGCGGCGGTTCCGCTCCTTCGATCCCTACTTCGGCGCCTGGTACACGCTGCCCGTGCGCGACAGCGGCAGCCCGTTCCAGGCGTATCCGACGGGCGGACAGAGCGCGGTCAACCCGCAGCAAGAGGCGGGCCTGCAGATCGGCGTCGAGCAGATCGCGTGGGAAAAGCCCAGCGCCCAGCAGCGTGTCACCGTCGAGTTCCGCGCGCACATGCAAGAGCACTTCTACGGGCGCAGCCACAGCGAGCTCTGGGAGGCGCTGTCGGGATCGCCCCAGTGCGCGTCCGACGTGACCAAGTGCCGCGCCGATCCGAGCATGCCCGGCGCCAACTACGGCATCGACTTCGACGGCAGCACACCGTCGCCACACCCCGGTGTCACCGAGACCGAGGCCTACGCCAGCTTCGGCGGCAACGCGGGCCTCAACATCCAGGTCGGGCGCTACATCCGTTTCCGCGGGCTGGTCGGCCTCACCATCGACACACCCCACTTCATCACCTTCGCCAACGCCGGCGTCGACAAGGATGGCAGCGGCTCCGTCGAGCTGACCAACCCCAACGAGAAGAACCCGACCTACCGAGAGATCATCGACAACCCGGGCCGCCGCTTCCGCGTCGAGGGGACGCAGATCTGGTCGGGGATGTTCGAGGGCTCGCTGATGTTCTAGGGCCGCCGCGCGCGCTCAGCCGGCGTCGATCATGTCGATGCGGCGCTTGTGGCGGCCACCCTCGAACGGCGTGTCCAGCCAGGTGTCGAGGATCGCGTAGAGGTCGGCCTCGGTGATGAAGCGCTCACCGAGCGCGAGCACGTTCGAGTCGTTGTGCGCGCGGCCGGCGCGTGTCGAGTCGACGCTCCAGGCCACCGTCGCGCGGATGCCGCGCACGCGGTTGGCGACGATCGCCTCGCCGTTGCCCGAGCCGCCGAGCACGATGCCGCGATCACACTCCTGCCGCGCGACGGCCTCGGCGACGGCGTGCATGATCGGTGGGTAATCGGTCATTTCCGGGGAATTGGTGCCGAAATCGACGACCTCATGCCCGCGCTTCGCCAGCGCCGGCTTCAAGATCTCTTTGTAGCGATAGCCTGCGTGATCGGCGCCGATCGCGATCTTCATCGTGGAGTCCTGCCTCGGCCGGTGATAGTGGAAAGGCGTGGCGGTGACCGGCGCGCCACGAGAGCCGCGCGGAAGTTAGCACGAGCCGAAGGGAATCACATGACGAGCGATCGCTTGCCTGGCGGGGGCCTCGGGAGGGCGCCGTGGATAATACTCGCGCTCGCGAGCGTGACAGCGGACGCCTGCAAGAGCTCGACGCCGGCGCACGGGACGGGAGGCAACGACGGTGCCGCTGACGCGCCAGTCGGCGGTCTCTATCTGCCGCCGGCCGCGGGCCGCATCGATACGTCGCTCGACGGCGCGTGGCGGTTCCTGCGTGCCGACGCCGCGGGCGCGCAGCTGGCAAGCTTCGACGACTCGGCGGCGCCCTGGAGCGACGTCACGCTGCCGCACACCTGGAACGCGCTCGACGGTGAGGACGGCGGCTCGAACTACCACCGCGGCATCGGCTGGTACCGTCGGCACCTGACGGCCCCCGCCGACTTCGTGGCCGGCGGCGGGCGCCAGGCGTTCGTGCAGTTCGACGGCGCCAACATCGTGACCGACGTCTATCTCAACGGCACGCACCTCGGCCAGCACCGCGGCGGCTTCGCCGCCTTTCGTTACGACGTGACGTCCGTGCTCACCGCCGGCGACAACGTGCTGGCCGTCAAGGTCGACAACACTTTCGTCGACGACGTGCCGCCGCTCAGCGCCGACTTCACGTTCTTCGGCGGCCTCTACCGCGACGCGCACTTGCTGACCGCCGCGCCGCTGCACGTCGACGTCGAGGACTTCGCGTCGTCGGGCGTCTACATCACGCCCGCGAACGTCGGCGTCGCGGGCGCGGATCTCTCGGCGCGCGTACGTGTGAAGAACGCGGGCGCGGCTGCCGCGGACGCCGATGTGTCGCTGGCGCTGGTCGACGCGCGCGGCGTGCTGGTGCAGCGCTTTTCGGCGACCACCAGCGTCGGAGCCGGCATGACCGCCGACGTCACGCTGTCGGGCCTCATTGCGACACCGCACCTGTGGAACGGCCGGGCCGATCCCTACCTCTACACCGCGTACGTCGAGCTCGGGCACGACGGCGCGGTCACCGACGTGGTGAGCCAGCCCATCGGCTTCCGATCGTTCGCGGTCGATCCCGACACGGGGTTTTCCCTCAACGGGCAGCCCTATGATCTACACGGCGTGAACCGGCACCAGGACCGCCTGGACATGGGCTGGGCGATCACCGATCGCGAGCACGACCAGGACATGGCGCTGATCGTCGAGATGGGCGCGACGGCGATTCGCCTCGCGCACTACCAGCACGCGCAGCACTTCTACGATCTGTGCGATCGCAACGGCATCGTCGTCTGGGCGGAGATGCCGCTCGTCAACGCGATCACGGCGAGCCAGGCGTTCAGCGACAACGCGCACCAGCAGATGACCGAGCTCATCCGCCAGAGCTTCAACCATCCGGCGATCGTCTTCTGGAGCATCGGCAACGAGCAGCGCAGCGACGACGCGCCGACGAACACGTTGCTCGGCGATCTGGCGACGCTGGTCGCGACCGAAGATCCGAGCCGCCTGTCGACGTACGCGCACTGCTGCACCAGCGACACCGGCGGCCTGCCCTCGCACACCGACGTCGTGGGCTACAACGAATACTTCGGCTGGTACACCGGCAACTACAACCAGTTCGGGGGCTGGGCCGACGGCGTGCACGCCGCGCGCCCGACCAAGCCGGTCGCGGTCAGCGAGTACGGCGCCGGCGCGGCGCTCACGCAGCATGCGGACAACCCGACCGAGCCGGTCGCGGCTGGGCCGTTCCATCCCGAGGAGTACCAGGCGCTGTTGCACGAGGCGACCTGGAAGCAGATCGCGGCGCGGCCGTTTCTCTGGGGCAAGTTCATCTGGAACATGTTCGATTTCGCCGTCGACGATCGCAACGAGGGCGACACGCCCGGCCGCAACGACAAGGGCATGGTCAGCTACGACCGCCTCACGAAGAAGGACGCGTTCTACTGGTACAAGGCCAACTGGTCGAGCGACCCGTTCGTCTACATCACCGGGCGGCGCTTCAATCCGCGCACGACCGAGACCGTCGACGTCAAGGTCTACTCCAACCTCGACAGCGTCACGCTCACCGCGGGCGGGGTCGCGTGGCCCGCGCAGACTTCGACCGACCACATCTTCATCTTTCCGGCAGTGCCGCTGGCGACGGGCGACAACCAGGTCGGCGCGCAGGCGCAGAGCGGCGTCGTGACCGCGACCGACAGCGTGACCTGGACGCGGCAGTAGCTACTCGTCGTCGGAAGCTTCGTCGGGCGCTTCGTCGGGCGCTTCGTCGGGCGCTTCGTCACGCGAGCCAGCGGCGACGACCAGTCGGTAGACCTCGCGGCGCGGGCGGCCGGTCAGCGCTGCCAGCTGGTCGGCTGCGTCGCGCGCGGAGACGCCCTTCGCGAGCAGCTCCGAGGCGCGCGCGGTGAGCTCCTCGTCGTCGAGCGGCTCTTCGCCGGCGGCGCCGTCGGGCGCGCCGGCGACGACCAGCGTCACCTCGCCGAGCGGGCGCGTCTCGCGATACCGCTCGGCGAGCGCGCCCAGGCTGTCGCGCACGAACTCCTCGTAGGGTTTGGTCAGCTCGCGCGCCACGCACGCCCGGCGATCGGCGCCGAGGACCGCCGCCAGATCGTCGAGCGTCGCGCCCGTGCGCAGCGGCGATTCATAAAGGACCAGCGTGAACGGCAAGGCCCGCACGCCCTGGAACAGGCGGCGGCGCGCGCCGCTCTTGCGCGGCGGGAAGCCGAGAAACACGAAGCGATCCGTCGGCAGCCCCGCGCCAACCAGGGCCGCCAGCACGGCGGACGGCCCCGGGATCGGCACGACCGGAGCGCCGGCGGCGATCGCGGCGGCGACGACGCGAAAGCCGGGATCGGACAGCAGCGGCGTGCCGGCCTCGGAGACGAGGGCGACGTTCTTGCCGGCGGCGAGCAGCGACGCGACCTCGTCGGCACGCGCCGCCTCGTTGGCATCGTAGCAGGAGATCACCGGGCGATCGTCGCGCGCGGCGCGGTTGTCTGCCAGCAGGCGGCGCGCGGTGCGCGTGTCTTCGGCGACGATCACGTCCGCGTCGCGCAGGGTCGCGACCGCGCGCGGCGAGAGATCGCCGGCGTTGCCGAGCGAGGTCGCAACCACGAAGAGCGTGCCCGGGCGATGGGTCAAAGGGGCGGCCCCGTCCGCGAGGTCCGGACCTCCTCACCCCGACCCTCTCCTCCGCGGCGGACCGCAGTGCAGAGGGGGAGAAGAGGACCTGGAACAACTTTCCCCTCTCCACGCCGCTCCGCCACAGTGCAGAGGCGGAGAAGAGGACCTGGAACAACTTTCCCCTCTCCACGCCGCTCCGCCACAGTGCAGAGGGGGAGAAGAGGACTTGGAACAGCTTTCCCCTCTCCACGCCGCTCCGCCACAGTGCAGAGGCGGAGAAGAGGACCTGGTACGACTTTCCGCTCTCCCCAGCGCTCCGCCGCAGAGCAGACCCAGCGAAGAGGACCTGGAACAAGTATCCCCTCTGCCCTGCGGTCCCCCGCGGGGGAGAGGGTTAGGGTGAGGGGGACCGGCGAGCGGCGCGCGGCGCACCTCGTTGGGCCTGCCTTCTCCCTCGCCCTCTCCCTCTCCCGCGGACGGGAATGGGAATATGGGGCGCCAGAGCCACGCGCCCGACGAGAGGATTCAGTTCTGGTTGACCTGAACCGCATCACCGAGCTGCGATTGTAAGAAACTTCGCAGCTTCTTTTTCAAACGCTCCTCGATTTGCCGCGCGCGTTCGCGGCTCACGCCGTACTTCTCGCCGATCTCCTGCAGCGTTGCCGGCGTATCATTCAGCAGGCGGTCGCGGAAAATGTCCAGCTCGCGGTCCTTCAGCGTGGAGCCGAACGCCTCGAGCTTCTGCCGCAACAGCTCCTGAAACTCGCCGACCTCGACCTGCACGTCGGGGCGCATGCTCGCCGCCGCCGGCACGAAGTCACCCTGGGTGCGGCCGCCGCTCTCGTCGCCGCGCACGGGCGAGTCCAGCGATGTCTCCGACGAGCCGAGCCGGCGCTCCATCTCGACCACGTCCTGCTCGCTGACGTCCAGCGCGGCCGCCAGGTGCCGCGCCTCGACCTCGAACCCCGCCTTCTCCAGCTTCTCGCGCTCCTTGCGCAGGTTGAAGAACAGCTTGCGCTGCGCTTGCGTCGTCCCGATCTTGACGATGCGCCAGTTGGCCAGGATGAACTTCAGGATGTAGGCGCGGATCCACCATGCGGCGTAAGAAGACAATTTGACGCCCCGGTAGGGGTCGTATTTCTGCACCGCCTGAATGAGCCCGATGTTGCCCTCCTGGATGAGGTCGAGCAGGTTCTTGTGTGCGCGCCGGTACTCCTGGGAAATTTTCACGACCAATCTCAGGTTTGCCGTGATGAGTCGCCGCGCCGCCGCGCTGTCGCCGGTCTTCGAGAACCGCACCGCCAGCTCGTGCTCCTCGTCGCGGCTCAGCAATGAATGACGACGCAGCTCGTGCAGGTAGGCGCTCAGCGCCGAGAATCCGATCATCGGTCCGTCGCCGGAACGCGCGCCCGAGACGGCGCCCGCCAGCGCCGCCAGGCCCACCGGCGACGTCGCGCTCAAGATCGCGTCATCGTCGGCCGATTCTGCTTGAGGTGCCGCGACGACGGAGACGTCGATCACCGGCGGCGACAGCTCGAAGTCGTCTTCGGAGAGCTCGCCGTCGTCGTCCGCTGTCAGCGCCGCCAGCACTTCGGGCGTCACCCCCACCGGGGACATGTCGCCCACGATGTCGCCGTCACCCTGCGTCTCGCCGTCCGCGAGCGGCTCCGCCCCGCGATCTCCTCCGCCGACCGAGGCCCGCACCTTGACCACGTCGAACTCGTCATCACCCCCGCCCGACGACTCCAGGTCGACGTCGACGTCGGCTTCAGCCTCGGGCGCGCGCTCGTCACCGACGGTGGGTTCACCGTCCACGACTGCGTCCCGCGCGGGTATGCCCCTCGACGCCAATTTCCTCCGACCCGACATTCAGGCGGCAGAGTATAGCGAACGAGATGCGGAATGGGAGCGCGCGGCTGCAGTGATTTCTCGTCGGCGGGCGCTAGCGCTATCCGGGCGGGGTAGTGTGTATATCCGTGCGCGAGTGTGCCAGGCTCGCTATGATTGTTGTCAGCTCCATGGATCTTCTCGACGATCCGCCCCCGGATCCTACAGCCCCACCGTCTCCCGCGTCGTCGAACGCATCGTCTAGCGCATCTTCCAACAACCCACCTTCCCCTTCGGAGTCCCGCATGCGGCGGTTCAGCAAGATCTTGGCCTTCACCGCGGCGTGCAGCGCGGCCCTCATCCTGACGGTGCGCCACGGCGGCGACGGCCTGCGCGTCGGCGCGGACAGCCAGCTCCGCGCCGCGGTGCGCGGCGCCAGCGGCAAGTACGACTTGTCGCAGCTGCCGATCTTCTCGAAGACGCTGTTTTACGTGCGGGAGAACTACTTCGACAAGAACCGCCTCGACCCCAAGCGCATGCTGGTGGGCGCGCTCGACTTCGTTCAGCGCGACGTTCCCGAAATCCTGATCGACCGCTGGCCCGAGCACGAGCCCAAGCAGGTCACCGTCAAGGTCAACGGCCAGCAGCGCAACTTCTCGATCGAGCGCGTCGACGCGCCGTGGAGCCTGCGCAGCACCCTGCAAGAGATCTTCCGCTTCGTTCAGCCCAACCTGCAGCCGGTCCCGGAAAAGGAAGAGGCGCGCCGCCTGGTCGAGATCGAGATGGCGGCCACGAACGGCATGCTCTACACGCTGGACCCGCACTCGGTGCTGCTCGACGTCGAGACGTACAAGGACATGCGGACCCAGACCCAGGGCAAGTTCGGCGGTCTCGGCATCGTGATCGAGATGGACAAGAAGAACCGCATCACGGTCAAGCGTCCGATGCCCGATACGCCGGCGATCCGCATCGGCATCAAGCCGAAGGATCACATCGTCCGCATCAACAACGAGTCGACGATGAACATGACGCTGAACGAGGCGGTCGAGCGCCTGCGCGGTGACGTCGACACCAACGTCGACGTCTACGTCGAGCGCGACACCGCGCCGGGCGTCAAGAAGTTCACGATCACGCGCGCGTTCATCCGCCCGCCGTCGATCGATCCGCCGGCGCGCGTGATGGCGGTGCCCGCGGCGCCGGGCCAGACGCCGGCGAAGATCGGCTACTTCCACATGCAGCACTTCTCGGCCAACAGCGCGAGCGATCTCGCCGAAGCGCTGCAGATGTTCGAGAAGGAGCACGTCAAAGGCATCATCATGGACCTGCGCGGCAATCCCGGCGGGCTCTACGAGCAGGCGCAGAAGGTCGCCGACGCGTTCATCGAATCGGGCACGCTCGTGTCCATGGTCGGCGTCGGCGGCGCGCAGCGTAAAGACGAGACCGCGACCAAGAGCGACCACGAGCCCAAGGTTCCGGTCGCGGTGCTGGTCAACCAGAACTCGGCCAGCGCGTCGGAGATCGTCGCCGGCGCGCTCAAGAACCTGGACCGCGGCGTGGTCATCGGCGAGGGGACGTTCGGCAAGGGCTCGGTGCAGGTGCTGTTCGACATCCAGTCGCCGATCTCGTTCGGCGACAAGTCCGAGGACGACAAGCTCGGCCTCAAGCTGACGACGGCGCAGTACCTGACCCCGGGCGACATCTCGATCCAGGGCGTCGGCGTGATCCCCGACATCGAGACCGACCCGATGCTCGTGCAGAAGGACGGCGACCGGTCGTGGATCCGACTTCAGCCCTCGAGCCACAAGCGGCGCGAGGCTGACTACGAGTGGCACCTCGAGCACCCGAGCGCGCGCCGGGGCGAGAAGCCGATGGAGACCGTGTCGTACCTGTTCATGCCCAAGACCAACGATCGAAAGGCGCACACGGACGACGATGACGATCCCGGCGCCGACCCCGACACCGACGCGGAGCCGGATGACGACGCCGACACCAAGAACGACTTCCTGATGGACTTCGCGCGCGACTTCCTGGCGCAGGCCAAGACCCTTCACAGCCGCGAGGCGGTGAGCGCGTCCAAGGCCTTCCTGGACAAGGTGCGCGCCAGCGAGGACAAGAAGCTGAGCGCGGCGCTGGAGAAGCAGGGCGTCGACTGGACCGCAGGCGCGGCGACGGGACCGCTGGCGCAGCTGCAGCTGTCGCTGCAGTCGATGTCCGGCGACGCGAAGATCCCGGCCGGCGCCACGGCCAAGGTGCGCGGCGTGGTCAAGAACGTGGGCACGACGCCGGCCTATCGCGTGCGCGCGGTGCTGGAGAGCGACAACCCGATCTTCGACGAGAACGAGATGGTGTTCGGCAAGATCACGCCCGGCGAGTCGAAGTCGTACGAGCTGTCGGTGAAGGTGCCGACCTCGTCGTTCACACGCACGGACGTGCTCAAGGGCACATTATTCAGCCAGCGCGGCAGCGCCAAGGGCAACGCCGAGATGGTGCTGAACATCGAGGGCAAGGCGCGCCCGATGTTCGCCTACAACTATCAGACGATCGACGACCAGAAGGGCAGCAACCACGACGGGCTGGTCCAGCGCGGCGAGCAGGTGCGCACCCTGGTGACCGTCAAGAACATCGGCGCGGGCAAATCGCCCCACACCGAAGCGGTGCTGCGCAACGGGTCCGGGCAGGAGGGGATCCTGATCAGCGCCGGCCGCTTCGAGGCGAAGGATCTGGGACCGGGCGAGACCAAGACGTTCTCGTTCGTGTACGAGGTGCGGCCCGATTACGTCGGCGACGATTACCAGCTGGAGATGGCGGTCGGCGACACCACGCTGGGCGAGTCGGTGACCGACAAGATCAAGGTCAAGATTGCGCCACCCGGCCCCGCGCCCGACCCCATGACCGGCAACGTCACGGTCACGCGCGAGGACGCGCCGCTGCACGAGGCCGCGGGCGACAGCGCGCTCGTGATCGGCCGCGCGCCCAAGGGGACCGCGTTCAAGGCGACGGGCAAGCTGGGCGCGTTCACGCGCGTCGAGCTCGACACCGGTCACTCGGCGTTCATGGCCTCGGCCGATCTGAAGTCGGGCGGAACGCCCCACGGCGCGATGAAGCCGGAGTGGCAGGTGACGCCGCCGATCCTCACGGTGAACGCGCCGACAGTGTCGACCAGTGACACGGTCCACATCACCGGCCACGTCACCGACGAGCACCTGGTGCGCGACGTCTACGTCCGGGTGTGGAACCGCAACGCCAAGATCCCCGTGAAGAAGGCCTTTTACCAGCCGAACCGCTTGACCGGCGACCGAACGAAGATGGACTTCGAGGCCGACATCCCGCTGTGGACCGGCAGCAACCTGGTGCAGGTCTTCGCGCGCGAGTCGAACGACGTGCAGTCGTTGCAGACCGTGGTGGTGCTCAAGCGCGCCCCCAACGAGCTGGTGGCTCAACCCTTCGAAGCTCAGCCCGGCAAGAACAGCCCGGGCAAGTCGTTCCCGGCGGACAAGACGAAGAAGGAATAGCGGCTCGCGGGCGTCCGCGAGGGCGCCGCTCACGACCGTTCGCCGCGAGCCTCCGGCCTCTCGCGCCGAACATGGTAGTTTCCCCGCATCCATGTCGAGGCGCTTTCCGTCGGCCACCGGACCCATCGTCGGCGCGCTCGGCGGCGTCCTGGTGGGGATCGTCGACGGGGTGCGCGCGGGGTGGCTCGTCGGCGCGAGTAGCCGGGGTTTGCTGGCGAGCGCCATCCTCGCGGGCGCCGCCGACGCGTTGCTGGGCGCGACGGCCGGGCTGCTGCTCGAGCTCGCGGCGCGCCTCACCGCCTGGGGCTGGCGCGCCGAACCGCCGACGGCGACGCGCATCGTCGCGTGGGTCGTGGCCGGCGCCGGCACCGCAGCGGCAGGCGCGACCAGCGTGGTGCAGCTCGGCTTCCGCAACAATCGCTTTCTCGCGGCCGGGCTCACCGGACTGACCGTGGTTGCCGCCGGCCTTTTCGGCGCGGCCCTGGCGCCGGCGCTGGCGCGCGCGCTGGCGGCGGGTCGCGGGCGCGGTCCGCGCGGGCCGGCTCACGACATCCCGCCGTCGGCGCTGGTGACGATCCCGGCGGCGCTGGCCGTGGTCTTCGCGGTCTCGTTCCTGCTGCTCTGGAAGACGCGCGCGCCGCTGCGCGCGCACGTGCTGGCGGTCTGCCTCGCGCGCACGGTGGCGGCCGGCGCAATGGCGCCCTGGTTCATCGCCTCGGCGGCGACGGCACGCCTGCGCCTGCGCTGGCCCGCGGCGGTGGCGATCGCGGCGCTGCTGTTCGTCGCTCCGGCGATCGTCGCGGTGGCGCTCACCTGGTCCGACAACCTGCGCTTCGCGCCCTGGATCGACATCGACGTCGGCGCCGCGATCGTCGCGCTGGCCGCGGTCTGGGCGTGGCTGCTGCGCGACCGCTGGCCCCGGCGGGCGCTCGCGCGCGTCGGGCTTGCCGCCGCCGCGTTCGCGCTCGCCGTCGCCGTGCTGCTGCCGATCAGCGCGTCGGAGGCCGCGCGCAAGGCCGGCGCCGCCCGCACTGGCCTCGTGGCGCCGCTGCTGGCGATCGGCCGCCAGGCGCTGGACTTCGATCACGACGGCTACGCGCGGCTGCTGGGTGGCGGCGACTGCGACGACGACGATCCCGCGATCCACCCGGGCGCGATCGATCTGCCGGGCGATGGCATCGACCAGGACTGCGACGGGCACGACGCGACGGTCGCCGCGCTCCGGCCGGCGACGTTCGCGCCCGTGCCCGACGCCGTGCCGCGCGACCTCAACGTGCTGTTCCTGACCATCGATACGCTGCGCGCCGACCACCTCGGCTGCTACGGCTACGCGCGTCCGACGTCGCCAAACCTGGACGCGCTCGCCGCGCGCAGCACGCTGTTCGAGAACGGCTGGGCGCACGCGCCGTCGACGCGCTACTCGATGCCGGCGCTGGCGACCGGGCGCTGGCCGTCGGCGATCGACTGGGACGAATCGATCTGGTGGCCGCGCATGCGCAACCCGCACACGCTCGCCGAATCGTTGCACGCGCTCGGCTACTACACCGGCGGCCTCTTCAGCTTCAGCTACTTCGCGCTGTCGGACCACCGCGGATTCGAGCGCGGCATGGACTACTACAACGCCGACCGCGCGGCGCTGCACGTCGCGATCAACGGCCCGATGGAGTCGCACGGATCGTCGTCGCGCGAGATGGGGGACGACGCGATCGCGTTCCTCGACGCGCACAAGGAGCAAAAGTTCTTCCTGTGGCTGCACTTCTACGATCCGCACCTCAGCTACGAGCCGCACACGGAAGTGCCGAGCTTCGGGACAAGCCGCGCCGACCTCTACGACGGCGAGATCCGCTTCACCGACCTGCACGTCGGCCGCGTGCTCGAGCACCTGCGCGCGCTGGGGATCGACGGCCGGACGATGATCGTGGTCACCGGCGATCACGGCGAGGGGCTGGGCGAGCACGGCATCACCGAGCACGGCTTCGACCTCTATGCGCCGCAGACCAAGGTGCCGTTCATCATTCACGTGCCCGGCCTGTCCGCGCAGCGGCGCACGACGCCGGCCGGCCACGTCGACCTGGCGCCCACGATCCTGAACCTGGCTCGCGGCAACCCCGAGCCGACCTTCCTCGGGCGATCGCTCGTGCCGATCCTGGCCGGCGCGCCCGACAGCGCTGCCGCGGGCGGCGCACCCGGGTCGGCGGAGGGCCCGGTGGTCTTTCAGGAGGTCTCGTCGGAGCGCGGCAAGAAGCGCGCGCTGGTCAGCGCGACTCACCACCTGCTCTGGAACTGGCTCCCCGACAACACGACCGAGTGCTATGACCGGCGCACCGACCCGGCCGAGGCGCACGACCTGTGGGGCCGGAGCGGCGGCGAAGGCGAATGCGTGCGGCTCAAGCACGAGCTCGAGACCATGGTCGCGACGCTGGCGATGCCCCCCGGCTACGCCGAGAAGATGGCGCGCGGGCTGATCCCCGCCGGCGCGCCAGATCCGGTTCCCGCGATCGCGCTCGATGCCGACATCGGCGATCGACTGCACGTCATCGGCGCCGACATCGCGCCCGCCTCCGTGGCGCGCGGCGGCGAGGTCACCGTGACGGTGTACTTCGCGTCGAAGAAGCGGATGGCCGATCGGTGGCGGCTGTTCTTCCACCTCGACGGCCCGGGCGGCTTCCGCAACCTGGACCACATCCCCGTCGACGGCCTGCTCCCCGTCGACCGCTGGCGCCCCGGCCAGCGCATCCGCGACGTGCAGCAGATCTTTATCCCCCCGTCGACGCCGCCCGGGACGTATGCGTTTTCGGTCGGCGCGTTCAGAGGGGTGGAGCGGCTGAAAATTACGCCCGCGAGGCTCGATGACGGCAAGCAGCGGCTGAAGGTCGGCACGTTCGTCGTGAAGTAGGGCTGCCGGAGCGGGCGGCGCGAGCGATATGCTAGTCTGCCCGGCTCGTGGAAACGGTCCCGGACGGTTCCGCGGCGCCTCCTCGAGCGGAGGTCAGCCGCGCGCGGCTGCCGCTGCCCCTGCTGGCGGCGGGAGCGGTCGTGGTGTTGGCGATCGTCGAGACGCTGAGCGCGCTCACCGCGCCGCTGCGCGCGCCAAAGCCCAAGGACTGGACCGCCGCCGAGCGCGACGTGCGCGACGGCTTCCACGCCGGTGACCTGATCGTCGCCGCGCCCGCCTGGGCCGATCCGGTCATGCGCATGCACCTCGGCGACCTGATCCCGATCCCGACCGCGGGACGCATGGACGCGGCCCGCTTCTCGCGCATCTGGGAGATCGACCAGCGTGGGGCGCGCGCCCCCGAGGCGCGCGGCGGCCGCGTCGTGCTCGAGCGGCACCACGGCGCGCTCACCGTGCGCCAGATCGAGCGCGCCGCCGCCAACGTCAGCTACGACTTCCTCGCGCGCTGGAACGACGCGCAAGTGAGCCGCGTCGACGCCAGCGGCACCGCCCTGCCCTGTCCGTACCAGGGCGATCGGTTCCAGTGCCCGCAGATCGGCTTCAACTACGTGCGCCGCCAGCTGGTCGAGGTCGACACCGCGCTGCGCTGGGCGCTGCTCGCGCAGCCGGTCGAGCGCGCGCGCGTCGTCATCGAGTTTCCCGCGGTCGTGCTCGGCCGAGAGATCGCCATCGCGACCGGCCTGTCCAATGTCTGGATGCGCAAGGCCGGAAAGGGCCCCGTCGACCTCACGGTCGCCATCGACGGGAAGCCGGCGCTGCACGTGACCACGCTGAACGAGAGCGGCTGGCTGATCTCGCACGTCGACACCGCCGCGCGCGCCGGGCAGACCGCCGCCGTGCGCTTCGAAGTGAGCTCGCCCGCGCCCTACGCGCGCCACTTTGCCTTCGCCGCCGAGGCGCGCAGTTGAGCTGGCCCGCGTCACCGGTGAAGCGCGATCGCCTCATCGCGCTGGTCCTGGGCATCGCCACCGTTGGCTGGCTGCTGGTCGCGGAAAAGAGCGAGGGCTTCGGCCGCGACGAAGGCCAGTACATGCGCGCCGGCGAGCGCTACTGGGGCTGGTTCGAAGAGCTCGCCGACAACATCAAGCACCGGGCGGCTGCCCGCTCGTTCAGCCAGGCCGGCATCGACCGCTACTGGGGCGACAACGCGCCCGACCATCCGGTGATCATGAAGACGCTCTACGGCCTGTCGTGGCGCGCCTTTCACCGGTGCACCTGCATGGGCCCGGCGCGCGGGCTGCATCCGATTCCCGTGCGCGGACGGCACATCACGCTGCCGCTTTTTGCGCGCGATTCGACCGCGTTTCGCTTCCCCGCGATGCTGTTCTCGGGGCTGCTCATCGCCATGGTGTACCTGCTGGCGCGCCGCTTCGTGCCGCGGCCGGCGGCGGCGGCCGGGGCGGTGCTGGCGCTCGCGCAACCGCACTACTTCTTCCACGCACCGATCGCCTGCTTCGATGCGCCGATCACGACCATGGCGTTCGCCGTCGGCTTCGCCTACTGGAAATCGCTGCGCAGCGCCGCGTGGGGCATCGGCTGCGGCGCGGTCTGGGGCATCGCGCTCGGCACCAAGCACAACGCCTGGTTCATGCCGGTCTTTCTCGCCGCGCACTACGTCTGGATGCGACGCGACGACATCCTGCGCCGCCACCGCCCGCCGCGCATCCCGCTGGCGTTCGTGTCGATGGCGGCGCTCGGCCCGCTGATCTTCTTCGCGCACTGGCCCTGGCTGTGGCCGGCGCCCATGGCGCGCGTGCACATGTACTTCAATCGCCACCTGCAGCACGAGCACTACAACTTCGAATACCTGGGCATCAACTGGAACAACCCGCCGACGGATCTCGCGCACAAGCTGATCCGGACGACGTTCCCGTTCGTGTCGACCAGCCTCACGGTGCCGGTGACCACGCTCGCGCTCGCGATCTGGGGCGCCGTCGTGCTGCTGCGCCGCCGCCGCGGCGCCGCCGTGGTCGAAGGTGGCGCGCCCGAAGCGGCGCCCGACGGAGCGCGCCCGAGCTGGCTCCGTCCAGGCGCCGACGTCGACCGCGCGCCAGGCGCGTTTCTCGCGACGCAGATCTTCGGCCCGCTTTGTTTGCTGGCGGTGCCGTCGACGCCGATCTTCGGCGGCGTGAAGCACTTCATGCCGGCGATGCCGTTCCTGGCCGTCGCCGCCGCGATCGGCGTCGCCGCGCTGACGCGCGTGGTGGCGGCCCAGGTACGCGACCTGTCGCGCCCGCGCGTGCTGCGCGCGCTGCCGGCGGCGCTGGCCTTGCTGGTGTGCCTGCCGGCGGTGGCCGAGACCGAGCGCTCGCAGCCCGACGGCCTCAGCCACTACAACCTGCTCGCGGGCGGATTCGCGGGCGGCGCGTCGCTGGGAATGAACCGCCAGTTCTGGGCATACTGCGTGGCGCCCATGCTGGGTTGGATCAACGACGATCACACCGACAACCGGCGCATGTACTGGCACGACGTGCTCGGCGACGCGCTGCACATGTACAAGCGCGAGGGACGGCTCGACATGGCCGTCGGCGACACCGGCGCCGCCGAGGCGGGTATCCAGGCATCCGCGATGGGCCTGCTGACGTGGGAGAAGCATTGGGCGATCTATGAAGGGTGGTTCTGGGAGAGCTACGGGACCGTGAAACCGGCCTTCGTGCGCGACCGTGAAGGAGTTCCTTTGGTGATCGGCTACAAGCGGAACGTGCGATGAGCGGAGAGCAAACAGCGGCGGCGGAGATGCCCGTCACGCCGGCAACGACGGCGGCCCCCGAAGACGCCGTTGCGCCCGCGGCCGCGAGCGTCGCCCCGCAGACCGAGCGGCCCGCATCGCCGTCGCGCCTCGCGCGCTTCTTGCGGAGCAAGCCCGGTCTGATCGCGGTTTATGTCGTGTTCGCCGGTGCCTATCTCGGCGCCTCGGGTGCGCGGCTGCGCCGGCATTCGCAATACAACCATTACGTCTATCTCGCTGATTGCTGGCTTCACGGGCGGCTCGCGATGGCCGGGCCTCCGCCCAACGAGAACGACTGGGCCAAGATCGACGTCTTCAAGCTCAAGGACGGCCGCGAGCTGCGCGGCACCTATGGCAGCCGGACCGGCGGCCCCGTCGATCGCTTCTATCCGCTGCGCGGCGCGC
>Ga0265338_10004725_pt1 | contig 18230 bp, 20 predicted proteins | sample 42126metaG_FD_193579 | JGI IMG/M metagenome (GOLD analysis project Ga0265338, IMG submission 193579) | Rhizosphere microbial communities from Carex aquatilis grown in University of Washington, Seatle, WA, United States - 4-21-26 metaG | ecosystem: Host-associated > Plants > Roots > Rhizosphere... | reverse complement strand
TTTTTTTAAGATGTCACGCTCCTGACGCAGCACTTCAATCTCTTTGTGCAGGCGTCGCAGCTCTTCTTCTTCTGGTTGCTGGTGCCCGCTACCCACGAACGCTCGCTCCCCCTGGTGCCCGTATTCCTGACACCACCGGCTCAAACTGCTGTCAGCTACGCCCAGATCTTTGGACACCTGGCTCATCGATTTCCCACTGGTTTGCACCAACCGCACTGCCTCGGTCTTAAACGCTTTGTCGTAATTTGGATGTTTCGTTTGCATGGGTTTGTTCTCTTTCTTCCACTCGTTCTTCCCAGTCTAGACCCTCTAGAAAAACGAAACAATTACACTTGCTGGTGCTGACGGATTCGTATAGTCGAGCCATTGTCGGCTTCACGGTGCTTTTTAATGAGAGGAGTGCTCAGACATGTTGAGAGGGCGAGAGTTTGTCTTGTCATCCTCCTTTAGAGCTTTCCTCAGCGCGCGTGGGGTGGTGGCAGAAGGGAGGGCCGAGAGATGAGTGATTTTCCGGAACAGTTAACGGAGATGACAGAGGAGGAGCGGAGGGAAGCACTTAGACGCTACGAACTGATTGGGCCATACCTGGAGGGAGATTGTTCCCAGGTGGAAGTAGCCAGGAATGCTGGAGTTCCACTCAAAACCCTGCAACGTTGGGTGCGACGGTATCGTGCGCACGGCTTACGCGGGTTGGGGGATCTTCCCCGTTCGAGGCTGGGAGTAGGAAACAGTTTGCCTTCAGAGGAGCGCTTATTCATTGAGGGGCTGGCTCTTCGGAAGCCGAAGCTCTCGAAGGCGACGATTCATCGACAAGTCTGTGAGGTCGCGCGCAAGCGGGGGTGGCCGGAGCCCAGTTATCGAAGCGTGTGTCGCATGACGCAACTACTATCCAGGAGGCAGCGGCTTGGGGATCAGTATGTTGCTTGGTCAACTCATGGATTTTGGCGCTACGGACGCCCCGTTGACCGATCATCAGCTTGCCAGTAGCCCCAATGGGCCGATTTTGCATGTTCCGGTGACCCTTGGGGTCGTGACCATCAGTTACCACCTGGATGGTGTCTCCGCTCGCTTGAAGTTCACTGGCGCGCTGCTGGCTGCCATCTACCTGGGAGCGATCACCTGGTGGAATGATCCAGCTCTCCAACAACTCAACCCAGGCGTGGCCTTGCCGCACGTCGCTATCCAGGTGCTCCATCGTTCCGATGGCAGTGGCACCACAGCTATCTTTACGCAGTATCTGGCCACCATCAGCCCGGCGTGGAAGGCCAGGGTTGGGGCGTCCACGACCGTTCACTGGCCGACCGGTCAGGGTGAACAAGGCAGCGGCGGAGTTGCGAATGCGCTGAAGAGTACCGAGGGGGCCATTGGCTACATTGAGTGGTCCTACGTGGTGCAGCAGCATCTGCCAGCAGCCTTGCTCCAGAATCAAGCGGGAGCGTTTATGGCCCCCTCGATTGCGGGAGCACAAGCGGCAGCAGCTAGCTTCCCAAGCATCCCAACGGATCTTCGGTTCTATATTGTCAACGCCCCAGGAGCTAATGCCTATCCCATTGCAGGATATTCCTGGGTTATCGTGTATCAGCATCAAAGTGACCCTCAGAAAGGGAAGGCCCTGGCCACCCTGCTCTGGTGGATGGTGCATCAGGGGCAGCAGTACGCTGAACCCCTCTTCTACGCGCCGTTACCAGCCACCATGGTCAGCCATGATGAGGCACAAATCCACCGACTCACCGGTGGAAGCACCCGGCAACCGTGCTAAAAGGCGAGGAGGAAGAGTCGTATCTGCCTGCGTCCTTTTCTGTGCGCTTCCGTCTCTCCAGGCAGGAGAACAACTCCTTCTATGAAGCGAGAGAAACGAAAGGAAATCAGACATGGATGAACCATTGAGTCAAACACCACCACAACAGTCAGATCGATCCAACCAGGCAGATGCATCTCGAACGGTCTCGGTACATGCCGCATCTGCGCCTGCATGCTGTTCCGCAACAGAACAGGCAACCTGTTGTGAGCCGAGCGTTAAAGCGACGTGCTGCGCGCCGTCTGCTGCTCCTGGGTGTGGGTGTCGGTAAGACACAAGCTTGCCTCTTTTTGTTGCGAAGGACAACGTTGCTCTTGACAACGAGAACGCGAGGTGCTATCATTTCGCCTAAGAACGTTGCTTTTCGCAACAAAAAGGAAACAGCTATGACACAAACAATCTCGACGGGTGCCTTACTCCGTGAGGTCGGGCGCCTGCACACCCAACTGCAACGCGACTGTGTGGCGTTTTGTAGAGGGACAACGGCGACCCAATGTACGGTCCTTACCGCATTGGGTCGCAGTGGGCCAGTCACCCTGGCCGCGCTGAGTCGTGCGATTGGTCTCGACAAGGGCTGGGCCAGTCGAGCGGTGGAGGGCCTGGTGCAAGATGGATTGGTGGAGAAAGTCGCGAGCGCCCAGGACCGACGGACCATCCAGATCTCGCTCTCAGATGCGGGGCACCAACGCCTAGCCGAGTTGAATCAGACCCTCAATGTGCTGGCCGATCGCGCCTTTGAACATATTCCACCAGAGCACCATACGATGGTCCGAGCGTCCCTGGAATTACTCCAACAAGCATTGGTGACATTAACCACAGAAACCACGAGTTCTGGGAATGAGGAGCATATGGCATGCGGGTGCGATTAGCAGACCGAGCAGATGCTGCCTCCATCGTAGCGATTTATAACCAGGGCATCGAAGATCGAGTGGGAACGTTTGAAACAGCACCACGAACAGCAGCGACCGTGCAAACCTGGTTCGATGATCAGCATCCTATTGTCGTGGTTGAGCAAGAGGGAGACATTATTGCCTATGCCTCATCCTCTTCGTATCGACCGCGTACGTGGTATGCAGGAATTGTTGAGCACTCGGTCTATGTCCGTCGAGACTGGCGTGGAAGAGGTGTTGGGCGTTTAGCGCTCTCTCGACTCATCCAGGAATGTGAACAGGCAGGCTTCTGGAAGTTAGTCTCTCGGATCTTTGTGGAAAATGCTGCGAGCAGGGCGTTGCACTTGGCTGTGGAATTTCGGGAAGTTGGCGTGTACGAGAAGCACGGGCAGCTTGAGGGGATCTGGCATGATGTAGTGATCGTGGAATATGTGATTACCCGCAATCTGGCTGCTATCTCCTAACAAGGTTTCACAACTCGCGTCCTTTTCTGGGCTCATCCGTCTCTGAGAGCGAAAGGGACAAGAGGTACAACACCAAACGCTCCCATTTGAAAGAGACAAAAGATGAAGGAATGCTGAGTGATGAATGAAGATATACAAACCTATCCTGTGGTGATCATTGGCGCTGGTCCGGTAGGACTAGCCGCCGCCGCGCATCTGATACGCAAGGGAGAGTCCCCCCTGCTTTTTGAGGCCGGAGCAACTGCTGGTGCCTCCATGCTGCAATGGGGACATATTCGCCTCTTCTCCCCCTGGCGGTATGTCATCGATCAGCAAGCCCGGGCATTGCTGGACGCTCGGAACTGGCAAGCACCAGACCTGGAAGGCAATCCCACCGGACGCGAGGTCGTAGAACAGTATCTGTGGCCTCTCGCACAGGTACCTGCAATCCAGGCCACGTTGCGGGTGCAGACACGCGTCACTGGCGTCAGTCGGCTGGGACAGGATAAACTCAAAACAGCGGCACGGGAAACCACCCCGTTTGTCGTGCGTATCCAGACAAGCGATGGAGAGGAAGAGGATGTGCTGGCGCGAGCGGTCATCGATGCGTCGGGCACCTACCAGCAGCCGAATCCCCTCGGAGCGCACGGCCTGGCTGCATTGGGTGAACGAGCCCTGGCCTCCCACATTTTCTATGGCATTCCTAATGTCCTGGGAACGGAGCGCGCTCGCTATGCTGGACGGCGCATCCTGGTTGTGGGAAGTGGCCATTCGGCGCAACAAACACTGCTGGAACTGGCGCATCTGGCCGAACAAGAGCCTGAGACGCGCCTGATATGGGCAGTGCGGCGTCCAGCGGTCCAACAGATGTTTGGGGGAGGAGCAGACGACGCACTTCCCGAACGAGGGCAATTGGGCCTGCGGAGCCTGGCGCTGGTAGAGCAGGGCCAGGTACGCCTGGTGGCTGGCGTGCAGATTCAGGCCCTGGTTTCCACGGCACAAGGGATCGTCCTACGTGGAGAAGAGGAACGCGTTGGGCCGGTGGATGAAATCATCGCAACAACGGGCTTCCGCCCAGATCTGTCGTTTGTCCAGGAGTTGCGCCTCTCCCTTGACCCTGCGCTGGAAAGTCCGGTGCTCCTGGCGCCTCTGATTGATCCCAATGTGCATAGTTGCGGGACCGTGCCGCCCCATGGCGTCGATGAACTGACCCACCCGGAAGCGAACGTCTTTCTCGTTGGCATGAAAAGTTATGGACGTGCTCCCACCTTCCTCATGCTCACTGGCTATGAGCAGGTACGCTCGATTGTAGCCGCGCTGACGGGCGATTGGGAATGTGCGCGCCGGGTGGAACTGGTCTTACCTGAAACAGGGGTGTGCTCGACCGACCTGGGCGGAAGTTGCTGTACGCCCGCCCCAACCCTGGTGCAGGTGCTTCCCACCGTTTCGCGCCGTCCTCGCTCTGTGGGATTACACGACTAATGGAGCAGAGAACGGGGGCAGAACGCTCACTATCGCTTCGTCAGAAGCAGAGAGCACGGTTTTCCGTGCTCTCTGCTTCTGGCTGGAGCATGGTGCTGGCGCTGGGCTGCACAACGGTCCTCTCTTATGGCACGACCCAATATCTCTTCGGGGTGCTGGAAGTGCCCCTGGCAACGTCGTTTGCCTGGAGCCGGGCGGCGCTCTCTGGCGCTTATGCCGTCAGTTTGTTGGTAGCGGGACTCCTGGGCGTCCCCATTGGCGCGCTGGTTGATCGCTTTGGGGCACGCGCGGTGATGACCCTTGGTTCACTCCTGGCTGGATGCGCACTGATTGGTCTCTCACAGGTGACGAGCCTGGGGCAGTTTTACCTGGGCTGGTCAGGTGGACTGGGTATCGCGATGGCTTTGATTCTCTACCCGGTCACCTTCACCGTCGTCACCTCCTGGTTTGTGGCCGAGCGTGCAAGAGCTTTTGCGGTCCTGACGCTCATCGGGGGACTGGCATCTCCCATTTTTATCCCGCTTTCTGGCTGGCTGCTGCCCCAGGTGGGATGGCGAACCACACTCTTTTGCTATGGCCTCCTCCATCTGGTGATCGCCGTTCCGTTGCATGGTTGGCTCATCCGGCGTCCCCCGGATCCGTCACGAGACGCCACAACGCTTCTGCCGACGCCCCAGCCGGAAGCGTCAGTCACCACGCGTGAAGCGCTGGCCAGCCTCCGCTTCTGGGTGCTGACAGGTGCCTATGGGTTGGCTCTGGTGGGAAGCGCCGTGGTCTTCGCACATCAGATTGCCTACCTGGTCAGTCGTGGCTATGGGGCCTTCCTGGCCGCGACGGTTGCTGGTGCCCTGGGACTGGCCAGTCTCCCCGGGCGCTTTTTTCTCAACCTGCTCAGCGCCCGCGTCTTGCCTCAAACCGTGCTCGCAGGAACGCTGCTGGTGCAGGCTGCGGGCACCGTCGTACTCATCCTGGCACCTGGTGCGCCCTGGTTGCTGGTCTACGTTTTGCTGTATGGGGCAGCCTTTGGCGTCCTTTCACCCTTGCGTGCTCAGGTCATGGCCGATCATTTCGGCAAGCGGGCCTATGGAGCGATCACGGGAGTTCAGGGCATTCCCCTGGCGCTCTGTCAGGCGGCTGGTCCACTGGTGGCAGGTTGGCTCTTCGACCGGCTCCATCACTATGATCTCGCCTTCTGGCTGTGCGTCGGTGGTTTCCTGCTTGCGGCGCTGCTCATGGGAATGCTTCCTCACCCAGAACGCAAGCAAGCTGGCGCCTAAAGACAGCGTTTGCGTCCTTTCTCCAACATGCGCGTCTCTGAGCATGAGCAAGCATATCTGCTGCTCGACGAAACAAAAGGAACACGCCATCATGTACCCCTCTCATCTTGGAAACACCGAAAGAGCGGCCCGCAACGCTGAACTGTTGCGGGAAGCCGAACACGCACGCCTGGTACGGTTGGCACGCCAGGAGACCAGCCGTCACCTGGACCTGTCATGCTGGTTCGCGCATGCACGCCAACGCATCAGCTTGTTTTGGTCCCAGGCGACACAACACAGGCGAGCAACGACCCTCACGCCTGCGCGATCAGCAGCATGCTGTGCTTCCTGCATATGCTAGAAAGAAGAGAATGACACATGCTCATAGACATCACGGAACACGCCTGGTATACCCTGCATGAACCACTACGCGCATTTTTCCGCAAACGCGTCCGCAGTGAGGAAGCTGTCGAGGATCTGCTCCAGGATGTGTTCCTGCGCATCCATCTGTATGCAGACACCCTGCGGGAAGAGGACAAACTGGAAAGCTGGATCTACCAGATTGTCCGTCATCGTGTGACGGACTACTACCGACGACAAAAGCCGGTCGTTTCGTTGGAGGAGGTGGATCAGGACACGTTTCTGGAGGCCATGCCAGAGGAAGATGTCCAGGCGGAGCTCGCGCCGTCGGTCGCGGCCATGGTCCATGCACTTCCTGAACCCTATCGCGAGGCGCTGTATCTGACGGAGTATCAAGGACTCTCCCAGCGGGATCTGGCGACACGCCTGGGCCTCTCTTTTTCTGGGGCAAAATCGCGCGTGCAGCGAGCACGAGAAAAGCTCAGACAACTCTTGCTGGATTGTTGTCATTTCGAGTTTGACCGCCTGGGGCGAGTGATTGATTACCAGCCACGCTGTGCGTGCTGTACAGCAGGTGCATGTCAGACAAACGCAGAAGCACATACCTCCGCCACGAACTGTTGCGTCCTTTCTGAATGTTGTTGTTAAAGTAATTGGAGGCCAACTGGTTCCCTTTGTTAAAAAATGGGTGCCATTTGGTACCCTGTTCTGACTCATCCTCACATTAAGTGAGCCTGCTTGCTTCAAAAACCTCTTGCAAAAGAGAGGCAAAAACAGTAGAGTAACAAGAACGAGAAGAGCTCACGAACCCTCCACCGTTTTGAGACGGAGGGAACTGCACAGAGAAAAGGGCAAGCAGACGATGTCATCACCACCAGAACCGCGCGAAAAGCTCAAACGGGAATATGGATCGTTTTATGAGGATTTGTCTCAACTGTTGGTAGAGGATGATCCTATGTATCTCATCAAGGGTGGTGCGCCGAGTGATGAATATGAGTCGGAAGTAGATGCCATTTTGTTGCAATTGCCGGAAGCCAGCTCCCCAACAGTCCTGGGACGTATCATCTACGAAACCTTTGTCAAGTCCTTTGCAATAACACCTGATCCACCCATTCCGCAACCCTCTGAAACAGAGAGAGTACGCTTTGCAGTTCTGGGCGAGAAAGCGTGGACAAGCTGGACACGCTGGAAGGAAGAGATCGAGCCTGAATGAGCAGGAAGAGAAGGCTGTGGGAGAAACAAGAGATTACACGCGACATAAAACGCGCAGCCGAAGCAGATCAAAGTTCGCCCTACCAAAGACGATTCGTTTCTGAAGCTTCAAACAGTTGACCTGCGCTTCTACCTGACCCTGACTCCACGGAGAAGTGAAGGCGGCTCTTACCGCCGCATAATCGAGGCGAATCCCTTGCGCAAACGTTTTCAGTTCGGCAATTCCACTCTGCTCAGCTTGGCGAAGCCATCCATCCAGATCCTGCTCTTGCCCTTCGGCGAGCATCAAGACAAACGCCTGGCTGATCTGGTATGCCGTATCAAGATCAGCATGTCCTGCTTGGATCAGTTCAACCTGTCGAAGTTGCTTCTCATCGAGCCTCTTTGGCTGGCTTACGCACAGCCAGGAAGCGCGTGTAGGAGACATACGCGCTTTGGGACAGGGTTTAGGAGGAAGGGAATCCGGAATATCCACCGTCGCGCCAGAAGCATCCAGGGTGAGGACAGCCGAGGTTCCTACTTCCTGGTGCTTTTTCCGTAGGTCCCTGATGAAGAGCCTGAACAAAGAGTCTGACCCTGCATATCCACGTTCCTTGATCTCTGTGTAGATCTGTACTCCATTCCAGCAGCCTCCCTGCCAGCGCTGGAGAATGTAGGGTTTGTAAGGATCAAGGATACTTCCTCGGTATGGAGGGCGACTGATTTCAGGAAAGGCTTCTGCAACGATGAACTGATGCACTTTTGGACGAGACAATTTCATGCGCCGAGCAATCTCACGATCGGAGAAGGCTTGTTGATGCAGCTCCCGTACAGCTTCATAGCGCGCATAGCGATTGACACGAGACACCTGACTCCGGCGCTCAGCTGCCGAAAGTGTTCCTGGTTGCCGAGAAGAACGACGGCCTGCTTGAGGCATATGACGAAAATGTTTTTCTTCACCCTCCTGTTGAGATCCTGGTGAGTGAGGTTTTTTTGTAAACGTCAAGGGAATAGTGAGCCAATCGCTATGGCAAAATTGAGCCACCTCCTTGTCAGTGAATCAATCAGGACGACAGGTCCTTTTTCTGAAAACTCTGCCGAAAACGAAAGCTCTCTCCTTCCAGATCCAGGATGTGACTGCGGTGGACCAGCCGATCAAGAAGCGCAGCAGTCATTTGTTCGTTCCCAAAGATCTGAGTCCATTGGGCAAAAGCCAGGTTCGAGGTCAGAGCAACGCTCGCGCGCTCGTAACGATCGCTAAAGAACTGGAAGAGCAGCTCAGCAGTGGGTTTGGCGAACGGCAGATAGCCTAATTCATCAACTAACACCAAATCAAAGCGACGATACTGAGCCAGGAGACGTGGCAACCGCAACTCCTTGTGCGCAACCTCCAGTTCGGTGGCCAGCGTTACCGCTGGTCGAAACAGAACCCGGTAACCGGCCAGGCAGAGCGATCTTCCCAGGCCCATGAGCAGATGAGTCTTTCCCAGACCACTAGGACCGATGAAGAGGACATTGTCATGCCCTGCCAGGAAGGCTCCTTGAGCAAGCTCCAGAAGTCGAACCTTGGAGAGGGAGGGGACCAGTGAAAAGTCGAAGTCCTCCAACCGCTTCTGATAGGGAAAAGCGGCGGCTTTGAGCCGTTGGCGCAACTGCTGTTCCTGCCGTTGAGCCAGTTCTGCTTCGAGTAACCCCTGTAAGTACCCGAGATACCCTAACCCTCGTTGCTCTGCTTCGCGGGCAGCCGCAGCGTAATCGCGTGCCATGCGGTTCAAGCGCAACTGCTTGAGATAGGTGGTTACTATCTCCTGACGGAGGTCCTCAGTCATGGTTGCACCTCCAACAACCGATTGTAGGCGGTAAGGTCTGGGGGCGTCGCCACCGTTTGGTAGTCAGGATACTGGAATGGATCAAGCGAAGGAGTCACGGTATCCTGGGTAGTTGTCATGTGGAGCAGTTGCCGGACGGTGTCTGCACTCCACCCACCCAGGGTGCGAGCCTGGATCAGAGCCGCTTCAACAGCCGCAAGCTCGTGGGTTAGACATAGTTCCAGAATCCGGACAAATTCTCGATTGCCATCTGCTCGACGTGCTACCAGATCCCTACGCGCGGACTCAAAGGAAGGAGGCAGGTCTCCATGATGCAACGCCGATGCCCACGGAACGGCAAATGGCTTTTGGAGTAGTAACGGGACGTAATGGCGCCAGTCTTCGATCACCTGGCGCTTCTCGTAACAGCGCGGATGATCGGCGACCAGTTCAGAGCCAGCGAAGAGGCACACGCGGAAGGGAGTCGCTTGCAAGCTCAGGCGCTGATAGGCGTACTGGATGGGTACAGAGTAGTCATTCGTCTGGAAGCGCACCCGCCCTGTCGAATGGACAAGCACTTCCACCAGTGGACCCAGTTCTGGTGGATGGAGTGGCAAGGGTCCCAGGTAAGTACGCTCAAACTCCAGGCGGGAGGCAATGGGATCGGTGCGTCCAGCCATGATCCGTTGTTGATCGGTGAGACAATTGTAGCGCAGGTCAGCGTTGATGAGTTCCAGGTCGGTGCCCTCGGGAAGGGGCACGAGATAATTCCGGCGTGCATAGCCAACCAGATTTTCGACGCTTCCCTTCTCCCAACCAGCGCGAACATTGGCAAAGAGCGCCTCAAAGCAATAGACGCTATGGAAATGGAGGAACGCCTCGTGCTCCCGCCGGCTGTGCCCTTGCAATACCTGGAGGACGGCTGGTTTGAGGTTGTCATAGACGGCAGTACGTGGAACGCCTCCCCAGAACTCAAAAGCGTGGCGTTGACCGAGCAAAAAGGCTTCCTGGCGCTGCGTGGGGAAGCATTCCACATACATCGCTCCGGAAAAACGGAGCCGTCCGGCCAGGAAGCACTTTGACGAGTTGACCACCCAGTTTCACAGTTGCCTCCCCAAAGTCAAACTCTGCCCGCTCCCCAGGCGCAAAATCGAGCGGCACGTAGACCGGTTTTGTCGGCTTCTGTCGCTCCTGAACATACATGCGCACCGTTGATTCGCCGATCGGAATCCCTAATTTGTGCAGTTCTACCCACATCCGATGGGCAGTCCAACATTGTTTTGGCGCCCAGCGTTCCAGCCACTCGTTTTCTTTGAGCCACCCCTCAATGTGCGGCAAGGCAAGATCGCGTACCGGTGTTTTGGGCGCAGTCCGGCGCTGATAGTGGCGCTCTTTAGGTGCTGGCCCCTCTTGCAGGAGCTTGGCAACTGTATTACGTGAGAGGCCAAAGTGGCGGGCAGCGGCCCGCTGGCTCTTGCCCTGGATCAAGACCCAGGTACGAATTTCATCTCGAAGTGCCACGGGATACATATTCCTTCCTCCGCCTGCTTGAAATTTTTTCAAGTATAGCGGATTCTTGGGATAAGTGGCTCACTTTTGGATCAGCAAGTGGCTCTCTATCAGTATAGCGTTTACATTTTTTCCCTGAGCGCGCAACGGAACGCCGTCTGAGGATACTTCTTCGGCTTCCGGTAGCCACTTTTGCTTGCGCGCCAGGAAATCTTTGATTTCCTCACGCAAGTTTTTCAGTAAGTGAAATTTGTCGGCCACCTGCTGTGCTTGGGGAGCGCCTTTTCTTGCTGCTACGGCGTAATTGCCTCCTCGATCGCGACTCACCACTTCGATTTCTGGGTGTGTAGAGAGCCAAGCTTCCGCAGTTTCGGCTGTGCGATCTGGAAGAATCTCAATCGTCTTGCGAAGCTCTAAATCAACGAGTATAGTGCCGTAGGTCGTCCCTTTTTTCCAACACCAGTCGTCTATGCCCAAGATCCGCACAGATGAGGGCGGGGGACAAGCCCGCGTGCGCATGCGCCGCAGGAGCGTTGGACCCGAAACCGACATCCCCAGTTTGGGAGCAAGTCGCTCTCCCAGCTCTCCACAGGTGGCAAACCCGAGCGTCTGGAGAGCTTCCGACAGCCGATTCGTCATACGAGCATAGTACCGCACCAGATCAGTATGACGCTCAGTAAAGATCTTGCGCAGGCAGAGAGGTGTACTACACACAAATTTCCGTACGGAAAATCGCAAAATGACACGACGACCTGCACAAGGTAAATCAGCAACAGTTCTTGTGTAGTCTCCATGTATGCGCTCAGACGACTGCCCACAGAGAGGGCAACAAGCGCTGGGAAGACTGCAGGCAACATGAACAATCACACAGCTTTCCTTTGAAGAGACAGATGCAATGACCAAACCATCAGGAAGAGGTAAAAAGGGAAAGGAGATTTCTGTTTGGCTCATCAATTGATGCCTTCCTTGCAACAGAACAACACATAGCCATCAACAAGAGTCTATCAGAAAATCGAACTGTTGAGCAAGCAAGCAGGCTCACTTAATGTGAGGATGAGCCCCTGTTCTTTTAACAACAACACCATGCTCTCTTTTATCCTCCATATCTGGCTTTGGCTCATCCTGGAGCCAGTCTATAGGCTCTGACAAACGCAAAGCCTGACAATATTCTTTAAAATATTTCTCTGCTATCCTCTCGTCGTCGATGAAAACAGCATTTTCAAAAGAAAGTTCTGCTTTTTCATTGACCCGAGCATTGGGTAAGGCCATGTATGGGTGAGCAGTAATGTAGGTATTAATCCAGTGAACAATCATGCTTTGCAGTCCGACTCATACTGACGTCGATCCCCTGTTCGGCCAGACGCGCCTGATAGCCCTGGCTGGTGTACTCGCTTGTTGTGGAATGTGGAATATTTGTGAAAATGAAGCAATTGACTTGTATAAATCAATTGTGTATACTTTAGTTAGATTTACAAATAAAGTTTGTCTCTACTATTTGAGAATCATGAGGTGAAGTGTGTCTACATCTTTGATTGATGTCGCGTGCAGCCGTAGTTCAAGCTCTATCCGAGTAAACAATATAGCCCATGTTGAGGGGGGGTCTGTCCGATTTGTTATCGATGAGGGCATGGCACTCGTCGATGCAAGAGGAAATATTCGTTTTTTTGTCGTAGATTTTGATGATGGGGAACGATGCGGATACTTGCTCTCTCCTTACTACAAAAAAGTGTCCGATGTAGATCCATTTTTTATCAACAGCGTCTCTTGGGTGGCATCCGCCTTCGCTGCTTACGGACTTGGCAAGGCAAGAACAAAGCTTACAAACACAAAAAATGCAGCAATCGATGTTGGAGGCTTTTTCCTGTTGAACGCTTTTAATCAAAAGGTGACAACTCCGCTCATCAAAAGCTTTTCTGACTCCTTGTTTTCGCATGATGAATTAAACTTTGGATACCGGAATATTGCGACTGATAGACTCATTTTTCTTGAAACGCTTAGTATTCCCATGTAAGAATACTTCCACAGGTTGCGCAACGAGGTGTTGCTCATCAGTTGATTGGCCTGGCCTGAGCGTTTCTGGCCCTGCTGTTTCTCTCAAGCAGAGATATTTCTGATCTCTTGCCAATGTTGCGTCATGCTCTCCGTATCCCTTTGGTGCATATCCAGGCACGTTTTGCAAAAAAGCTGATCAACACTGAGGAAAAGCGCTCCACCTTGCCACGTCGGTGAGGAACACCTTATGCTTGCTGGGGAAGTTTTTTCCAACAGCTGCGCCCAGTTGTAGTGCGCTCAACTCGTTGCTCAAAGGAAATCCATTATTCAGCTTGCTCTAGAGTTGTGGCAGAAGCTAAGTATCCATTCACAACTTGGTCTGCTATCCGTCTCTGAAATCTTGCGCAACCAGCCGAGACGTCTTGTCTGCAGAGTTTCAGTGACCATAGCGATCGGATACATAGTCTAGCTTTTCACCCCACCAGATATCTCTTGGTCAGTGTCAGCGACGACATAACCATCCGTGTCTGGGATGTATCCCCACTCGCCTGGTTACGCACGCTGATCAGCGAACGCTCGTATGAACGCCAGAATATTGGTGAGGCGACTGGTCTGCCAAAGGTCCAGCGCGCCGCACTAAAGATTCTTGGTGCCATTGAAGAAGAGTGAACGTATCAAACAAACAGGTTTTCCGACATTGCACTTGTTCTTCGATCATCCCAAACTCTCTATGAGATGCAGGTCCAGTTGAACTTCTCTGATTTCCTGGGAGAAGGCTTGGACTGCGTTTGTTGCTCATATGGCAAGGTGTCCTTGTGGTAGGAAATATTCAAGAAACCCTGCTCGGCATCGGGATCGTCGTACAGGTCATAGGAGTGGTGGTTCTGATAAACGCACCCTCCATTGGTTGGCTTCTTGCCTACATCGTGCTTTATGGAGCAGCCTATAGAGCCATTTCACCTTTGGGGGCTTCCATCATGGCCGCCCATTTTGGGCGTCGAGCGTATGGCTCTATTACCGCTGTACAGGGTATCGCTATCACGCTCTGTTCTGGCGGAGGAGTCTTTGTCGCAGGTTGGCTCTATGACACATGGGGAAGCTACACTGTGGCATTTTGGATGTGCTCGGCAGTGCTCGGATTGGCAGCGCTGGGCTTCTTCTTGACACCTCAACCCGAACAGAGGGATATGTGAGTGGCACCTGGCTCTTTTCACGGCTCACGGACCCGAAACACCAGGAGGTGCTTCGGCTCCGGAGTCGTTGCGGGTGACCATGCTTCCGTCGAATGGACGTACGCTTGCCTGACCGTGGCCCACTTTCACAGAAGGTGAAGACCAGGAATGACGTATGCCAGGAGTACAAAGAACATTGCTGTTTCACTGAAAACCAGACCATTTCTGGCTAAAGGCGAAGGGTGGGCAAGTATGCAGGTTGCCTCTCTGGGAAGTCTCCTCTGCTGTTGTTGTTAAAAAAGAGGGTACAGATTGGCACCCATTTGGTCTCCAATTGTTTTAACAACAACAATGGTTACCAAAAGCGGGACAGACCCTCATCATCCCGTGATTGACACTCAGAATCTGTCTACAGCTTTTCCATGCTTATTTCCATTCTTTCGAAGAGAGCTATTCCCCTTCATTTCCGGTATGCTGAGCATGCTTGATATGATAACTTCTCCTGACGGTCTGGCGGAGATCCCGAACGCATTGAGACGGGAGACACGGGCGTTCCAGCGAAATCCTCAAGCCAGAACTCCCAGGGAGGTCAACAGAGAAAGGATATCCAATGAGTCATGTGACATTGTTTGGCATTTCCCGTCCCGCCGTTCTCAGGCGCATCGGGATGGTGGGAATGAGTGTCTTCGCGCTCAGTCTGATCTTGAGTGTCTTCACTCCCAACCTCCCGGCGTTTGCCTCGACGCACAATTTTTCGAGTCGTGTCCAAGTTGCGCAAAGACCTGACGCTTTTCAGGCCCTCTCTTCCACAGAAGTAGCGATACTAGACTTTAGTAGCGATCTCTGGTTAGCACACACCCCTTTTGGGACCGTTCCCCCCTCCAATCGCACGCTGATCGCTTCCCACAATACGCTCAATATCAGTAGTTTTCAATTTCTCTCCGACCAGGCGCTCTCTGACACAGAGGTTCTGGTGCAGCAGGGAAGCAGCTTTAACGACGGCGCTCTCTCGTTGTATCGCGCACCTTTCGGAGCCGTTCCTTCCAATCGCACCTTGATCGATATCCATGCCGACGGTCGTTCCAAAGCACTCTCCGATACCCAGATCCTCGTGGAAGACAATCAAGCCAACCTCTGGTTGGAAAGTGCCCCCTTTGGGAGCAGTTTCCCGCCCGCTCGCACTCAGATCGATACAAGTGTCCTTGATTTCCAAACGCTCTCGGCCACACAGATCCTGGTGAGAGGAGGCGACGGCACTCTCTGGTTGGAGCGCGCGCCCTTTGGCAACGTCCCTCCCCCTCGCTCACAGATTGATACAAACGTACTCGCATATCAAGTGGTGCCCGGCACTAATGCCACACAGATCCTGGTGGAGGACCTCTTCACGCTCTGGCAAGAGTTCGGACCATTTTAGGGCCTCTCCCATCGCGTAGAAACGAAGGAAGCCTTCCCCTCTCTCTGCGAGAAGCTTCCTTCTCTCTACCACTACGCAGCAAGCTCCTCTCTTACACATTGTCAATCACGGGATGATGAGGGTCTGTCCCGCTTTTGGTGACCGCAGAGCTTGAGAAGAAGAACCGCTCCTTTTCTGAAGGACCAGGGCGCGATTTCCTCTTCAAGAGAGAGGCAAACACCTGTTTTTGCCTCTCATGGACATCCTCTTTGCTGGTCAACAAGTTCGCTGATCTGGAGACATTCAGCACTGCACAGATGGTATTCGGCGCACGTCTAGCACGTCGCTATTATTAAAGACGGTGTAAACTTGGGTCATGCACTCGCCGCTGCTGGTCTCTGGGTACCAGGAGCAGAGGATATTGAGAGCGAGCTGGCAGGTTGGCAGAGGGGAGCCTGAACTTTGAACATATTGAAGTGGTTTACACCAATCCCAGCCGTGTGACGCTGGAGGGCAATAATGGTGGCCAGGTGTTGATCATGGTGGAGTTTCCCTATGATTACGCAAAAGTGCAGGCGCTGAAGCCCCTCAAGGAGTGTAGAGCGGTTTCGCAGGCTCCAAATGATCAATTCCTCTCGTCTCGAAATCGGTCGAAGGTTGGGATCTGGGTGCATCTTATACGTACCAGTATATCACGTTACCACTTGACTAATAACGTGGTAACGTGATATACTGGTACGTATAAGATGCATATGGAAAGATCGGGAGAAAGCCAGATGAAGCCAGAGGAAGTAGAGAAGAGCAAGCCCCCAGTCTTAGCGTATATTCGGGAGCGTTGGGAACAGGAACTTGAAGCGCCATTGCAGCAGGCAGTACGTGGGCAAGAAGCCGCGTTGGAAGCATTATGGGAACGAACATTGCGCTGGCTCCAAGAGGAACGTGGCTTGCAAGGGGATTCGTTGCGGAAGCCTCTGACACAGATTCGTTCGCTGATCAAATTGTTGCCCTTGACTGCAGAAAATACCTGGACCGATCCCCGGTCCCGGAAGATTGAGCATATAGCACTGCATCTCTTCAATCTTCCTGAACAGGAATGGGAGCGGATGAATGCCCGTTCGCAACAAACACTCCAGGAGCGCCTGGAAAATCAACAATTTCTTGATCGTCCCGATGCTCTTGTGAATCAAGGGCTGCTGTTGGTGCAATCCCAGGAATGGGCGGAGCTGATTGTTGGCTTGGCTTTAGTCACCGGACGTCGCTTCTGGGAGTTGGTGAAAACGGGATCGTTTGTTGAGAAGTCGGCCTATTCGGTCTGGTTTACGGGTCAGGTGAAAGGGCGAGGAAGAGAGGATGAAGCCTTTGAGATTCCAACGTTAGTCCGAGCGTTTCTCGTGGTGGAGGGCATCAAGCGGGTCCGGCGTCTGATTGATTGGGCTGAACTCGAAGATGAGTATAGTCCTGCTTACCAACGCTATAACCAAGCGGTGAATAAGGTTGTGATCCAGTATTTTACCGATGAGATTCCAGTGCGGGTGACGCGGGAGCGTCTGACTGTGCATGTATTGCGGGCCGTGTATGCCCGGATTGCTACCTACTGGTATGCTCCTCCGGAGGTTGCGGATATTACGTTCATGGCACAAATCCAGGGGCATCGTTACATTTTAGAGCCACAAGTGGAGCCAGGAGAGACGGTAGCCGACCTGAAGAACAAGCAGCTCAATTATGCTGCTAATGCCAATTACTTTGATTATAAAATCGGGCGGAAGACGGCGGATGGCGGATGGCAGGTGGTGGGCGATCAAGGGATCCATCTCGGGTTGCCAGGCGTGACGCGTCTGAGTGCGTTTCCTGGTGCGGTGTCTGCTGTCGGGGCGCAGGACAAACGAGGGAAGCAGAAAGGCAAAGCGAAGAAGGAGAGTTCCTCTGATTGGGCTCCCGTCACCGTTCGCCGACCGACTCGTGAGTGGTTTCGCGAATTGAGTGGAAGCTCCAAAGGCGGCGCAACTCGTCAGTCGGATAAGGATGATCTCTTCTTGCGTCACTTACTGACCCAGTATGTGGTCAATAGCCAGGAGGAAACTCCAGCATCTCTTTCTCCCTTCTCTCTTGATGCTCTGGATCTTCCCGAAAAAACGCGTCATCTCTTTCGTCAGGTGATGGCGCTTTCTGGATCAGCTGATCTCCTCTCATTCCTGCTTGCTGCTGCTGAACCAGAAGCCCAGCGTTTGCTTCAGTCTCTTCCTTCAGCTCGACCCTATGAAACCCTGCAAACCAATGACCTTGATACGCGTGATCCTGGAGCCAGGCAAGAGTTGTATCGTCGGGCTGTTTATACTCTTATGGCGTATAATCGTGAGCACCCCCTCCAGGATCGCTGGTTTATCAGTGATCGCGCTATTCAATATGTGGCAGGTGGAAGGAAGGAATTTATTAAGCAATATAAAGAAGCTCACGTCGATGAGATCGATGCCCATCATCATGAAATGGGTCTCCGCGAAAGCTTCAATCGCAAACCTGGCCATCCTCCTATTCAAGAGGTTGTCATTATTCCTCAAGACGCAACTGCATTTCCCTGGGGACGGGAATCTTCTCTGTAACGCTCCATCTTTTGGGACAAGTGGCCTCTGGCTATCTTGTCTCTTTTTTATTACTGTACGGTCAACAGGTTATACGGTATGCCAGCCATTGGGGAGTTACGTGGTAACACACTACTTTCATAAAATAGTAATGGTAACATTGAAAGTTACCACATAATATGGCAAAATAAGGGGGACAGAAGGGGATTTTCTCCTAGCATATGGTAACACGGGGAAGTTACCATGTAAATAGTAGTTTGTTTTGCCACAAAAGGAGGGAATCATGCCCAGTACTACTACTGGTGGGTACCATTTTCGGGGAAGTGCCTGGTTTTGGAGTAGATTTTGTCTGGACTACCA
>Ga0265338_10004724_pt1 | contig 18235 bp, 34 predicted proteins | sample 42126metaG_FD_193579 | JGI IMG/M metagenome (GOLD analysis project Ga0265338, IMG submission 193579) | Rhizosphere microbial communities from Carex aquatilis grown in University of Washington, Seatle, WA, United States - 4-21-26 metaG | ecosystem: Host-associated > Plants > Roots > Rhizosphere... | reverse complement strand
TGAACGGCTACGGCGTAGAGGGCCTCACCATTACGGCTCCGGGCTCACAGCAGCTAAATGGAGTGGCAGGGGGGTCTATCCTGGTGCCGCCCGGCAAGGTGACATGGATAGACGCCGACGCGTCAGGCAACTTCTGGATCATCGTGCCTCCGCTGCCGTCGAGCTTCGCGCCACAGGAAGTCTACCTGGGCTCGGCGCCTGGTGGACCTCTCAGTCCCGGAGCCTACGTCGTCGACACATCAGCAGGTGCGTTCACGGTCACGCTCGAAGCGTCGCCCGTGCTGGGTGACAACTACAAGTTTCGCGATATGCTGGGAACGTTCGGCGGCAACCCGCTGACGATCAATCCCAACGGCAAGACTATCCTCGGAGCATCAGCGTCACTCATCGACGACGTGCCGTGGAGCGTAACTTACATCGCATACAAGTCGGGGGATTGGGAGCAGGTATGACCAGCGTTTCCAACAACATCAAGAACGGCCAGCGCTTCAGCGCGTCGGCCGGGTCCGCGATCATCGCCACCAACGACGCTGTGGAAATCGGCGGACCAGGCACGGAGGCGTGGACCGTGGCCGTGGCCGACTACGCGGCTACCGCGCCCGCGGGCGCGCTCGTGTCGCAGACCTCTGTGGCAGCATACGCTATGGCAGGTTCTTCACGACAGCCGCTCGCGCGCGACAAGCTGGGTAATATCTATACGGTAGCGCCCAACTCATCGGGCAACCTGGTCGCCTACAAGTTCGGGCCCATGGGCCTTCCGGGCGGCTCGGCCGTCCTCGACGCCACGGCCACGAGCGTCAATACCGCACAGTTGTTCCAGCTGCAAAGCGGCGCTTATGTCTGCGTGTATGCGCGAGCCAGTGGCGCGCTTTACTTCGTGATCTTCGACGCGGTCCTCAGTCTCATAGCAGGCCCCGTATCGATCGCCACGGAGTATCACTCGACAAATATCGTGTATCATTCATCCTGCGTGTTGAACGGCGGCGGCTTCGCTGTGGCGTTCCAGACCAGCGCAGGAACGGCGATCAATCTTGCGGTCTATAGCAACACGGGCTCAGTCGTAACCGCGTCAGTCGCTATCCAGACGCTCGCCGCGAGCGCCGCGCAGGAGTTTCTGCGGCTGGGCCAGCTGGCTAGCGGCAACCTGGTCTGCGCCTTCCGCGGAACGATGACGGCAGGAGGCAACGCGGGCACTGGCTTCCTGATTGTGACGACCGCGGGCGTTAACGTGTCGGGGCCTACGCCCGTCGATACCACGGCTGTAGCCGGCTTCCTTGAGCTAAGTGTATTGCCTACGACGTTTGCGCTAGCTGAGGCCAACGGTACGAGCCTGATCGCTGCCGTATTCAATAATGCAGGCACGCAGCAGGGTACTAACTTTTCAGTAGGCACGACGCTCAACTCCACTACCTACCCGCAGGTCAAGCTCTGCAACGATGGCATCGGCTACTGGCTGGCCTGGTTCTCGTCGACCGCAAACGGCCTCTTCGTGATAACGATCGCCGCGTCAGGAACCGCGGGCGCTTCTGCCTCCGCCCTGGGAGGCTCCACATTGTCCGCGTCGACCTACGCACTCGACGCCGAGATCGTGAATGGCATGCTCGTGGCGCTGGCGGCTTCGAGCGGAACGGCAGGACAATTCTGGATGACAGTGGGTTTGCCAGATGCCTCACTCGGCATTGTCAACCCGTACTCGCGCACGGCTCCTGCCGCCTTTGGCGCTGCTGCAGCCACGACGGGTACCAACTGGCCGCGCATCATATCGGGAGGCGGCGGTCTCTACACGGGAGCGGGCGGCCCGACAGGGCAGCCGTCCATATCTCCGGTCTGCGGCGACTTCACGGTCATCCTGGCGTATGACCAGCAGAACGTCGGCGGCACGTTCATCGGCGTGCAGAAGGTTGAAGCATCCGCTATCCTGGGCGTGGCGCTGAGTGGCGTTGCGGGCAGCAGTCCCGGCTCGCAGCTCTACATCAACCCCGGCCCCGGCGAGTACCCCACGAACACGATTGGCGGCACACCTGGAACGTCATTCAACCACATCGGTCTCACTCCGGCAGGAACTTCAGGTGCGCTTTATCCGAACGGTATATCCGGTACGGGTATTGGCGGCTCGGCAGGCGGCGGTTCGTCCGCCGGCTTCCAGGCGGGTGACATCAAGATCGCAGCGGGCCTCTCCACTACGCAATTCGGTTTCCTGCTCGCGTTCGGGCAAGCCATCAGCCGCTCCGCCTTCCCTGCGCTGTTCGCTGCCATCGGCACGACCTTCGGCGTGGGCGACGGTTCGACGACGTTCAACGTTCCTGACCTGCGTGGCCGTATCCCGGCGGGCCTCGACGCGATGGGAGGGACGCCTGCGAACAGGCTGGGCTCGGGAAACAGCGGAGGCATCACGGGAGCTGCGACGCTGGGCGCGAACGGCGGCCAGCAGTCGCACACGCTAGCATCATCGGAGCAGGCTGACTCCAGCTCTATCTTCATCGTAAACACCAGCTCCGTGGGCGCCAACTTCGGCTTCGCCGACAGCAGCCCTGTGGGCCAAGCGTTGTACGCCAATCCGACGGTTGGCTTCGGTAACGGCGCGCATAACAATGTGCAGCCGACAATCTGCCTGAACATATTCATAAAGACGTAAGAGGAAGAGGAGGCTAATATGGAGAAGACCCTGACAGTAACATGGAAGGTTGTCAGCTCGGACCCGGCGCTAGGGACCGTGCGCGTCGAATACTCGTGCGAGGGCGCCGAGAAGGTGATGCCACATATCATCTTCCTGCAGAAGGATGGCCCGCCGCTCGAAGAGCTGATCGCCCGCAATGTACCGTGGCAGCACTTCGCCTACGTACTCCATGTCACGAAGGCCAACGTAGCGGAGCACGTAGGCAAAAGCGGCACGCTGTCGAGGGACATCAAAATCATCTGAAGCTGAACAAAGAGAAAGCGGGGAACGGAATGATCGAGGACAAAGCCTATCAAGAGGCTACGGCCGAAAACCTGTTCCGTGACAAGGCAAACGATCCACGCTTCACGGTACGCGCTCGCCAGTGGTCCATCTATGGCCCCGTCCTGCTCTCCGCCATTTTGGCGGCTGCCGGTGTTGGCACGATGTGGATGCTGAACCGCGTCACGGATAACTTCGACAAGCTTGAAAAATCGGTGTGGGCTCTCAAGGATGACATGAATACGCAAATAAACAGCATACGACTCAGCTTCACGATACAGCAAGGTCAGATCAGCCAGCAGGCCCAGCACACGACCGACCTGTCGACGATCCTCGACCACCGCATCGACAGCGTCGGCGACCAGGTCCGCAAGAACTCGGGCGACATCACTGACCTGCAGAAACGGGTCTACACGATGCCGGGCCAGATGTACGGAGGAAGCACGAAATGATAAATCCGCCGCAAGTGCGCGACCTGATCGTGTACCCCACGCTCGACCTTATGGCGCTGCACAAGACGCTTGACCAGCGCGAGGCGGCTATGCAGCTCCTCATGGGAACCGCCATGCAGGAGTCAGGATGCGGCGACGACATCGCCCAGCTAGGCGGCGGACCCGCGCTCGGCATCTGGCAGATGGAGCCGCCGACGTTCGACCTCGTGGTCAGCTGGACGCGAGCCAACCGCGCCGATCTCTACGCCAAGCTAGGCCTGCACTGTGGTCCGCTGTCCTCGGACTCGCTACCGGGCGACCTCTACCTCGGATGCTGGACGGCGCGCCTGCTGTACTACTCTGTGCCTGAAGCGCTTCCGGCGAAGGATGACGCGGTAGCACAGGCTGCCTATTACAAGCAATACTACAACTCGCCGAAGGGTGCGGCGACGATCGCCGAGTTTACGGCCAACTGGCACAAGGCAATGAGCCTGCTGGCCTGACAGAGGTCGGACTTCCCCGACGTTCAAACGACAGGAGGCAAATCGTATGGACCCCAAGGTACAATCGATCCTGACCAGCGCAGGGCTAATCATCGGCACCATTCTGGGCCTGCTGGCCGCGATGGGCAAGATCAGCCAGGCAGATGCGTCGAACCTGCAGAACGAGATCATGGCGGCGATCGCTGCGTGCGTGACGCTCGGCATCGCGCTGCTGAAACTCCTCCCGCACACCGACGCCAACGTTGCCAAGGCTGCGGCCGAGGTTCCGGGCGTGACTGTGACCGTAAAGCCGCTCGCGGCCAGCAAGGACATGGTCGCCGTCGCGAACGACAACAACAACAAGGTCAAGCTCGCGGCCTGACGGCTGCTCCCCCTGCCTCCCCCGCCAGGGAGCAGGGGGCTTTCCTTCCCGGGAGGTTTCGATGACAGTAACTCCGAGAGGGCGTCGCCTGGGCGCCAAGGTTCCGCTCGTACAGCCGCATCGTCCACGCTTCTCTGCGCAGCCGCTCTTCGCGGCAGCACCCCCGCCTCCGGCCGAGGGGGGCGTGGAAAATCCGCGTGAGATTTGGGACCAGGGTCAGGAGGGCTCGTGCGTGGCCCACGCTTTCGCCCGGCCGTTGGCGCACGTCTTCCGCCAGTTCATGCCGGCGCGACAGTTCGTCTACAATACGGCGCGCCAGAACGAGGGCGACTTCGACCGGGACGAAGGCTGCTTCAGCGATACGGTCTCGAAGATCGTGCTCGCAGGCGTCTACGACGAGAGCGCCTTCGCCTACGGCCCGCAAAACCTCTACGTGAAGCCGCCTGCCCCGGCAGGCACGCTCTACAGGTACGAGAACGATGAACGCATCGACAGCCCCGAAGAGCTGATGGTGGCGCTCGCCATGACGGGCTCCGTGCCGTTGCCCTTCACCATGCAGATAGCAGACTACTTCGACGGCCTCGAAGCGGGCGGCCCCACGGCGTCCGTCTACGCCAACCCCAAGTCAGGCGCCAAGTTCATCGGCGGCCACGGTATGGCCATCGAGCACTTCTGGCAGGACTTCTACTCGACGCCGATGTTCGAGGCGTCAGGTCTCAGCAAGAATGAGATTGGGCCATTTGTGCTGAAGGTCGCCAACCAGTGGAACGTGACCTTCGGCGATAAAGGTTACTTCTACGTCGACGGCGAGCACGTGCTGTCGTTCAACGACGTGCACAGGCCCACCATCCTGCAGACCGCATACTCCGCTACGGGCGGCCCCGTGCCCGTGTACAACGGAGTCATCATCACGGGGCGACAACTCTGAAGGAGGCAACATTGAAACTTTTCATTCTGCTCTTCATCATGCTGGCGCTTCTCGTCGTGGCGCTCCTCTGGCATCCGACCTTCCGATGGTCGAGGCACACGGGCCTGCTCCGACGCTCTACCAGCCTGCTGATGCTCATCTTGGCACTGCCATTCGCCCTCGCAGCGTGCAGCAGTACGACGACCACAACTCCCGTCGTGACCTCTACGGGCGTTGCGAACCTCATCCAGCAGGGCGTGCAGACCGCCTGCGGATACCAGGTCGACATCGACACGGCCGTGGCCCTCGCAGGCACGGTCTTCCCGGTCACGGGGCCGATCGACGCGGCCGTTGCCGCGGTCGTCCAGGGAGTGTGCTCGGCGCTGCTTGCGCAGCCCCCGGCCGCAGCCTCGTGGAAGTACCCGGCGAAGGCTGCGGCACCGCCCGTCTACAAAGGCGTGCCGATCGTGGCCAAGCCCTTCAAGGGCTCCTGAGAAGGAGCGGATAGCCTGGAGGTGCCTCCCCCTTCGGGAATGATCGCTCCGGGGCGCCGGCTGAAAAGCTGGCGCCCCACTTTTATTTGAAGAAGACGCTTTACAGGTCATTTCGTTCATGGCATGAAGATCATATCAACAGGACCACGAGGGCCGCTGTCCGCAAGATCGAGCGCAAGGTAGGTCACACGGGTCGGATGAGGCAGCGGGCTACTTGCCGCTAAAACCCTTCCTAGCTGTAAGGCCAAAAAGGCCCCTCCTTCCCGGGAGGGGCCTTTTTCGTATCTGAAGGTCGGTTTAAGGCCGGGAAAAAGAGGCTAGGACAGCCAATTCTGCAGCATCCTTGGGGTCGGATAGGCCGACATAGCTCAGGAAGGCTAATCCTGCTAGGAAGGGCCTCTAAAGCCCTTCTCCGTCAGCGGCCCGACCACACGATCAGGAACTCGGCTACTACCAGGGTGATGCAGAAGCCTACCACAAAGAGGGCTACGCCCTCCACCCTGTTCGGCCTCATCGAAGCCGCTCCGCGTTCATCAGAAAGGTCGCCAGCCCGTAGACGACGAGCAGGCTACCCAGGAGCAGGACGGCCGCCACGATGACGTGCTTCACAGCTTGCTCCCCTTCAGCACGCCATCCAGGCTCAGCCCCCTGCCCCCGCGCTCGGGCTCGCCCTTCAGCCGGAGCACCCAATCGGAAGAGGACTTCTTGTCGGGTTCCGGCGGCGTGATAGTAACCTCGTGGCCGGAGGCGTGGCGGAAGAGCAGGGGGGAAACGCCACCCACGCGGACGAAGTTGTACTTCTTTAGGACCAGGCCGATATGGCTGTTGACGATGTAGTTTGCCGCCACGCCTCCGCTCTCTACCGCACGCCCTACCTTGCTCTTTGCCGCGGTTGTTAGGCCGCGGTGTCCGCCCGACTTCAGGTCCAGGTTGATTGCCGTTATCTCAAGGCTGTTGTGCGTTCCGAGGTAGTACCACACGCGCGGGTCGTACCACGCCTCGAACTCGGCCATGTTGCTGAAGCGCTTGATGATGTGGACGTCTTTGTCGTCGTCCGGCTTGCGCGTCCATACCTCGACGGGTGCGTCGCGGTTGGAGATCAGCGCGTCGATCTTGGCCATGGTTCCCTCCTTGCTCTCGTCGTCCGCCTTCGGCATAGTGTACTCGCGCTTGCCGGAGCGCTGCTCCGCCAGGATGCGGTCGATGGCCGCGTCCGTCTCGGTAGTCCGCTGGCGGCGCAGGAAGGCCGGTATGCCCATGCCGTCGTCAGGCTCGGCCTTAGACGCAACATCTGTCTGCGTGGATGGCGGCGCGTTGTACATCCTACACTCCTGGCTCTGCAGCTTGCGCTTCGTCTATCATGTTTTGAGGATCATCTTCATCCTCTTCCACAGCTTCCAGCTCATCGGCCCAGCTGGCCAGCGCTTCCTGGCGTTCGTTCAGCAGCTCGCCCGTGGGGCCTGCCCGCAGGCTCTCAGGCATGTTATTGAACTTCTCGTCCTGCTCCTCGGCGAGCGAGCGTACCTCTTCAGCCACACCATCTATCGCTGACTTCAGGTCCTCGGCTCCCATCTCGACACTGAGGTTGTCGAGCTGCTGCTGCAGGAAAGCGACCGAGGCCGCGAACGATCCAGGCGGGAGCGTCTGCCAGCGCTCGGGCGGTGTCTTGCTGTAGCGCTTGACGCCTGACATGCGGCCGGGCATGCGGTTCGCCCACCACCAATAACTGTCACCCTTCTTGATGCCGTGTTCCCTGCGCGCCTTGCGCGCCTTCTTCACGAAGTGGACGCGTGGCATTACGAGTTACCCCACGTGTCGAAGGGCGCGTCATTGTCTAACAATGAGAGCATTATAGCTCTCGCCAGCTGCTTGGCAGAGTGCCGCTGCTTGGCGGGCTGCTGCGGCTTATCAGCCTGCCTCCGCACGCCGCGCTTGTCGGCCTCGGCAAGCAGCCCTCTCCAGCAGGGGCAGGTCTCTTCCAGGTAGGCGTCAACCGTCGTACCTTTCATCTTGTCGATGTAGATCACGTCATCGGCCCACCTCCGCAGGTAGCGGATCGTATTCACGACGTGCGAGGCTTCCATCTCGCGCAGGTGGTAGCGCCGCCCGTCGCTCGTCATCCACACGCCCTCCTTGACGCGGGCCATGTGCTTCAGGTAGTTGTCCTTCATCGTCCTTGCTCCTTGCTCTCAGCTTCTCTTTCTATCGCTTCGTTGACCTCGCCTTTTGCCGGCCAGCTCTCGTGCGTCAGCCCGTAGACCGTTTTGTCGTGGTCATTCGTCGCCTGCGCGATGACCCTTGCGCACCTGATGTGGAAGGTCACGCCGTTGCGGCTGTTCGAGACCGTCAGCTCTCTGGGGCCTATTCCGATCAGGCACCAGGCGCAGAAGCTCATCAGCTCAGGCAGCGGCAGCCGGCGCAGTGGCTTGGCGTTGATCCAGTGGCCCGCACCTTGCTTGGCTCCGGGACCTTCCTCGGCGTCCCAGCGCACCAGGATGCGCCGCCCGGAGGCGGAGACCTCCAGCACGCGGCCCTGCACGGGTGCCTTCGCGTAGACCCCGACCGCGAACTCAACACGGTCATCGGCCCTCAGCTCACCTATCTTCATCGCTCGCTCCTCCTACGGCGCAGCAGGCCCAAAGGACCAGCGCGCCCGCCAACGAAAGACCTCCCAAGAGAGTAGCCCACAACATGTCACTTCGCTCCTATGTCGTCACGCATGAAGGTGAGCGTCTTCCTGGCCCGCGTGTCGCGGACGTACATCAAGTTGCGCTCCTGCTCGTACTGCCAGTCCTGCCGCGCCCAGGGCGACGGCATAAGCTCCTGACACCACACCGCCACGTTGTTCCACTCGCGGCCCTTGGCCTTATGACAGGTGCTCAGCGTCAGGACGCCGTTGCTGTCGGAGAAAAGGTCCTCGATGCGGCCCAGCAGCTTGGAGATAGTCCGCTCGTTCTCCTTCAGCGCGTCGACGAAGGTGAGCAGGCAGGCCACGCGGTCGCTTACGCCCTCGGCCTTGCGCTCCTCACCCTTCGCCATGTACGCCTCGACCTCGCGGTCACGGTAGCGCTGCAACTTCGACACGAGGCCCGCCGTGGGCTCCTTGCCTTCCTCCTTGGCCGTAACGTCGTCGATCGTCCTTGCATTCATCTTCTTCACGAGTGCTGCCAACCCACGGCCGATCTCGGAGCCGAGCACGTGGCAGGCGCGGCCCTTCGAGATGATGTGGTAGGCAAGCTCCACGAGCGGGGCTACGTTGCGGCACAGGATGGCGTCATGGTTCCCGAGGAGCTTCAGAGTGTCGGCAACGCCCACGCCGCGGCGGACCTCGCCCTCCTCGTTGCCCTCGTGGACCTCGAAGTACGGGACGATCTCGCGCGCTAAAGTACCGACAGCCTTCGGGCAACGGTAGCTGACCGTGAGCGGCAACTCGACCGCGTTGAACTCCTTGCGGATGAGGTCGATAGCGTCGTGGCTCGCTCCCGTGAAGCCGTAGATGGCCTGCCTGGGATCGCCCACAGCGTAGAGGAAGCCGCCGGGACGCAGCGCCTTCTTGGCGAGCGCGCGGCGGACCGGGTTGGTATCCTGCGCCTCGTCAACGTAGATGCGGTCCTGCTGGAAGAGCGAGAGCTTCCACAGGAGCGGGAGGTACAACATGTCGTCGTAGTCGATGATGCCGACCTTGGCGCGCTCGTTGGAGTGCTCCAGCAGCTCGCGCGACAGCTCGATTGCGCGCTCGATCGAGGCCTCCTCGCTCTCCAGGGTGAGGTCGTGGTGGTCGATGAGGCTCCGCCACGCGAAGGTCTCGTCGGCGCAGAGCACCCCTACCCCCTGCCCCTTCGCTATGGACACCAGGTCGCAGCAGAAGGTCGCGTACATGGTCCGCGTCTCCTCACCCCACAGCTCGCGCGTGAGATCGCGCAGCTTGTTGCCGCTGGGGTCTACCTTCCGGTTCAGCCTCTTCAGGACCGCGCCGAAGCCCAGCCCGTGGAAGGTCATGATACGCACATTGCGGAAGTCGCGGCCCATCTCAAGCTTCAGAAGCTCCAGGGAGGCCTTGGCCTCCTTCACGATGGCCGCGTTGAAAGCCAGCACCAGGACGCGCTCGTGCTCCGGTATCTTCACGAGCGAGCGCAGGATGGTCGTCGACTTGCCGGAGCCTGCGACCGCGATCAGGACGCAGGAGCCCTTGCGGCCCTCGACGAAGCCGAAGAAGTCCGACTGCTTCTGCGAAGGGACGAAGGGCTTGAACTTGAGGGCGCTCATGACCGCACCTCCTCGTTGGCCATCTCGGCGAACGGGTACTTGCTTATGGGAGCCACGCTCACCTTGCCGAAGTAGCGGCTGTTCAGGATGTACTGCAGGACGATCGTGGAGACCTCCGTACAGAGCACCGCCTCGTACTGGCGGAAGCCGAAGCCGAACGCCGACTTTGCCGCGTCCTTTCCAAACTCCTTGCGGAGGAACCGGATGACCGGCGTCTGGTAGGCGGCCGCGTCGCAGTTGTCGAGGACGATCACTGATCTGTAGGTCATCGTCCAGCCTCCGCTCCGAAGTAGAAATCGATGATGAGCTGCGCGCTCTCGCGCGTTTCGACCGTCACAGTGAAGCAGGGGTTTCCGCCGCCCGGACCGTTTTCCTCCACCTGGAAGTCCAGCCGGCAGTCACGCAGCATGGCCTCGAAGGCCGCGCGGTTCTCGTCAGGCATGTCGATTGTCATGTACAAGCTCATTCTCCTTCTGATCCTCTCCCGCCGGGGGTCGTCGCCTTGGTCCGCGGAAGCAGGGGGATTATAGGCGGTCGCGTAGGCAACTGTAAACAGCCGAGAAACCCCGTGAAACCGGGCATTCCCGAGAGGCCCAGCCGATCAGGCTCATCTCGGAGTACCAGACGCAGCCCCTCTCGGGCGTGCAGTTGCCGAGGAACCAGACGGCCGCGGCGAATGACCATACGACCAGGATGAAGCGCATTTTCGCCCGTGACGTCATCTGACAGCCCTCCGCGGCTCTACGTTACGTGACCTCGCGTGAACGTAGCAGACGGCGATCGTCGTCCGCATCTGCTGCGCCGGCCGCGGGCAGCGGTGGTCGTGCCGCATCCACTCGTAGTACGGGCATGTAGGCTTGCCTCGTACGAGCGCCTCGCAGCGTCTCTCGCCCTCGGCGACGTTCTCTGGTCCCCGGTGGTTGCTCACGTCCCGCTCCTCGCTATGCAGTCGCGCACGACCTGCGGTTGCCTCTTCACGTAGGAGAGCAACAGCCTGGCGTCGTGGACTACTACGCTCATAGCTACCTTGCCGCGCTGCTCCTCGTCAAGCATGTTCAGGAGGTAGTCGACAGCCTGACAGACGCTCCTGCTCTCGGCCGCCATCTGCGATGGGTTCAAGCGCTTCACAGGTCTCTCTTCGACCTGTTCATGGTTGCCTCCATCTTCTTCAGGTTCTCCCGCAGCTGCTTGAACGGATTATCGTTCTCCCAGCACGTGGCGTGCCGGGCGCGGCCGTCCTTGTTCTGGATCGAATAGACGAGCTGCCCCGGCAGGATAGGCTTCATGCAGATGCCGCAGAGATCGTCAACGGGCTCCGGGAAGAAGTTCTTTGTCATCACAGCTCCTCTATCATCGTGTCAAGCTCGTTCAGGTCTTCGGCCTCGCGCGCCAGTGCAGCCGTCCACTTGGCTTCATCGCGGAACTTCCGCACGGCATCGTCGATCAGCGTGTGGATGTAGTGCGGGTCCAGTGCGTCCAGCTCCCAGCACTCCTCACCATACTCGGCCACGTAGGCGGGCGTCTTGCTGTCCGTCTCCTTGGCGTAGTTGGGCGGCGGGTTGAACTCCTCGACTTGCTCCATGTTCAGCGCGATACGGATGACCGTGATCGGGACGCCCGCAAACATTGAGAGGCGATGGAAGTTGTCGCGCGTCATGTCGATGCCGGCCGGATCATGGTCGGCGAGGTGCAGCACGATCGGCCTCTGCCCGTCGCGGATGTAGCCGGCGAAGCGCTGCCCGGCGCGCCACTGCTCCGACTGCGAGTTGTAGCCCTTGGTAGAGAAGAAGTTGATGCGGAGGCGGTTGCATACGTCGCCGATGACACCCTCCATGGCCTGCTTCTCCGACCAGGCTTCGAGGCGGCAGGGCTGATCCTGCCATAGGTCAAGCCGGTAGTCGGCGCGGAGGCGCTGCATTCCAGGCTTGATGCCGGTCTGCGTCTCCAGCCCCATCAGGTTGCGCCCCCTGTCCTCGATCGCCGTCCAGGACACGAGCCCTGCCATACGGCCCTCATTGATAAGACGCCCCAGCCGCTCGTACTGCTGGTACGTGTTCTCCGGGATCATGCCTCGCGCAACCATGCGGTAATAGAGCTGCCGCAGCGTCAGCGAGAAGCCGTCGCGCTCGTACTCGCCGATGACCTGCAGCGCCTTGCCCAGCGTGTCCAGGCTTTTGGAGCTGAAGCTCTTCGGCTCGTAGCAAATGAAAGTACCCTTCTCGTCGTTCATGTCAACTTTCCAGTCCTGATCCTTGCCCCCATATCTCGGGCATCAGCTGCCAGTCTACGGTAGGCTACAGCCGCCTCTGAACCTGCGACATTGGTGAGGCCTACGTCGTTCATGAGGTCCTCATACCTACGGTCATACTCGCGTGCGGCCCGCTCAAGGTGCCGCCGCAGCATGATCTTTTCGTGTTCGGTCATAGTTGTATGTCCTTCGACCCTGTGATCCTCTTCTCGTTTCCGCCCTTGCGGTCGGCCTGCGGGTCGATGCCGACCTTCTCGGCTGCGTCCACGCCCGAGTAGTAGGCGGATACATCCCGGTTGTCCTTGCGGCCGTAGCTCACCCTGCCTACGCGCCGCCTGGCGTTGCGCTCCTCCTTCTTGCGCTCCTCTTCTGCCATCTTCGCTGCCTCCTCCGGGTGCTCCTCGCACCACTGCGTCCACTCGCGTAGCTCCCGCTCGCGCTCCTCTGCGTACTTCTGCCGTGCAGCGCGCCGCTCAGCTGACCAGCCCTCGCCATGGATGAAGTCGGCGTTGGCGTCTGCCTCCGACTGCGTGAACGAGGCAAGGGCAAGCGCCCTGCTCGTCGACGCCCCAGAAGCCGCGCGCTCGGCCCTGCGCTGGGCCTGTCGCTCCTTGGCCAACAGCTCCTCGCGCCGGTCCTGCAGCTTCGACACGATGCCCGCGGCGCAGCCCTGGCGGAAGGAATGTGCCCAGTTACCCCGCATGTCAAGCTCCAGGGAGCTGGCTTCGTTCTTGACATGCAGCTGCTCCTTCAGGATACGCTCGATAGCCCCCTGAAGGTACTGCGCCATAACGACGGTCGTACGTACGTTCACGGTGCGCCCGACAAGAGCGTGCCGGCGACGTATGGCGTGGACCTCGCGCATGCCGACGTAGACACCGCCCACGCGGTGTGTCTGCTTCACCTTTTCAGGCGTGCGGAACTTCTGCGACCAGTAGAGGCAGAAGTTGAGTTCAGCCGTCGCCTGCCAAAGCTCGCGTACGTAGGAGTAGAAACCGCCTTCGACCAGGCTCTTCTCGCGCTTCCCCTCCTGACCCACGTTGCCCTCGACAGTAGCCTGGTCGAGGTTGTGCTTGGCCATAAGGGCCTGCGCCTTACCCATCGCGGCCTCTGCCTCGGCCGGCGTACCGGCCTTGGCGGCGAGGTTCAGAAGCTTCTGGATCGTCTCGGCTGCCTTCAGGTCGGCCTCGTTCATCTGTCCGCTCACTCTCCCATCTCCCTCACCTTGGCGAGAAGCTCCCGTAGCAGCATGGCGAGCCTCCTGCGATTGTTCGTGCTCATGCCTTCATCCACCAACTCTTCGGCTGCTTCCCTGGTCGCCTCGAAGAGCCTCTCCAGCACATTGCGTCGCCGCTCGGCCCATTGGATTGCCTCGGCCGCAGCCCACGCCCTGGCAGAGGTCTCCCCCCGGACGTAGCTCAGCTCGTCAAAGCCGCCCAGGCTGTAGCCTATCAGCTGTGCGAATTGCTCGCGATCCTCAACGCTGAACTTCATGGCGGCAATCTTGTTCATGTCATAGCCGCCATGGTCGAGGAGGAAGACCACGATCTTGTTCTCCTCGAACCGCAACACACCATGCTCCTCCAGAATGACGGGCTGTACCGGACGCTCGCTCATCGCAGACCTCCCTTAGCGGTCGCCCGGCGGCGGTAGCGTTGGCGCTTACGCTTGGGCTTGTGGAGCAGGGGGAGCCTCGGCTGCCACTCGGGCCACTCGGGCGTGCCCCCTGCCTTCCTCTGCTTCGGTTCCATGTCACGCTGGAAGTCGAGCATGGCCCCCCACACGCGGAGGTAGGCGGACTTCCGCAGGTTGTGCCCGACACTGTCCTTGAAGTTGGTGTAGTCCAGCTCCTCGATGCTGCGCGTTATAGCGCGAACGACTACGTACGACGGCACGTGCCCCCTGAAGCCATAGTCACTGGCAGGCGTCTTGATCTCTGTGACCGGGTAGCCCGAGCCCACGAACCGCTGCACGTCACCTTTTGCCCGACCTCGCACCAGGAGATAGCCCATACGCCTGTAGTGCTCCTCGTGCGGCTGCACGATGGAGACGAAGGCGTTGCTTGTGAAGACCCACATGACCTCAGCCCTCCATCTTCGTGGTGCTGTCGGGCGGCAGGACGGTCCAGCCGAAACTGGCCCAGCGTGCCGTCGTCGGTTGCCAGCGCTTTCCGTCCGCGGCACTAAGCTCGACGCGGCGGCGCTCACGCCACATGCTGTAGAGCTTTGCAGCGTCGTCCGCGGTGCGCGGCCAGCAGCTATCGTAGCGCAGCATGTCAAAGGGAAACTCGCCGCACCCTTCCACCACGAACGTGAAGCTGTATTGCTTCTCAAGCACTGCGAACTTCAAATATGTACTCAAGTAATTCTCCTTGCTCTGTTTCGAGGGTCGCATGTCGGCTCCCTCTGACAGCTCAAGCCCGCTCCAGGTTCTCAGGCCTGGGCGGGCTTTTGCTGCAAAGGCTCTTGTCAGAGCGTCACGTCGAACCAATCCTCCTTGCCCGGCGCAGAGGAGTTTTTCAGTATCCCCTTGGCTTTACAAGCTCGGACCACCCAGCTGTACGAAGTGCTGGAATAACCAGCACTTTCGCACCACGCGGCGATCAGCTTTCTGTCGAGCGTCTTTACCTTAGCCGTTCGCAGATGCTCGGCGAACTTCTCTATCATTTTGGTATTGAAGTTCGTTTTGGGCTTGCGTGAACGTTTGACGTTCACCTCGGTCTGGTCTCCAACCACCTCTATAGAGCAGACGGTTGCGGCCCCTTCCAAGGCCTTCAAGATTGTCGCCAAGTTATCATTACCCTCGATGAGGATAGCGACCTTGTACGACGTTTGCTTGGCGACCATTTTTAGCCCTTCAGGCTCAACCACGCACTGAGGTTGACCCGGAGCCGCGGGTCGGGCGAGCCCTCGACGGGCTGCGCGCCGTGCGTCGTGTCGACGGCGAGCGTCTTGCCACTGGCGCTCGGGCTATAGGTCGCGTCCTTGTCGAAAGGAACCTCGATCATGACGACCTTGCGCTTGGCGTCGTAGCTCATCTTCACTGCCATAACTCTCTCCTTGCTCTCTCACGTTAGCGGGGCCGACGGAAATGCCTTCCCCTACCACCTCAAGCCCGCTCCAGGTTCTCAGGCCTGGGCGGGCTTTGCGAGGGAAAGAGGTTTTCAGCGAGCGCGTACCTTGGCAAGGACCGCGTCGCTCCACAGGGAAACGTTCCCGGTCTCGACGTTCTGCATGCGCACGCAGTATTTCGGGCGCGACAGCTCGAAGCCGATCAGCCGCCACATGGAGCCCTTGAGGACGATCTCTTTGCGGTAGTGCTCCGGCCGTACGTTGTAGCTGGAGCAGTGCAGCTCGAAGGCTGCCTTCTGCTGCGTCTCTACCGCGTCCACGTCGTTGATGCTGACCTGGAATTTCAACGTAGCCTGTAGCGGCTGGAAGGAGCCGCCCGCCTCCCGGATGGTGAGGCCGTACTTCTGCGCGAGGACCCGCATGCTCTCCCGCATTTCCACGTGCAGCTTGCGGACCGTTCCTTTATCCAAGGTTGTGATTATCGTCATCTTCTCTCCTTCTCCGTCAGTCGCCGGGCTCCGCGTCGGGAGGTCCCGTCTGATGAGCAGGATTATAGCAGACTGTAGGCAGGAGTAAACAGCCGAAAAAGAGCAGTAAAACCGGGCTTTATTCCATGGTCGGGGGAAGGACCGGATACCCGCGGCCCCGCCAGAACTCCACGAGGCGCGGGTCCGTCTCTCGCTCGAAGTGCATCACGGTCGGCCGCGACACGCCGATCGATCGGCCTATCTCTTCGAGCGTCTTGCCGGAGCGGCGACGCAACAGGCGCAGCACCTCGCGCCCGTGGACCGGGTACGTAATACGCGCAGCACCTTTCGGCACAGGACGACGGCCCAGCTCCATCCACGAATAATATTGCCGGCTGCGCTTGAATGTCCGCGCGGCTTGCGTCTGGTTCATTCGTTTGCGCGAGCGCCACAGGAAGAGGCGCTCCGCTTCCGTCAGCATGAAGCCCTCCTCGTCGCAGCCCTTCAACTCGTCAGCCATCTCAACACCCTCTTTGTAGGAAACGCGACGCTGTTCCAGACTTCGGCGATCGTTCTGGCGCGCTCGCGTGTCATGCCCTGCTCGTGAAGCTCCTGCAGATGGGCAGGGGGGATGAGTGCGTAGTCGTCGCCGACCTTCGCCAGCAGGCAACACCTCCCCCCTGTCCTTGCCCATGACGTAAGCCAGAGCTTCTGCTCCGTCGTGAAATGCTCGAACCTGAGCGGTCCTCCGCGCTGCGGCCAGCGATACGCGTGCTTCAGCTCAACCCATGACGTCTTGGCTCTCCATTCCGGCACCGCGCTTTCAGGCAGCACCATCCTGTCTACCTGGTCGAAGGTCATAAGCTTGCCGTCGTCAGTGTGCGCCTTTCCGAGATGGTAGCGTATCGTCTCCATCCTGTGCGGGTAGCGCAGCAGGCAGCATTCGTCAGGTATGCCGCTTTCCATCGGGCTTTCGATGTCCTGCACGATGCCGAACGGGCGCAGCTTCAGGCCGAACTCGTGGCGTAGGTCCTTCTCGCTCATGGCAGCAGCGCCCTGAGCTTGGCCCTGCCTCGCGACGCCTGCGCGCGCAGCGTGCCCTGCGGCAGTCCCAGTGCCTCGGCCGCCTCCGTGCGTCCGCCGAGCAGCTCAGTCGCGACCAGGGCCACGCGCATCTTGACGTCGATGGCGGCGAGCGCCTTCTTCATGTCCTTCAGCTCGACGCCGCGGTCGGGCGGCGGGGTGCCGCAGGCTATGTCGCGGCGATCCTCCAGCCTATCCGCGTTGCACTCGGCCGATCGCCTGCGCGCCTTCCTGATGTCGCTGACGTGCGTGTTCTTGGCTATGGTGAACAGCCACGCCCGCATGCCCTCGGGGTGCGCCTCGTCGAAGCTCCCCCGGGCGCGCAGCGCCTTCACGAACGTGTCCTGGGCGAGGTCGTAGCCGCGGTCGCGGTCACGCGTCAGGTGGACGGCGAAGCCCACAACGTTCAGGAAGAGGTCTTGCAGCTGCCGATTGAACTCCTTCTCTGTCATCTCTGCCCCCGCAGCTCCTCTTCGATGATGAATAACAGGCCCTTCTGCTTATCCGTCAGGAAGCCCTTCTCCTCGAACCATGAGTACAGGTCGGCTACCGTGTCGGCCCTCTTGCCCCTCGGGTCCATCTTGTACACGTTCTCGAAGGCCTCCCTGATCTCCCTGAAAGCGTCCGCGTCGGTCTTCGTGGCGTCGTGCCTGCCCTCCGGGTTGTCCTCCAGGTCGATCCTGACGGCCCGGTTGAAGAAGCGGTCCCACGCGACGCCGTCCGCCTCCATCATAGCGTTGGCGCGGCGCATCGCCGACAGGGCCTCGGCATCCACGTCCGACGTGGTCATTACGAGGAGCTTCTGCAGGAGGCGGAACTTCTTAAGCTTCATCGTCCCTCTCCGTGCGCCTTCATCCATTCCAGCTTGCGCCCGAGGTAGATGCCCGCATTCATCTCCAGGGTACGCGCCTCCGGGAACTGCTCCAGTGTCGGGTCCAGGATGCGGCCATCTTTCAATGTCACCCAAGCGTGGAACGTCCTGCCGATCACCTCACCTTTGACGTTTGTAGCCCATACATCTCCCGTAGTCAGCACACAGGGTACGCCAACGACGTTAAGCATAGGCACGAGCGCCGCCGTGAGCTTCAGGCATTTGCCGCGTGAGTTGTGTCCATCAAGTGCGGTCTCCTTGAAGAGCATGGTGAAGTAGACCAGCTCGCGGTCGTTTACAACTTTTTTCACGGCTCTCCCTCTTTCCACTTACGATCGAAGTCAAGCATGGCTTCTTCGGCAGAGTCACCTACACCTAAGATACCGGGCACTCCCGGAAAGTCAGATGGATACTCAGCAATCCATTTCCGAAGGTTGAAGCGGAGCGTAGGCCTGTGCAGGACGCTTGGCCTGGTGGCCTGCGCGCTTATCCCAGACAACATGTCCCTGAAGTCGATCGTCAGCTGCTCCGCCAGGATGCGCTGTTGGATTTCATCGAGCGCGCTCATATCTGCCCCTTCTTCCGCATATCCACG
>Ga0265338_10004722_pt1 | contig 18243 bp, 19 predicted proteins | sample 42126metaG_FD_193579 | JGI IMG/M metagenome (GOLD analysis project Ga0265338, IMG submission 193579) | Rhizosphere microbial communities from Carex aquatilis grown in University of Washington, Seatle, WA, United States - 4-21-26 metaG | ecosystem: Host-associated > Plants > Roots > Rhizosphere... | reverse complement strand
GGCCGCCGCCCGGCCGGCCAGCCGCCGGGCGGCGGGCGGGCCGCCGATCACCTGGTACCACGGCTGCCGCGGCGCCGCGTCGGCGGGCGGCCCCGGCTGCGGCCGGGCGACCGTGTCGGCCGGCGCCGCGCCGAAGGGCGCTTCCCTGATCCTGGCCCGCCCGATGCCACCGCCAGCGGCGCCCCGGCCGGTGCCGCCCCGGGCGGCACTGCCCTGGCCAGGGGTGTAGTTCCGGGGCAGCGGCGGCGGGGCACCTCCGCCAGGCCGGACAGCCGGGCCACCCGGGCGCAGCGGAGTGCCACCGGTCCGGACGGTGGGGCTGCCGGGCCGTACGGGTATGTCACCCGGCCTGGCCGTCGCGTCCCTGGGCCTGACGGCGGCGACCCGCGGCTGTGGCCCGGTTGGTTGCGGTGCGCGCCTCGGCAGTCCCGCAGGCGGCTGTAGCGGGGGCGGGCCCGGCGGTTGGCCCGGTGCCCGGCCGTACGGCTGGCCCGGTGCCCCGGCACCGGCGGCAACGCGGCCCGCGCGCCCGCTGCCGGCTGCGTTCCGGCGATGCCGACCGCCGGCATCCGGGCCGGCCGCCCGGGAATCCCGTGGCCCGCCCCGGCCCTGCGCGCCGAAACCGCCCTGCGAACCGAACCGCCAGCCGACGAGACGGCCAAGCCGCTCGAATAGGCGTAGCCGCATACTCGGACTCCCTGTTTTCCTCGCCCACGCCCAGAGTATGCCGAAACGGCGGGTACGTCACCCCGAGTGACAGAGCGCTACTAGTTATGCTGGTGGAGAAGTTGTGCATTCCAGATACTGGGCGGCAACTGGCCGGTTAGGCTGCCGCCATGCTCCTGTCAGCCGTCCTATTTGTCCTGTTTATGGTAGGTTGCTGGCTTTACTGCCTAACCGATGCCGCCCGCATGCCCGCAGCCGAGGTACCGTGGCTGCGCAAGCGCACCTGGATCGCGCTCATCGCGGCGACGCTCACCCTGGGCGCGGTCGCCTGGGTGATCGCCCGCGCGGCGCGGCGCACGCGGTCCCGGCCGCGGCTGGCGGCGGAGCACCCGGCAATGGCGGTCCTGGCCAGGGAACGTCATCCGGCCGTACGGCCGGGCAAGCCGGCCGTACGGCCCGCGCCCATCGGCCCGGACGACGACCCGGAATTCCTGCGCATGCTCGACCGCTTCATCAGCGGCAGTTCCGACCAGGGCGAGTGAGCGGGGGTCAGTGGACCCCGGCGTAGGAGTGCATCCCGGTGATGAAGACCTGGACTACCAGCATGTTGGTGATCAGGCTGGCGAAGCCGAGCAGCTGGATGTAGTGCGCGCGGGCGCCTCGCCAGCCGGCCGTGGCCCGTGCGTGCAGGTAGGCCGCGTAGATCACCCAGGTGATGAATGCCCAGGTTTCCACCGGGTCCCAGCCCCAGTAGCGGCCCCACGCCTGGTCGGCCCAGATGGCGCCGGCGATGACGCCGAAGGTCCACACGGGAAAGCCGAAGACGGCCGTCCGGTAGGTCAGCTTGTCGAGCTGCGCCGCCGAGGGAATGCGCTCGAGCAGGCCGTTACCCGGCTGCGCCTTGCCCGCGGCGATTCGCGCGCGGTAGCGCTCGGCGACCAGGTACAGGATCCCGAGCACCGCCGCCACGAAGAAGATCCCGGTGGCTAGCGTCATCGCGGTGACGTGGATGGACAGCCAGTACGACTGCAGCGCGGGCACCAGCGGCCCGGCCGGCGTGTAGATGATCGTCTCGGCCAGGCCGAGCGCGAGCACCACCGCCCCCATCACGAACACGCCCAGCGTCCAGGCGCGGTGCCGCACCACGATGTAGCCGAAGAAGATCGCGGCGACGCAGGTGAGCGCGGTGATGAACTCGTACATGTTGCCCCACGGCGCGCGGTGCACCGCAAGCCCCCTGGTGACCACCGCCACCAGGTGCGCGAGCATGCCAAGCGCGCTGAGCCCCACGGCGGCGCGGACCCACGGGCCAGCCGCCCAGATGGACCGGAAGGCGCCTGCCCGGCGCTCCGGTACCGGGCCCTGGCGGCCGACCTCCCACGGCCCGCCGGAAGCCGGCCCGGCCGTGTCATCCGGGTCAGGCCCCGCCGTAGCCGGCTCGGCCACGGAGGACACGGCCGGCGCGCCCGCGCCGACCGTGGCCAGCTCGGCGACGGCCGGGGCGGCGGCCGGGGCAGCCGCCTTCGCCGCCGCCCGGCGCGGCCGGCCGAACGCGTAGTCGCCCGCGAAGGCGAGCACCGCGACCGAGTAGATCAGCAGCGCCGCGATCAGGAAGTCATTGCTGGCCTGTGCAAAGCCAAGGTTGACGGACACGAAGCCTCACGCTCCTGGTTCGGTACGGCTGCCAGGCGGTGGGCTGCCGCCTGGTTCGGGCTGGCCTGCCTGGCCGGCTTGCCCGGGCGTCCCCGGGCCGCTGCCCGGCTCGGCCGCGGCGATCTCGGCCGCCAGTTCCGCGAACTCTTCCTCGAACCCGCCGCTGGCGTCGGACCGGGTGAGGCCGCCCACGGTGACCAGCGAACCGGTACCGGACACGGCGGGCACCGCCCGGACGAACACCCGCCGCCGCCGCACGAAGAACGACAGCAGCAGCCCGGCTAGCGCGAGGATGCCGCACACCAGGGCGGGCAGCTGGCCCGGGTCGTAGGTGACCGCGAGCGACACCCACTGCTTGACCCCGACGAACGTGATCGACCCCTTGCCGCCGGGCAGCGTCCAGGTCTGGCCGGGCAGCAGCAGGTGCGGCGACCCGGAGACCTTGCTCATAGCGGTGGTGTCGAGCTGGTAGACCGACTGCGACTGCCCGGAGTCCATGCCCAGGTTGCCCGAGTAGCCGATCAGCGACACGGCCGGGTTGTCGGCCGCCGGGAAGATCGACTGGAGCGTGCCGTCGACCGAGATCCCGGTCGGCACGAACACGCCCTCGAAGCCGAGCGAGGCGTCCGGCGCCTTGACCACGCCGTCGGACAGCAGGGTGCCGGTGTTGGCCGGGATGAACGGCGTCGCCGCCTGGTACGCGACCGAGCCGTTGGGCCCGGTCACCTTGAACTCGGGCGCGTACCCGTGGCCGATCAGGTAGACCTTCACCGAGTCGACCGAAAGCGGGTCGTTGATCCTGATGTGGTAGCTCCTGGCGGCCGCGCCGGGCGAGGCGGCGTAGCTGACGTCCGCGTCGAAATCGGACGGCTGGCCGCGGGACTCGCCCGAGGTGACGTAGCCGGCGGTGAACTTGTTCAGCGTCATCGAGAACGGGGCGAGGTCGGAACCGGAGACGAGCCGGCCCGGGTGGAACTCGTCGAGCGCGGACGTGGTGTCCGCGAACGACTGCCCCTCGACCAGCAGCTTGTCGGCCTTGTAGCCGAACAGGCCGCCGGCCGCGATGGACAGCAGCACGCCGAGCAGCGACAGGTGGAACAGCAGGTTGCCGACCTCGCGCAGGTACCCCTTCTCGGCCGACACCCAGTGGCCCCTGTCCTGCTGGTCACTGCCGCGCTGACCCGGACGGCGCAGCCGGAACCGCTGGCCGGCGAGCACCGCGGCCGCCCCGTCCACTGCCGCGGCGGGCGGCAGCGCGGAGCGGTAAGACGACGAGTGCGGCAGCCGGTCCAGGTTCCGCGGCGCGCGCGGCGGCGGCGTCCGGGCCGAGCCCACCAGGCGGAAGGTACGCGGCACCACGCAGCCGACCAGCGACGCGAACAGCAGCAGGTAGACCGCCGCGAACCAGGGCGCGGCGAACACGTTGAACAGCCCGAGGTGGTTCAGCCAGGGGGCCAGGCCCGGGTGGGAGCCGAAGTACTGCTGCACCGCGGCCGGGTCGCTGCCCTGCTGCGGCAGCACCGAACCGGGAATCGAGCAGACGGCGAGCAGGAACAGCAGGATAAGCGCGGTCCGCATGGAGGTGAGCTGGCGCCAGACCCAGCGCGGCCAGCCCGGGCTCGCGGCCGGCGGCTCGGCGGCGCCGCCGCCCGCCGCCTCCCCAGCGCCGCCGTTCACTGCCTCCTGCTGCGGCTGCGGGGTCTGCACGTCGGTCACGAGGTCACCGCCGCCTGGTGCAGCAGGGTGGTCATCTCGCCGTAGCTGACCGCGCCGAGCACCATGCCCGCCACGTGCCCGGTCTTGTCGATCACCACGGTTGTCGGAGTGTCACTCACCGGGGCCACCTGGGAGAACGTCTGGACCACGGCGTAGCCGGGGTCGTTGATGCTCGGATAGCTGACGTGCACGCTGCGGGTGAAGGCGAGCGCGTTGGCCGCGGTGTCGCCCACGTCGTCGCCGAGGAAGGCGACCCCCTGCGAGCCGTACTGCTGCGCGAGCACCCCGAGCGTCGGCGCCTCGTCCCGGCAGGGCGGGCACCAGGAGCCCCAGAAGTTCAGCACCACGGTCTTGCCGCGGTAGCTCGACAGCTTGATGGTCGTCCCGGTGAGCGAGGTGGCGGTGAACTCGGGCGCAAGGGGCCGGTGCCCGGCCTGGTAGGTGACGGCGTTGCCGCTGGTGGCGGTGCCGCCGCCGGCGGTGCCACCGCCCTCGGTCAGCAGGGTCGCCGCGAGGGCGCCGCCGAGCAGCACGGCGACAACGGCCGTCACGGTGACGACCGTCCGGCGCCTAGCTCTCAGCACAAGCGGGCCCCTTCAGGTCTCCTACAGTGGGTAGTACTGGGTCTATTGTGCCCTATCCGGGTCGGCTACCGCCTGGCGGGGCGGAACAGCGTAGGAAACCCCGGTCAGCTCGTCGCCGTCGAAGGCGAAGCTGGTGACCGAGCCGAGCGCGCACTGCCGCGTGTTCGGGTTGTGCCACAGGCGCTTGCGCTCGCCGGACAGGCGGCTGACCCAGATCGGCAGCTGATGGCTGACGCAGACCGCCTCGGCGCCCCTGGCCTGCTCCCGCGCCCGGTCGATGACCCGCCACACCCGGGTCGCGACCTTGGCATAGGGCTCGCCCCAGGACGGGGTAACCGGGTTCCACAGGTATTTCCAGTTCAGCGGGTTGACGGCCAGGCTGGCCAGGCTGACCGACTTGCCCTCAAGCACGTTGCCCGACTCGATGAGCAGGTCGTCGGTGATGATCGGCAGGCTGAGCCGGTCGGCCACCGGCTGCGCGGTTTCCTGCGCCCGCTCGAGCGGGGACGCGAAGACGGCGGTGACCGGGCGCCCGTCGAAGTAGTCGGCCGCGGCGGCGGCCATCTGCCGCCCGAGCACCGACAGGTGGTAGCCCGGCAGCCGCCCGTACAGCACGTGCTCCGGGTTGTGCACTTCACCGTGCCTCAGCAGGTGAACGACAGTGATCTCAGCCATGGCGAGGCCAGCCTACCGGTGCTGCCAGGCCCATCAGGTAAAGACCTCCACGTACCGGCGGCGGTCGGCAATGACCTCGGTCACCCGGCCGAGCCGCTGGCGGACCGCCGCCTGATCGACCGCCGCCAGGCTGGCGGCGGCGGCCAGCAGGGCGGCGAGCTCATCGGCCTCGCCGACCAGCGCCCAGTCGAACTGCAGCAGCTCGTCAAGGCCGCCGCGGCGTACCCGGTCCCACACCTTGTCCTCCGACAGCAGCGGCAGCCCGCGCACCGCGGTCGACGCGCTCTCGATGTCCCGGCCCAGCCGGTCGGCCTGGCGCAGCGGGGCCATCACCTCAGCCGGCGGGAACGGGTCGTCCCTGGTGGACGGTGGCACCCGGTCGGCCCGCCACGCGCTGGCGAGTTCCCGCAGCCTGGCGGACGTGTCCGCCAGGCTGCGGGCCACGCGCTCCCTGACCAGCAGGTCATCGGACCGCAGGCGGCCCTTGACCGTGTAGACGTCGGACGCGAGCAGTGCGCGCAGCTGGCTGGCCACCGAGTCGGCCACCGCTCAGTGACCAGTCAGCGAGCCGGCCCCGTTGCCCGCCTGCTGGCCGCCGCCTGGCGCGAGGTGGACGTCCGCTGGCAGCGGACCGGTCAGGCCGATGTGAAACGGCTGGCCGACGGCCATGTTCGGAGCGGAAACCAGGCCCCGCTCGGCCATCTTCATCGCGACGTAATAGCGGACCGCGTCCAGTTCAGACAGCCCGAACGCGCGGAGCGAGATCAGCTCGCGCATCCGCTCGTCCTTGGGGCGGATGAGTACCTTCACGTCGTTCAGCGTGACACCGTAGACGGACAGGAAGTCCTGCAGGTGGCCGCGCACCAGCTCGGTGATCTCGTGGATCCGCTCGTTGACCCGCTCCAGCGGGGTGAGCTGCACCAACTGGTTCACCGCCTGCTCGACCACCGGCCCGGCGTAGGCGTTCAGCGCGTCGGTAGTCAGCACGTGTCCCTGGTACGGCATGTGGGTGACCAGCCGGACGGCGTCCTGCGGGTTGTCGACGTGCACGTAGTAGTCCACGTCGTAGACCATCTCGGCCAGCTCGCGCGACAGCGCGAGGCCCTTGGCGTTGACCACGCTCTTGCCCCTGGCCACGAACAGCGCCTCGTACTGCCAGGGCGACTGGCCGCCGTAGAACGCCTGCTGCATGCTGCCGATCAGTGGGCGCTGCGGGGTCTCGACCGGGTACTGCCCGGTCTCGTAAACGTTCAGGATGGCGCCGCGGGACTTCAGGACACAGAAGTGATTGCTCTCCACCGTCAGCAGGCTGCCGTTCATGATGTCGTTGCCCGGGTAGTGATACATCAGGACACCGGGTCCCATGACTTCCGTACCGTCCGAGTTCAGCGTGCTGATTACGCTACGCACCGACACTGGCTGGCTCCTCCCCGCCCGGCGGGCTTCCGCGCCCGCTCCCACCGCCATCCTGGCATTCCGGGCGATACGGGCGCGGGGGTTTTCGGCTGCGCCGCCGGAACTGTCAGCCGCGCAGTGCCGCGGCGGCCGCCCGGGCGGCCGCCGGAACCGCGTCGGCAACCCGGGCCAGGGCCGTGGCGTCATGGGCGGCGGACACGAACCAGGCCTCGAAGGCGGACGGCGGCAGGTACACGCCCGCGTTGAGCATGGCGTGGAAGAAGGCCGCGTAGGCGGCGGTGGACTGGTTCCTGGCGTCGTCGAAGTTCCGCACCGGCTCGGTGCGGCCGAGGAAGACGGTGAACAGGCTGCCGGCGGTGGACAGGTAGTGCGGCACGCCCTCCTTCTCCAGCACGGCCGACACGTGGCTGCGCAGCGCCTCAGCGGCCGCGTCGACCGCCTGGTACACCCCGGGGGTGCAGGCGCGCAGCGTGGCCAGGCCGGCCGCGGTGGCGAGCGGGTTACCCGACAGGGTGCCCGCCTGGTACACCGGGCCGACCGGGGCGAGCCGCGCCATCACCTCGGCCCGGCCGCCGAAGGCGGCGCACGGCAGGCCGCCGCCCATCACCTTGCCGAACGTCACCAGGTCGCCGCGCACCCGGTCGATCCCGTACCAGCCCTCACCGGTGACCCGGAACCCGGTCAGCACCTCGTCCATGATCAGCAGCGCCCCGGAGGCGTCGCACAGCGACCTGAGCAGCTGGTTGAAGCCGGGCGCGGGCGGCACCACGCCCATGTTGGCCGGGCACGCCTCGGTGATCACGCAGGCGATCTCGTCGCCGCGGGCCGCGAACAGCCCGCTGACCGCGTCCGCGTCGTTGTACGGGAGCACCACCGTGTCGGCGGCGGACGCGCCGGTCACTCCGGGCGTGTCGGGCAGGCCGAGGGTGGCCACGCCGGAGCCGGCCGCCACCAGCAGCGCGTCCACGTGCCCGTGGTAGCAGCCCGCGAACTTCACCACCAGCGCGCGGCCGGTGTAACCGCGGGCCAGCCGGAGCGCGGACATGGTCGCCTCGGTGCCCGAGTTGACCAGCCGAACCTGCTCGACCGGGGCCCGGGCGATGATCTCGGCCGCCAGGTCGACCTCGCCCGGGGTGGCCGCGCCGAACGACGTGCCGCGCGCGAGCGCGTCGGAGACGGCGGACAGCACGGCCGGGTGGGCGTGCCCGAGGATCATCGGCCCCCAGGAGCACACCAGGTCGACGTACTGGTTGCCGTCCACGTCGAACAGGTAGGGCCCGGCTCCCCGGGCGATGAACCGCGGCTCGCCGCCCACCGGGCCGAATGCGCGGACCGGCGAGTTGACGCCGCCCGGGGTAAGGGTGACAGCGCGGGCGAACAGCTCCGCGCTGCGCGCGCCGGCGGCCGGCCGGTCACTCGCGGACAGGGCCGGGGTCAGCGGGTCAGTCACGGCTGGTCTTCTTCCTCACAGGCATCCACCAGGTACTCGAGCAGCCGCAGCCCGTCTGGCAGGGGGCGCCCGGCTGGCTCACGGACCCAGCGTACGTCCTGGCCGGAGCCGTACCTGGACGGCGGCGCGAGCACGTAACTGTCCCGGCAGTGCCAGCGCACCGCCTCAGCGCCCCCCGCCAGGTCGGGTGACGCGTCAAGGCCGCAGGACCACCACTCGTCCTCGTCGTCGGGCGCGCCCCTGGTCGAGACGTAGAAGTGCATCCGCTCCGCCCCTTCCACCGCGACCGGACCGGTCTCGGTGCCGTCCGCCGCCATCAGGGCCAGCGCGGCCGCCCCGACAACGGCCGGGACGTCGAGCACGTCAAAAACCCGCCCGGTGGCGAGGATCACATTCGCCTCCGGACGGGCTTCCCACCACTGTCCGATGACCGCGCGGTCCGCGGTCGCCTGCATCTGCCAGGTCGGTGAGACCGGATGAGCGCCCGGGGCCGGGCAGCCGACCCGGTCGCACGAGCACGCGCGGCCGGGGTCCGGCATCCCGATCCGGTCCACTCCGGTGCTTGGATGGGCGCCAGGGCATACCGGCCAGCCGAGGGCTGCGTACCCGAGCGCCGCCGAGCCGAGCGCCGGTGGCCGCTGCGCCGCCCGGCGGCGGCCGCGTCGCCGCATCATCGTTACCATCAGGCCCGCCGTCCCTCGTGGTTGGCCACAGTCCCCCGTTCGCGGGTACGCCAAAGCGCCGCGGCCAGAGGAGTGGATTGCCGAAAGCGTACCTCCGCCCGGCCCGTCATTCGGTGCAGATGACAGTGACCATTGCCACGGTCACAGCTGTATTTCCGGCTGGCGGCATCCGCCGCCCGGGCCGACCTGCCCGCCGGTTAGCCGGAGAGGGAGCGGGCCACCTCGGTCGCCCAGTAGCTGAGGATCACCCTCGCGCCGGCCCGCCGGATCGCGGTGAGGGTTTCCATGATCGCCTTGTCCCGGTCCACCCAGCCGTTGGCGGCGGCCGCCTCGATCATCGCGAACTCGCCGCTGACCTGGTAGGCGGCGACAGGGACGCGCACCGCGTCGGCTACCACGCGAATGACGTCGAGGTAGCTGAGGGCCGGCTTGATCATTACCATGTCCGCGCCCTCGGCCAGGTCGAGCTCGACCTCGCGCAGCGCCTCGCGGACGTTGGCCGGGTCCTGCTGGTGGGTAGCCCGGTCGCCGAACTTGGGCGCGCCCTCGGCGGCCTCGCGGAACGGCCCGTAGAAGGCGGAGGCGTACTTGGCCGAGTACGCGCATACCGGCACGTCGGCGAACCCGGCCCCGTCAAGTGCCTTCCTGATCACCCCGACCTGGCCGTCCATCATCCCGCTGGGCGCCACCACGTGGGCGCCCGCCCGGGCCTGGGCGACCGCGGTGGCAGCGTAGCGGTCCAGGGTGGCGTCGTTGTCGACCGTCCCGGCCGGGGTGACGATGCCGCAGTGCCCGTGATCGGTGTACTCGCACAGGCACAGGTCCGCCATCACCACCAGGTCATCGCCCACTTCGGCCCTGATATCGGAGATGGCGACCTGGGAGATGCCGTCCGGGTCGTCCGCGGCGCTGCCCGCGCCGTCCTTGTCGGCCGGGACGCCGAACACGATCATGCCGCCGACGCCCGCCTCGACCGCCTCGGCGGCCGCCTTGCGCAGGCTATCCCTGGTGTGCTGCACGACCCCGGGCATCGAGCCGATCGGCTGCGGGTCGGCGATGCCCTCTTTGACGAACACCGGCAGCACCAGCTCGGCCGGGCGCAGTGACGTCTCGGCGACCATGGCCCGCAGCGCCTTGGTGCCGCGCAGCCGCCGCATCCTGACCTCAGGAAACCCAGCGCTCATGGCCCTCTCCCGCCTTGTCGGTGACTGGTGCCGCCCGGTGGCCCGCGCGGCTAGCGTATCCGGCGGCGGCCGCCGCGACGGCGCTCGCTCGGACGGCGCAGCGGCTCGCCGGCCGCCAGGGCAGCGTCCCGCTGGGCCGCCCCGAACTCGGCCAGCGCGTCGACCAGCGCGCTCACCGACGGCTTGGCCGCGGTGACGTCGACCCGCAGCCCGAACTCAGCCGCGGTCTTGGCGGTCTGCGGGCCGATCACCCCGATGACGGTGACCGCGTGCGGCTTGCCCGCGATGCCGACCAGGTTCCGCACCGTGGACGACGAGGTGAACAGCACCGCGTCGAACCCGCCGCCCTTGATCGCCTCCCTGATCGGGGCGGGCGGCGGCGCGGCCCGCACCGTCCGGTAGGCGGTCACGTCCTCCGCCTCCCAGCCCAGCTCGGTCAGCCGGGCGAGCAGCGTCTCGGTCGCGATGTCGGCCCGCGGCAGCAGCACCCGGTTAATCGGGTCGAGCAGGTCGTCGTACGGCGGCCACGCGTCGGCCAGGCCCTCGGCCGACTGCTGGCCGTCAGGCACCAGGTCGGGCCGGATGCCGAAGTCAAGGAGGGCGGCCGTGGTCTGGTCGCCCACCGCCGCCACCTTCACGCCGGCGAAGGCACGCGCGTCGAGGCCGTACTCCTCGAGCTTCTCGCGCACCGCCTTGACCGCGTTGGCCGAGGTGAACGCCACCCACTGGTAGCGGCCGGTGACCAGGCCCTTGACCGCCCGCTCCATCTGCTGCGGTGTGCGCGGCGGCTCGACCGCGATGGTCGGCACCTCCTCGGGCACCGCGCCGTACTCACGCAGCCGCTCAGACACGACCGACGCCTGTTCCCTGGTCCGTGGCACCAGCACCCGCCAGCCGAACAGTGGCTTCGTCTCGTACCAGGACAGCCTGTTCTTGGCCGCCGCGGCGTCGCCGACCACGGCGACCGCGCCGCCGCGGGTGGTGGCGACGGTGATGCCTGCCGCCTTGAGGTCGGGCCCGATCCGGCCGAGGGTGGTGGCGACGGTCTGCTGATCGGTGGTCGCACCGTCCCAGGTGATCGCGAACGGCGTCGCGTCCGGCCAGCCAGCCGCGATGAGCATCTTGCCGAGGTCGGCGGGCGCTGTCTCCGCGCCGAGGATCACCAGCGTGCCCGGGCCGTAGCCGACCTGGCTGAGCTCGTTGGCGTGCACCACCCGCAACTCGACCGCGCCGCCGGCCGGCAGCGCGATGCCCGCGTAGGCGGGGACGCCGGTGGCCGGGGGCACGCCGGGCACTACCTCGTACCGCACCTGCGCCTTGGCGCAGGCCTGGACCTCGGCCGCGGCCCCGGAGAGCAGCGGGTCACCGGGGAACAGCCGCACCGCGATCAGCCCGGCCTGCGCCGCCTGCACCAGCGACCTGGCCGTTCCGGCGGCGTCCGCGGGCTCGGCCACGGTGGCGCCCGCGGCGATCAGGTGCCGGATCCGGTCCGTCACCTCGGCGTCGGCGATCACCAGGCTCGCCGCACCCAGCAGCCGGGCGCCGCGCATGGTCAGCAGCCCGTCGTCACCGGGACCCGCGCCTACGAACGCGACCCAGCCATCGATATCAGTCATGCGCATCTTTCCCGTTGGTCGTCTCCGCGCGCATCAGGCCCGCGGCGCCCAGTGCCAGCATCCGCGCCGCCAGGTCGCGGCCCAGGCGAGCCGCGTCGACCGCGTCTCCCTCGACGCGCTCCCGTATCACCATTCCGGCGGCCGCCGTCCCCGAGTCCACTGTTCCCGGTGGCAGGCTCGCGCCCGGTACCCCGAGCACGACGCCTTCCAGGTGCAGCGTGTTCGTGCCCGCCAGGCGGCAGGCGTATGCGCCGACCGGCGCGCTGCAGCCGGCCTCGAGGGCGGCCAGCAGGCTCCGCTCGGCGGTCACGGCGGCCCGGGTGGCCGGGTGGTCGACCGCGGCGAGCAGGGCCGCCAGCGCTGCGTCATCCGTGCGGCACTCGACCGCGAGGGCGCCCTGCCCCGGCGCGGGCACCATGTCTTCCGGCTCGAAGATCTCGCTCACCAGGTCGGTGTGGCCAATCCTGGCCAGCCCCGCGTAGGCCAGCACCACCGCGTCAAACTGGCCGCCGTGCACCTTCGCGAGCCGGGTGTTCGCGTTCCCCCGGATCGGCACGCAGCTGATGTCGGAGCGCAGCAGCGCGATCTGGGCGGCCCGGCGCGGCGCCCCGGTGCCGACCCGCGCTCCGGCCGGCAGGTCAGCCAGCTTGGCGCCGTCGCGACCGACCAGCGCGTCGCGCGGGTCGTCGCGGGCAGGCACGGCCGCCAGCGCGATCCCGGGCGCGGCCCCGGTCGGCAGGTCCTTGAGCGAGTGGACGGCGAAGTCCACCTCGCCGCGCAGCAGCGAGTCACGCAGCCCGCTGACGAAAACGCCGGTGCCGCCGATCTGAGACAGCTGCTCGCGGCTGACGTCGCCCAGGGTGGAGACCCCGACTATCTCCACCTGGCGGCCGGTCCGCTCGGTAATGAGGCGGGCCACGTCACCGGACTGGGAGATGGCCATCGGGCTCTTGCGGCTGCCAAGGCGCAGCGGCCTTTCGGCGGTCACTGGCTCCCCTCCTGCGCGGTGATGGGCGGCTCGACTTCGGCGTGAGTCACCGCGTCGACGGTCCGCGGGTCGAGGTCGAACAGGACCCGCAACGCGGCGGCGTACTCCCTGCCGTCGGGCAGGGACGCGAGTTCTTTTACCCGGACGGTGGGAGCGTGCAACAGCTTGTCTACCACTCGGCGCACGGTCTGGGCTATTTCTTCCAGCGCGCGACCGCTCACGCCTTCCTCGGCCAGCCGTCCCGCCAGCCGGTTCAGCTCGGCGTCGACCACCGTCGCCGCCTTGGCCCGCAGCGCCACCACGGTCGGCGTCACGGTCGCGGCCCGGGCCGCGGAACCGTAGGCGGCGAACTCTTCCTCGACGATCGCGCGGACCTCGGCCACCTCGTCCGCGCCCACCCCGCCGCCAGTGCCGCGCAGGGTGTCCATGTCGACCAGCCGCACGCCGGGCAGCGCGGCCACCGCCGGGTCCACGTCGCGCGGCATCGCCAGGTCAAGCAGCACCAGGTCGTGCCCGGGGCGGCGGGCGGCGAGCACGTCACGGACGAGTGCCTCGGTGACCACCAGGCCGGCCGCCCCGGTGCAGGAGATCACCAGGTCCGCGTCCGCCGCCGCGGCGGCCAGGGCCGCTAGGTCCGCCACCGCGCCGACGGCGATACCCGAGGCCAGGCGCTCCGCCTTCTCCCTGGTCCGGTTGGCCACCGTGACCCGCGCCGCGCCGGCCCGGGCCGCGGTCGCCACCGCGAGGCCGCTCATAGCTCCCGCGCCGACGACGAGCACGTGCAAGCCGGAAAGCACCCCGCGGTGGCCGCCGCCGGGCACAGGCCCGGCCTGGCCCGCGGCGCTGCCCTCGCCCGGCCGTCCGACGGCGAGGCCGATGCCCACGCTGACCAGGCTGAGGCCGAGCCGGTCGATCCCGGTCTCGGCGCGCGCCCGCTTGCCTGCCCGCAGCGCCAGCCGGCCGAGGTCGCGCAGCGACCGGCCGAGCGTTCCCTGGTCGCCCGCCCGCTTGAGCGCGGACCGCACCTGGCCGAGTATCTGGTCCTCGCCCACCACGACCGACTCGAGGCCGCTCGACACCGCCAGCAGGTGCTGCACCGCGCGGTCCTCGTAGTGCACGTACAGATGGCCGGTCAGCTCGTGCACCGGGATGCCCGAGTGCCGCGAAAGCAGCTCGCACACGCCGGCCACGCCGCCGTGGAACCGGTCGACCTCGGCGTACACCTCCACCCGGTTGCAGGTGGAGATGACGAAGGTCTCCGCGATGTCTGGCAGGCGCGCGATATCGTGCAGCAGCTTGTCTAGCGTGTCACCGCTGACCGCCGCGCGCTCCAGGACACAGACCGGCGCGCTCTTGTGGCTCAGGCCGACAACGAGGACGCTCACGCTTGCACCGCCTACACCTCCGCGGCTGCTTGGTCCGCCGCCTGCCCGAAGCGCTCGGCGTTCCGCCGCTGCGCATGGAAGGCGAGGATCTGCAGCTCAATCGATAGGTCGACCTTACGCACATCCACGCCATCTGGCACATTCAAGACGAGCGGCGCGAAGTTCAGGATGCTTGTTACCCCGGCGGCGACCAGCCGGTCGCACATGACCTGGGCGGCGCCGGCCGGCACTGCGATCACGCCGATCGCGACGCCGTGCTCGGTCACCACCGACTCTAGCTCGCTGACGTGCCTGACGATGACGCCGCCGAGCTCGCGACCCACCAGCGCCGGGTCGCTGTCGAGCACCGCCTCGATATGGAATCCCCGGGTGAGGAAGCCGCCGTAGTTGGCGAGGGCGCGGCCGAGGTTACCCGCGCCGACGATGATGACGGGCCAGCGCTGCGTCAGCCCCAGCGCCCGGGACACCTGGTACACCAGGTACTCGACGTCGTAGCCGACACCGCGGATGCCGTAAGAGCCCAGATGGCTCAGGTCCTTGCGCAGCTTGGCCGAGTTGACGCCGGCCGCCCGGGCCAGCTCGTCGCTGGCGACGGTGGTGACGCCGCGCTCCGCCAGCGCGTAGAGCGCGCGCAAGTAGACGGGCAGCCTGGCCACCGTGGCCTCGGGAATGCCGCCCGGGTACGGCCGTTCGGCGCTGTTACCTGGCTCGGCTTCCTGGTCGGAAAGCTCGGCGGCACTGGACATGCGACGCTCCCCGGGGACGGTTCGGCGCGGTGGCGAGCCGTCACACGGCCCGCGTTGGTCACGGTTGCGCGTTCCGAACGCGCGACTCACCTACCATACGTCGTTTGTGAACAAATGCACAAAGTCTGCACCATTACCGCGGCGCCCCGGTTACCTGAGCGCCCTGCTCCCGGGGGCACTGCGTTACCGGAGCGCACTGCGTTACCGGAGCGCACTGCGGAGCCGGCCCTCGGTGACCCGCCAGAAATCGTGCTGCACCCCGTCGACCAGGGTGACCGGGATCTTGTCCCAGTACTCGCGCAGGTCGGCCTCGGACTGGGTGATGTCCCGCTCTTCCCAGGCGACCCCGAGGTCATCAGCGACCCTGCTGATGACGACGCGGGCGTCGTCGCACAGGTGGCAGCCCGGCCGGGAGAGCAGCGTGATCCGGGTCGCGGGCACCGCTCTGCCCTACCGCCGGTCCTGCGGCCGGGGGTCCCGGTCGGAGGACTTGGCCGACTGCCTGGCCTCGTCGTAACGGTCGCCGCTGGCTGACTGCCCGCCGGCGCCGATGGCCGGCTGCGAGCCGGTGGTGAGCTCGCGGTAGCGCGGTGCGTACTGCGTGGCGGGGTTGGGGTAGCCGCCGCCGTTCGGCTGGCTGCCGCTGGGATAACCCTGACCGCTGGAGTAACCCGAGCCGTTGGAGTACCCAGAGCCGTTGGAGTACCCAGAGCCGTTGGAGTAACCGCCGGCTCCCTGGTAACCGTTGCCGTTGGAGTAGCCATTGGTATCTGAGTAACCATTGGCACTCTGGTAGCCGTTGCCGCCGGAGTAACCATTGGACCCCTGGTAGCCGCTGCCACCCGAGTAGCCATTACTGCCCGGATACCCGTTGGCGCTTGGGTAACTTGCGCCATTCGAGTAGCTGGCGCTTCCGGAGTGGCTGTTTGCGGCGTCATACTGGCCGTCACCCGGCCCGTACGACCCATTAGCCGCGTTATCGTACTGGGCTATCGTCGGGTAGTGCTCCCGCCCGGTCGCCGCATACTGGCGATTCTCGGCCGGGTAGCCGTCCTGGGCCGGGGTGAAGCTCGCCACCGCGGCCGGGCGCTGCGTCGGCGGCTCGCCCTGGTACTCGCCTGAGTACCCGCCTCCGGGGTACTGCGCGCCAGAGAACTGGGTGCGCTCGTACTGCGGACCCGCGTACTGGCCGCCCGGCTGCGCGTCCTGGTACTGCTGCCCGGCGAACTGCGCCCCCTCCTGGAAGCGGGGTTCATGCTGCTGAGCCTGCTGGTACTGCGGTTCCGGCGGCACCGGGCGCTGGTACTGCGGCGCTGGTGCTGCGGCGCCGGGCTGGTACCGGTCAGCGGCCCCGTCCGCCGGGCGCGGCTGCCACCCCTGCGGGCCGGCCACCTCGGGCGCGGCGCCGAGTGCGGACACCTTCGCGTACTTCAGCCGCAAGTCGATCACGTTGGTGGCCAGCACGCACGAGGCCCGGTCCACCGCGAACTGCCGAATATGCGGCTGGCGCTCATGGCTCAGGAACGCGGCGCGGTCCCGGTAAATCTCGTACATGATTCGCTGCATCGGCGCCTTCGGCACCACGTGAATGACGTATACCAAGGTATCGGGCTCAGCCGTCCTAACACCCTCGGCCGCGCGTTCCGCGAGCCGGTCAAATTCCTTGGTCTTATCCTCATGCAGCGTGTAAATCGAAAGGCGGCCGATCGGCCTGGGCGTGCCCGGAGGACCGTCGTCGTCCGCGTCGTCATTGTGTACCGGGGTAAATTCAGGGGCCGCCATCGTGGCACCGCCCCGGCCATTGGCGCTGAATGCGGGAGCGCTGCGGACGGTTTCATTTCCGTAGCCCCCGGGCTCGTAGCCCGGAATACCACGGCCGCCGCCGACGTCGCCGCCGCCGCCGAAGGCAGCGTCGCGGGTGCCCGCCTCCCGCCTGCCGCCCGACCCGTTGCGCCCGAAGCCGGCGTCCCCACCGTAGCCGGGGTCCTGCGGGTAGCCGGGATCCTGCGAGTAGCCGGGATCCTGCTGGTAGGCGCCGTTGGCCGAGTACTGGGGCACGGCTGAACCGGCCCCCGAGCCGTAGCGGCCATCGCCGTAACCAGCTGGGTCATAGCCGCCGGCCGGGCCCCGATCCCGCTGGCCGCTGTCGCCGTTCGCCTGGAACGAGGGGAACGCGGGCGTGAAGGCCGGGCCGGACGTGCCGTTGCTCACGTAGGCGCTGGCACTGTCCCTGCCCGAGTCGGACTGGGCGCGGCCGGACTGGGCGCGGCCGGCACGGTCGACCCGCTCCGTCTTGGCATAGTCGACCGGGCCCCGGTCGGCACGCTTTCCGCCGTCAGCCGACGCGCCCGCCCAGTCGTCGTTGCCTACCTGGCCACGGTCACTGTCGGCCCACTCGTCGACCGCACTGTCGGCCCAGGGGTCACGCCCGTCCTGCTGAGCACCACGGGAGCTGTCGTCCCAACCGTCGTCACGCCGCCGTCTGCCGCTCATATCCGCTCCGATCTCGGTATAGGGCTTCCCGCGTCTACCATTCTCAGCCAACCAGGCCACCGTGACGGACGTGTTAGCGGAAAGATTCCGGCCGGACACCGGAGCGAACCCGGTCCGCGAGCCGGCGCGAGCGGGGAACCCGCACGTCTAGCGGGGCCGCGGATGCCACGGGGCGCCACTCGCGCACCCGTGTGATCCGCAGCACCCGCCCGGACGGTTACTTCTTGTTCCTGCGCTGGATCCGCGTCTTCTTCAGCAGCTTGCGGTGCTTCTTCTTCGCCATCCGCTTGCGGCGCTTCTTGATGACTGAGCCCATCAGGCCACCATCCCTTCGGCATAACGGCAGACGGGCACGCCATAGCTCACCGGCGGCCGGGAGACTGGGGCACACGCCCGAAACTTGAGAGGCGCGTGAACGCCTACCGCTCACGCAGTCGCCAAGCCTACCCGCTGCCGCGGGCCGATGTTCACCCGGATGCTTTTCCTCCTGGCCTCCCCGCCAACGCTGACCCAGCGAGCAGAGACGGACGGAAGCACCCGCCAGACGCCCGCCGGCGGCCAGGGCACCCCCACCGGTGCCCCGGCCGCCGTGCAGGGGCCAGGCTTAACGCAGACCCTGGTGCCGCGCGCGGTTCCGGTCTCCCGCGCCCGGCACCGGGCGACTGCGCTAGGCGGTACCGACGAAGGCCGCCCGCAGGTACTGGTTGACTGCCTGCTCGGGGACCCGGAAGGAACGACCGACCCGTATGGCTTCTAGCTCGCCGGAGTGGACCAGACGATAGACGGTCATCTTTGATACCCGCATGATCGTGGCCACTTCGGCGACGGTTAGGAATCTAACGTCACTAAGGGGGGTTTCGCTTGCCATCATTGCCCTCTTCCGCGCGAAGCCGAGCACGCCTGACCGGATTCAGCGCACCAGTCACGTACGTATCCCAGGGTAAGTCTCGTACGGAAAAGAGCAAGTCCCCCGAATAGCCTCATTGTT